>Ga0181612_124090_pt1 | contig 33609 bp, 19 predicted proteins | sample HoacroProtozoa21_FD_119630 | JGI IMG/M metagenome (GOLD analysis project Ga0181612, IMG submission 119630) | Hoatzin crop microbial communities from Cojedes, Venezuel. Combined Assembly of Gp0051906, Gp0051904, Gp0051908 | reverse complement strand
CACTCTTTTAAGGGACAATTACACGGAAGAGCTGTTCAAGCTCTTTCTCCTCAAGGGCCCTTCCAGGATAGTTTGCTACCAAGTGGCAAAACAGCTATTGCCTGGGACGTCGAGAGTAGACTTCCCGAGGGTGAAGCCGTCGGGTTGTGCAGGGATCTTCCAGCGCCGAGCTGAAGATGGTATCCTGATAAAGGAAAGCAGCAGGGATAGAGGAAGAGGAGGAATTGTGTCTGGCAAGAGCAATGGCTGATGGAAACTCGTCAAGCCACGTGTGTTGTATGATAATAACATATATCACATACTGCAGTCCAGTTCTGCTGCATAGTAGCTAGAAAAGTGTGTGTCTGGTGACTCGATATGATATAAGCCTGCGTCTGGCTTACATGGAGCAGTGTAAATTTTTACCAGATTAAGCTGGCTCTTTGTACCAAAATTTACAAATCAGGCTGTGACGGATTCAGCCAACATCCACACAACCATCATGAAAAGGAGCAAGAAAAAGAAAGCGGAAAAAACCCCCAACAAGCCACACAACTGGGATGTAAGGCATTTATGGAAGAGCTACTTCATATACTGCTTCCATTACTAATCTTCAATGGCTTCAACGAAAGTTTGTCACAGTAATGCAGATTTAGTACTGCCTGTAACCGTATCACACCGAAGGACTTCGGAGGGTGAAATTCCTGAAAGCCAGACAGAAGTAGAATTCCCTTTTTTCCCTCTCCAGCTTACTAGTGCAATTGCACTCGTGCTTGGGGATTACGTCTCTAGCTCTTAACAAAGCCTGCCATTGTTTTTCTGCCCTGTCTCTAGACAGTTGGAAACTAATACTGCAAACATAAGAGAAGAGCAAAAATGGACGGAATAAATGAGAACCAGCGGCCTATCTTTGACCGCTGCTATCCCCCCGACAGTAGCCTCTGCAGCATGCTGCCCAGCATCTAATTATTCTTTAGGGATGTAAGAATCTGATAAATTACAGGATGTAGCTCCCTTCCCCCATGTACTTTAATTTTATATGTACCAGTGTACAACTGTAATTATTTCTCTGAATAAGATCTTCAGCTCTTTTTTTTTTTCAATAGTAACAATCTAAAGACAGATGCAACATCAATTAGCAATGACAGGACTGATTTCAGCAGGCATTTGAATCCAACACAAACATTGTGCTCTCCTCCACCTGCCTTTCAGCATGACACGAAGTCATAACAATCTCTTATTTCTGGCATTTGAATAGCTTTGGAAAGAACTGCTTTTGCTGCATAAATAGGCACTGGGTTTGTGCAGGCAATACAGTGGAGGCCTGAAGTTTGGTGAGTCACACTCGGCTTTGATCTGGAGTGCCTGGCAGATTTTGTCTCTGGCACTGCTAATTCTTACTGGTGTTTTGTCTACCTGTTGACACAGTTCATAGTGGCAGCACCACAGCAGTAGCAATACCGCTTCAGTAGCAGAAACTAGCCTAATGATTATAGCAGCAAGGCTATTTTACATAAGCTATCACAGCAAGTGGGCCAGCAAACACTTGATCATACTAAGAGGTATGGGGATGTATCACTGAATGTGATCTCTAGAACGGACGGCTCCTTCACGTGACACCATCCCTCTGGTCTCCATTACGCAGGGCGATCCCACCTGCAGCGATCCCTCCGGCAGCTGTAGCACAGCTCCCACCAAGCCCCCAGCCCCGGAGGGGTCCCTAGGCATGTGGCTGTCAGGCCAGGGCCAGAGCCGGGGTCCACTGAGGTCACCTGCAAGTCTTGCCTTGGCCTCCTAATTCGTACACTTATTTCTAATAATGATTTCTAAAATACGTTCATGTTTTCTTTAACCTTATTCTCTCCTTTTTCCCCGGTACTCTTATTGCTGTTGCACTTATGTTTTTCCGATAAATTCTATTTAAATCAGCTTTATATTTGAGATTAGATCAGCGTGCTTTCCTAAGTAGTGAATATTTTGCTGCTTCAGTCTATAAAACGTAAAAGAAAATTCGATACGAGCATAAGAGAGGACTGTCTGATTAGCTCTGGATCAACTGTTCGGAAGGCATTATAACAGCATCCAAACAAGAGTTCATAAAGAATATTTGATGCTTTTCTATCACTTTTTGCATCTTCGTATTTATTCCTACCTGAGGGAAACCCTGAAGTATTTGACTCAGATCCAGTCGGAAACACCACAGCACAATTCATGACAGCTCAGCACTTAAGGATGCTGAAGAATGAGAAAATCTGCTTGGGGAAGGCAGCAGATAGAAGAAAACATAAAGGGATCTCTCATAAAATCAAATGGAAACATTAAGAATTGATGGCTGCTCATCCAGTCTCCAAATAAGCTATTTTTGTTTTTCTATAGTGGAACTATTCAACAGAGATAACAGCAGCCACATTCACAATCTCTATGAACTTTTGTGGTGTTCTCCAAATGCTTTTCTAGCCAACTGTGAATTTTTTTTCAAACTGATGCGGTGGAGCCCCTACTTACCCTGCTAAGCATTGCTCACCGGTGGGCTTCATGAGGGCGACTCCTGTGTGTAACAGCCCATCAGTCCAAATGAAAGCTCCATGATCTGGTTCTAAATAATGAAGAATAAGCCCTTCCCTGCAGCCACTGAAAAATTCCAAGTCGTCATTGCATGGGCGATTTATGCACCCATTAATGTAAGTGTTTTTCTGAAGGTAATATAGTTACAGCCTAATGCACCTCTGTGGAGCACTAATCGTACCCCTATTTTTAATTACCTAGAGAAAACTGCAGATATGAATCATCCAACCCAGGGAATTTATGCAATAAAAGCTTTTGAGGCAAGAGACCTACTTCACAAGAAATTGAGGAAGTCAAAATGTTTGCTAAAATTCAGGATCATCTGGTTCCCTTTGCTACAGGATATTCTCCAGCGTGCACTGTTACAGGCAGAAAAGTTGCCGCTAGCAGAAAGGGCAGATCTTGAAGACAACTCTATGAAAAGGGGTCAAGCCCTTCTTCACCTTTAGGACACTTCCTTCCTACTACTGCTCAAACTCTGGACATGGTTTCAGGCCAGGAAGGAAGAGGAACCTGGGAAAGATCCAAGCAGACCTTCAGCAGGTAAACGGGAGGGAAGAACTCATAGGTGGGAAAAAATGCATTGCTTTCCTGACGTTTAAATGTTCAAGCTCCCAAGCTAAGCCACGAGCTAAGAGCGCAGCTCAGCAAGCGCAGTTGTACAACAGAACGTGTGCAGCCTTCCGTGTGTAATGACGTTGACTGAAACTCAACCTGTTCTCCGTCGTGTAGAATGGGAAGGAAGGTGTTTGCAACATTTGTCACTGCAAACGCTCTCACCAGTAACAGATATATACAATATTTCAGCTTGCTGGTTATTTATTGAATGATCTTTCTTTTTATTTCTTTCACACGCAGCATGCCAGCAACCAGTATTTAGTCTGCTGAAATGTTCACAGATAATTTTTCACCACTTCTCGCCCACATTTATTTATAGGTGAACGTATTGTACACACAGCCAAGCTTCCATATAGAGTACCTCCATATTAAAATAGAAAATAGTTGAATATCTCTAGCATCAAGTTTCATGTTTTTAGAACCCATTAAATTAGCATAATCCAGGATGCCATCCAAGCTATATCTCTTCACATAAATTTAAAAGCTGTCCTTTAATAAGTGAAAATAAACCCCAAAATAAATACAAAGATAAATGAACTTGTATCTCTTCTGTGTTTGTAAGACTAATACTGCAATCATTTGCATGCATGCTTAAGTTTAGCAGTAGCCTTACTGCAGATTCTAATTATAGTCTAAGGGTCTGATCCAACTCCCACTGAATGAGTGGCAAAAATCCAACTGATTTCATGAAAGGTGAAATATATACTAAATCTGGTGCAGGACAAACACAACTAAACCTCACTGAGATGAGAATCTGGAGCCCCCTAGATATCTGCCAAGGAATGCACAGACATAATTAATGTCAGGACATCAATGAAGTCTTTGATATAACTTCATAATTCATATTTTTTAAAATTAGCCCTATATCAGCAGGAACCATACTTAAAGGTTCCTGTCAAAGAGAGAATTTTTAAGCACAGCCTGACATTAAAATCTTATCAACTCACTTGAAATTAAGTCAATGAAAAATTAAAGCTAATTTCTAATAAGCTTATGTTACATTCATAGACTAAAGGGCACTTGTCGAATCCAGAGAGTAAGTATACTTTTTCATATGGAAAAGATTTTCACAGTTGAAAGGCAGAGGCCAGAAGAGAGGCTAAAATGTACCATTTTAGACTGACTCTAAAAATGTCTAGTTTTTCTGTCGGTTTAAAGCTAATGTAAGGATACAGAATAATAAAAAAAAATAAATTATTAATTTAAAAATCTGCAATAAGACTGCCAAAAGTGATAAGTGCAAAATATGGTTTAGACAATGAGATCAGACATCTAGAAAACGCATCTTTAATGGGAACTTACTATTGCTCCATTCCGATATTCTAGGCTTTGTATTAGAAAGCATGAGAGTATGAAACAGTCTGACTTCATAAAAAAGCCAGCCCACACCATTATGAATTCTAAACTACTGCAGATCTTTTCAGCTAAATAACTCTGGGTGCATAAAACAAGTCCTAGATTTTTTCTGGTTTTAAAGATGCATGGAAAAGTCAGCTACCAATTAGATCAATATATTCTTGGAGTCGATCTGTTAATGACAACAGACTTATTCTGGCTCCAGCCTAGTACAGCTGAGGACAGGATCTGGTCCTAAGATTATAAACTGGATACTGCTGCGATGGAAGAAAAGTCGTATTAATACACACAAAATGCATTTTATAGGAAGCTACATGGAAAGATGTTTGTTTTTTTTCTTGAAAGATACACCACACTTCTGCAACGAACTCAGGAAGCGTGAAGTTAGAAATACCTTCGCGTGCACCGCCAAAGTGGTCACTGTTTCTTTAAAATTCGAAAAGGCCTTCCCTTGAGTAACAGGCTTATCAGTTTTACTGAATTAATGTGTCCACAGGAGGGAAGAAGCATGCTTCTGTGTTTGAGTGACAGTGCAGATGTCACTAGCAGCCTGCAAATTCTCACAAACGCGAAGTCTCCTTCCTCAAAGCTCACCTTATCTGTGACCAGCCGACGCTCCCGACCCCATTAACTCGCTTCTACAAGCACACGTGGAAATCCCGACAACTGGAGACTACCACAACCCCTGTACAATATTTCTGGACATGATAAGAGACAATTAGGGTTTATGTTGCTGGTAATGTATGAAAGTTATTGAGGTTGTAAAGGAGAGCAAAATATATATTTTGATTTCCCATATGTAACGGCAAAGAGGGAGGTTGCACTTATGAGACATGAATGAAGCCTGAAGGTGAAAAGTACCAATGCAATAAGAAAATGTTTCTTCCTTACCAGCAAATATCATTTTCATACCTGTATTTGCTATCCTGATTAATTAAGGAAAAATCTATGAGGGGTTCTTTTATAATTAACTATGGGATGCACACTTCTATATTTCCCATCTTACATATAAAGTATCTATTTTCCCCGCGCATTTTGGGGATGTTAAAATCTTCTGAATAAACTTCCGCGTTGGATATTCAGAAAAGCTACTGAGTGAACTAGTTCAGTGCACAGCTGAGATAGCATCGCCACTGCGGCGTTCTATAAAAACCAGACTGCGATACAGAAAAAAAAGACAGAACCAAGATTCAGATAAGACATCATTTCAGATTAAAGGAATTCAGATAAACAGGATTTTAACTGACCGTAACATTTACAGGAATGGAATATATTCCCCTGCAGATCGCTTTCTATCTAATCCCACTGTAATATCTGAAAGGTTAACGAAATACACTCTGCCACAATTAACTTGAAGCACATTGACTCGTTACAGGGTGGAAATGAGCTTGCTGTGACTATCAACCAGGCCTGTGGCTTTCCTTTCTGTAATCTTCTTGTGAGCGGGATGTCTGACTGTGAAAACGGACAGGCTTGGGTCGGAGAGACAGGATGAGCAATGGCTGCGTCTGGCTTCCCAGAGAGTCCTGCTAACCCGGCTCAGGTCAAGCACAAAGGCAGCACCTCCAGAAATTAGCGGACAGGCCAGCAGCTACGACCAATTTAATTACTGAGCGTTGCACTGAGTGAACTACCCGAAGGCTATGTGGTAATAACGAGTCGGTATCTGTGAGGGAGCCATTTCTGGTGCGAAATGTGCTGCCAGCAGCCACCTTGAGGAGCAAGGACCAAGCCGATGGGGTTTGCAGTTCAGCTTGCAAAGCCCACATGGCCTAGCTGGAGCTGTAGCTTCCAGAGCCACGCAGCATTACACCTAACAGAGGAACATTGTCTCCCCGTGTTCTCCCAGGCTTCCGACCCACCCTGCAATGCTACCAGAGCAGCTGGTCCATTTCTGTCCTGTTTCAGGTTATTTATTAAAGAAGAGGAGCCTAACTGAAATTTATGAGCTTATCACTGTTGCTGAGCATCCAGGAGAGGAGGTTGCATCTGGGGGAGAAGAGACTGATGCCTGCTTCTCCAGGACCTGTTCTCTTGCAAAGGACTTCCAGGAAACGCTCCACCACGCAGCTGTTCTGCGCTTCCATCCTCTCTGCAGATTCAGTGTGTGCAAGACCCCTAATCAACCAAATGCAACTGGCACCAAAGCGCTCCATTTTCGAGCATTTTCACTTTAACATGAATGTACACAGAAGAACACCTCTTCCACAAACGACTGGTGTGCTGGGAGCTTTAAGGTGTCTGTGTGCACACATACACACAGACAGAAAGCTGCAAGCAGAGAAGCGATATCTATCTAAAACGCGTGGCCGATCCGGAGTAAGAGACACCTTTATTAATCTTTAGAGAACAACCAGTCAAGACTTCATTCTGCTGGAGGCTGCACTTTTCCTTTTTAACCTAGCAATAGATATGGATATGTCTTCTTTTGGTTTCAAGGGTGCTATTTATATGTGTGAGGTTATGCAGATGCAGTACCAGTGCAAGCTGGAGAACTTTGGTCAGCGCAAGTCTGAGCCCTTCTTATTATTGCTTCCAACATTTCTTTCATGTGGAGGAAAATTCAGCTCTGCATTGCACCAGCAGGTCACAAATCCCATTTCAGCCCACATTCGAACAAGTTTCACTCTGCTTGTATCACGAGAGCTTTTTGCCAGTGTGGTTTTGGTCTTTTATGTACAAATGTTCTGCTTGCCACGCTATCTACAAAGCCATTTGTGATACAACGTGCCTGTGTACCTGGTTGGGTAATTTTCAGCAATAACAACAGGGCACAATCATCTTTAGATCTGATCTAACTTCTGCCTTTGGCTGCATAGATGCAATTCCCCACTGGACTTAATGGAAACTGTATGTGCATGTCTCTAAGCAGCTTGTTGCCAGTGTGCTTATTTATGCATACAGCTGGTTTGCACAGCTTTGTGATCTCCTGGTTGGTAGGTGGGAATCTCTTCATCATCTTCCCCTCTGCCAGGTACACTCAGCTCCTGAAAATTCCCTTCCTGGTAATTCCCTTCCAGCTGGTACACACGGAAGGGCATTGTCTTGAATAATTGTCTTCGTAGGTGGCAGTCATAACATAATAACAGCACGATAGACTTCTGTTAACATACATTCTATGCTTCTCTTCACACATCTTCTTTCTCCTTTTCCCAGTCTTCCTCCATGTTCCTACCATCTATCAGTCTCTGAAGGTTTATTTCAGTAACATCCTGAAAAGCACTTTAAAGAAAATGGGTTCAACCTTCCCCTTGATCTTTACATAGAACACTGGCATCAAGAGGGGGTCCCACGTGTGGGATGAACATACAGAATATGCTGTTTCAGATGAAGGTTTGTGGCTATTAGGATCAGAAAACCACATGAATTCTCCATCTGGTGTGAACAGGCAGGAAAACCTTCAGACGTTCTATGCTCTCTTCTGATCTTTTTCAGGCCATGCCTAATTAGTATCAAATTCAGAAAGCAAAAATTTAAGCCTGAATTATTTATCACATCGTATTTATAAAATGCACTGCAATACACATCATGGTCCAGCTCACAACAACTACAGATAAGATTAATCTTTTACCGATGCCATATTCCTTAATATGAAAATATAATTATCTAGCTGAAGAGTTTCTTCAATTACATACTTTCAAATTAATATGAGCAGAATTTATCCTTGTGTCTGGTTCTAAGCCAAGTGGAAAAAACATTGGAAGTAGAATTGACAAAGCACATATTGGCTCTGTCTGCCTGTCAACATCTCCAGTGCACACCTTACATGGCCCTCTCAGCATCTCAACTCCAACCTGGTCTCATATACTAATGTAATATTTTCCTCTCGGAAATGTGATTCTGAAGAAGAGAGTTCCAGAACTGCAGGGGCACATTGAAGGATAAAGTGCTTGGTTTGCAGTAAGTCCCCTGCAAGTTAATATACACTCATCTTGCCCAATACCAAAAATAAAAAAAGAAGGATATCACACCAATTATTATTACCTTTTCCTGGAGTAATTTGGGTCTGCATTTGATGTGCATTTACAGAAGTGCATCTAAGTAATTATAAAGTATTTATTGCGTATGCCTTTGAGAAAAAGCCATGCCTTTAGCCTGCATTGTCTGCAAAGTACATTTTCTGTAGTTTCCTCCAGAATGTTACATCCTGAAAGATGTGTAATAAACTTTCAGAATAAGCACGTATAAATATATCTCTTTAATTTACTGTACTTTTAAAAACCACTTTCTCCCTTGAAGACAATTACAATGACTACAGGAAAGCCTACCAACTGTTTCTCTGATGATCATCAATAATGCACAGTAGAGTTTTAAAGCCTGATAGATGGATATATCGATGGTAAAGAGGCTCAAAGCAAGCTGAATGCAGTCCAGTGAGTGAGGAATGCAAGCCGGAGGAGGGGATATTAGTGAGCTTACGAAATGGATTTTCTTGGGGGAAAAAAGCCCTTTTCAGGGATGAATGCCCAGTATCTTTGGAAAGTAGCTTTGTTGTAAGCAGTGTGTAGAATTTCCTATTTTTGCATTTTATTCAGTTCTTAAAAGATTTTTTTCCATTGTGCGTTCTAGGTATAATTTCATTGCTTTTGCTTTAGGCTTCTAGGAGCTGAGCTGCTGTGGGGACGTTCTCTCCATCAGAAGTAGAAGGTGTGCAGTTCTTTAACACCTAAATGAAGGGGTAAGGTGGCAATATGCCCAATGTTGGCTGCCTCATCAGCCTGCCTTGCTCCATACATATTCTTCTAATTTGTACTTGTTTGAAAAACAACTAAATTTTCCAAATGAATTGCTGTTAATATAAATGGGTTTTGGTTGTCTGTGCCACTGGTGGTTCTGCAGTTCTGGGCAAGAATATAAGTTTATTTCCCTCCAGGGCCTCTACAGAAAGCTGGGGGAGATTAACCAGTATTTTAGGCAGCTAAGTGTGAAATACTGGTTGGGTCAATAACTTGTCCCCACTGCTGTTATGTTAGCTGTCAAAAGCTGGCAAAGAGACGTATCAGTATGGAGTCAAGTGCAGGTCTGACTGTACTGAGATCTCCAGCCTGGACTCTCTGGCTTCACTGAATATCCTTCTCTGCCTCTGTGTCATCACAAGAACTCTTTGTCAAACCAGCATTAATCTGCTCGTAGTAACGACCCTTCTGTGTGATAAAATGAGAAAAGCATAAAGACAACGTTTTGTGACAAAACTGGGTTTTGTATGGTGAAGCAGCTGTAACGACTCTGAGCATTCAAAAAACACCTATCTCCATCCCCAGGTACGATGATCCCAGGATTCGCTGCACCACAACTCCACCCCCGTGGAAAGGGCCATTCAAGGAGAAAAACTCTGCAGGATTTCCAGATGATCTGCATCCCTCCTGGGATTCTTTTGACAGAAGGCTAACATCTGGCTCCAGGTTTGGAGCCATCTTCAACTAATCTGAATACAAATTTAATGAATGCCAATTATTGTTACCAACATGAGTGATTTACATATGGGTAAGTTCAGCTGATCTTGTCTCAATCTATTATTGAAAAGTTTGCAGTCACAAGTCCAGTGCTATAACTGATGCAACAGCAAAGCAAAAAAACCCACCAAAACCCCTAAAAAAAACCCCAAAACAACAAACCCCCCAAGGTTTACAATGGTAATTACTAATTTTACCTGTCCAGCCTGCAAGACAGCAGCAGTAACCGGTGACAGGATCGCACCCATCTGCGTGGCTACAGTCACAGCGTTCACTGCAATTAAGACCGTATGTTCCATCCTTCCAAAAATATAAACAAAAAAGTCTCTCAGTAATCAGGTTTTTGTTCTAAAAAGTGCAAAATCATCTATCATGTCCCTCTTAATGCTGAGTCACGTTTTTTAAATTAGCATACAGAGGAGATAGAAACAACTCAGTGCCTAACATTTCTATATAGAACCAAACGAGGAATCACTTTAAAAAATGATGTTCAAGAAAATGCAGCTAACACAGCAATAGCTCTGATAAAAAATAATGCAAAGTATAACACATCTACTTGGCTTCTAGAACGCCAGTCTGTTATTTACACATTATTTCCTTCAGATATCCATGGACAAAATGAGATACTGACCTACTGTACGTTTAGAAGAGTGGACTATGGTTTTAAAGGGAATGCAAGACCACCCCAGTTGTACTTACTGGACACGGCTGGTCACAGTAGTCCCCTTGCCATCCAGGAGAACAGAGACAAAAACCATCAGCTGGCCTGCAGGCTGCTCCATTAGTGCAGTAACAGGTCTGGTTACAGTTCAGACCCCAGCTTCCACTTGAACATGGAATAGAGCAATCCACGCCCTGCCACCCTACAGAAACATGTGAGAGATGCAGCATTTGGGATGTTTTCATGAAAAAAGCAAGGTAGAGACAGCACGAAAGACAGGTTGCAAACCGAAGCTCTTTGATACTAGGATCAGTTTCCTCCTGTTCTTAGGGTAAGCTAAGACTATCTTAGGGTCAAAGACTTAATTATGACCTCCCAACTTCATCTAGCAGCATCTATACATACAGAGCGGTGAAACAGGTATCACTGTGTTGGCTGTTTACCAGATTAAGGTGTCTGATGCCTCTCTGGGAACTGCTTGGGCAGCAAGAGAGCATGCAGTACTGTCTGGCAGGCTGGAGCCTCCTGATCAGTGAGGACACGAGAAGCTTGCTATTCGATGCTGCCTGTTACTTACCTCGTATTTTTTTTTGAGAATGCTCTTTAATATAAAGGAGCTATTACCCCTAAAAAAAGACCAAGGCCATCATTTCTAACCATTAAGGCTCAAATCTTAACTACCAGCAGCACAATGGCTTTCATTACGCTGAAGCTGTAAGAAATGGAGTTGAGCAGTAACTCATGGTTTATACACCCTCATTAAATGGCTTCTAGAGTGATCCATTAATTCATGTTTGAAATGCCAGATTTTATCGTTATTTGCGTCACTTCTGTTTTAGGGCTTATGTATGGCATAGAGGCATAGCTCATGTTGGTGTTCTGAGGGAAGGCGCATGGGTTATGCTCACTACCAAGCACATAAGGGAATTACGGACATATGTGTGGGAAGCAAAGAGGTTAGTCTTGCAGAGAGACTCAGGAGCCAGCAAGATTTCTTGTTTCCTCAGATAAAAGACAGCCACATCCTGCAATCCCATGCTGGCTCAGGAGACAGAAGGTCCCTGCACACGGCTGGGGTGCCACAGTGTCAGGGTAACAGGGAGGACAGGGAGCCGAGGATGGCAACACGGACAGACAGCCAGGGGCACCCCACAGTCCCCAAGCATAGGGTTGGCACCGGCATGGGCTAGGAGCCCAGCTCACCAGGAAAGCCTACGGGAATGGAGGAGTCCAAGGCCGAGACAGGCAGGAAGCCTGCAGGCCGGCCTCAGGTCTGGTGAGGATAACCACGGCCAGGCACAGCCCAGTGCAGTGGGCTAAAGAAAAGGCTGGCAAGGAGGCTGCCTCTGCTCCCTTGCCCCGTCGTGTCCCTCCAGACATGGAGGGGGGAACAGGGGCTTCTGAGTTCTGGAGAAATGGGGCAGAAAAGTGGTAGAGAAGAAACCCCAACAGTCTGGGAACTGCTTTGCATTTCCTCTGGAGAGGAGCTGTGGCTCTGCCAGCACACTAAGTTCTGTGACCTGCTCTTACAGCAGAGAAGTAAAGCCTGGCCCCTGTTCAGGGCAGAGACAAAACCTACAGTCAAGGCCCTGTTTTGTTTTGATACTCGGGCAGACTGTTGAATTACCAACAGGCACAAGAAAATAGTGGAGTTACTGACTGCACAGCTGTGCCACTTTAAAAAGGGAAAAGCATTGATGCCAAACTGCAGACGATTGTTATATCTGAATTTTGTTTACCTTCTTTGCAATAGCACAGACCATCCACGGGGGAACATGCACCATCATTTTTGCAATTGCAAATTGATGAGCAATTGGTTCCGTAGGTTCCTGCCACGCAGGTAATGGTGCAGTCATCTCCCTGCAAACCAAAAAATGTCAGAGTCAGCTGAAGAAATCCGAATTGCAGGAAATTCCAATCTCTGCACAGGGAGGCTTTCTCTTTCGAAACAGTGAGCAGAGTGTTATGGGCTGATTGCTGAATCTTCAGCACTTGAGCAGTCACCGCTGCTTCCCATGATTATGGTGCAATTAGTGCTTTGATTGACTTGGAGGAAAGGGACAAGTTTGTGGCGTTCATTCAGCAGGAGGTGGGGAAGTTACAAAAACAAACCTCCTAGAACAGATGTTAGATCATTAAGCAAAACATCACTTACGAAACACTAATCACAAAATATACAGTCTGAAACCATGCAAAGATTGCTCTGCGTTTCTTGGAAAATACATTCTAAGAATAAGGTTGTTAAAAAGCTAAAGGATCTCATAGGTGCTCATCTTCCACAGACTGGCAGAGAGGAAAACTACATGGCAGGTGTATTAGACCTTTTTGATGTGTAGCTGGTACCTGCACTTGTTTTCAATTAATTTGCATGAGATTGTGACTTGAGGAAGAACGCTGAACAAGGAGAGACGCATGTGTCGGAGAGGGGAGGCAGGCAGAGCAGAACACAGAAACAGACCATCTCTGTCCTGTTTCTGCTTTAGGTGAGGGGAAAGTGAGGGAGAGTAAATACTTCTATGTTACAGAAATATAGAATATTTCAACAGTAAATTACAGTATGTTTTATGCACTGATTAGCTTGTGTGGATGAAAGGAGAGACACAGTTCTTACTAGTAATGTTCATCTGATACAACAAGGGAATTAAAATGTGAGCACAATTCCTTTAAACCTACTTACTGGGTCCCATAGTCGGGTCTACAAACGTTAGCATACACAAGGTGTTTTTGCTCCTTTTTCTTCTATGTGTACTCCTGACTTTCACATCACAAGTTAGCTCCTAAATTTACTTCTTCAGTGAGTCAAACTTTAATAATTTAGTTCTATGTCAGAGATAGCTATCCTACTCCAAAGTTGAATAGTAACTACATTGCACAGTGTAACCTATACCATAGCTCAGGGGAAAAGATACTGGTCAAAATTTATTTTTGCAGGGGAGAGGCTTCAGTGGTTGACAGGAGGATCCATTTATCAGCAGATAAATGCAAAAAATGTCAGCTTCCCTGTGCCATGGCAAGTACCTCCAGGAGCCTGTATATCACAGCATCAGACACAGAGACAGTAAAAGGAAATATGAACAGATTTCTGAGCACCATAAACCCCCATCTGCTTGCTGTAGCAGTTCTGCCTAGCACCAGTATGACTCATCCTGTTTTATACCAAAAACTTTGGTTTAGGAGGAAGTAAAAGAAATGGTTAAAATACGTACCGCTCAGAAGTAAATCCTACAAGTCTCTGATTTTTGAGTGAAAGCAGTGTTTGTAAAAGATGGTATCTTTGACCTTGGTGGAGTAAAACAAGTTCCCCTGAAAAGGCCTGGCAGTAAAAGGTGCTGTCTTGACAGCCAGAAAATCCAAAGCGCGCTGCCCCTCATTACCCTGCCAGCATGGCTCCAGAATGAGCTACAGGACCCCAGAGCCGAGTGGGATGGCAGAGGGGCATTCAGTCTCCACGCCTAATCAATCCTCTGCCTTTCTCCTGTGTGTGACAATTAGACAGCCAATTAGTGCCACTTAGAAAGCTGTATCTTGTGTGAACGAAACTCCCGACTCATTTCATGTACAACACAGAACTGCTGGTACCTAATAATTTCTATGACAACTGACCTTATCTGGATTTGAACTAGTGATCTAGAAGCGAAAGAAAATTCCTTTGAAAAGGAAAGTAGAACAGAGTGATGCGGAGCTAAAATACCCCCTTGGGAACCAGATGAACTAAAATAGCATCTGGGCCGGAGGTGGAAGCAGAAGGTGGATTTGCAGTTACTCGGCTGGCTCTCTGTGACCGCAGCTCAGCTCGTGTGACGCCGTAAGTTCTCCCTGGCCATGCGCACAACAGGCTGGTGCCAATTCACTGGTTTTCCGTAGACTTACTCTGCGTGGAGGGCAGTCAGACACAGAGACTTTGGGTACCCCAAAGAAGAGGTACAGTATGCAAGCTAAACACCAGCTGTTTAATCTTTATTCTACGTGTCTTTGAGTTTTGGCATTTGCGTTGAGATACTGTACGTTATGGACTAACAGAGGTTGGTCATTCTGGCTGTCCACCTTCTACGCAGTTACTTTGCAAACAAACCTTAACTGAAGAAATAACTGGCTTAATGAGATTTCTGTCCCCGGGTTTGACAAGTGAGACCTTCAGAGCTCTCTGAGTGACAACTGCCAAATGCACTTAACTTCTTAATTACATAAGAGGAAAATCCACTTGAACTATAGCACTGGTGCTAAGATTTTATTAATTATAAATGCACACCCTGTTATTAACATTTTGAACTTGATTTGGGAGATTGACCTATGAAATTAAATGCATTCAGGTACTGTTAAAGATATGTAAATTCCACCTCCCTCTCACCACCTGCCCAAGTGAATAATGCTGCAGTATACGTCTATCCTGTTGTTAATGAGTTATGTATTCTGCTAAACTGATTTCAAATGTTGTGTACTGAATCTTCACTCTTGCAATATGGTACTTTATATTTCTATCCTATTTAGTAAAATTAATCAACAGCTGTGCTCCTTATGTTGATTATTCTTTTTTTCTATTAAGATCAGGAGGTTAATGAGAGCAGTGAAAAGTCTGGATGTGGTATACATGATAGGAAGGAGTAGCTAATTCAATCAAACACGTACCCCTAAAAATGTTAAAGCTATATTAAGAAATCTAGCTATAAATAACTTGGTATTTCACATGTCTATTTTCCAGGTCAGAACGATACTTATAGACAATTACACACTTTCAAAAATGCTTCATATTCTTCATCATTTTCCCTTAGAAGGTCCAGTTTATCAAAATATACCTCTGAAATCTATCCAATGTATTATTTCCTAATTTCAGGGGCCAAATCTGACTCTACCATAACCAACGGAAAGCCCCTCCTTACTGGAGGTGGGACCAGGGTCAGCTCCAGGAAGCGCCTGGCTCCGTGTGGGACACAGCCTGATCCTGCCCTCTGCTTTGCACCACACCATCCCGGGCCCCAGTCTGCAAGACGGCTGCTCAGCACCACCAAAGACAGGGTCTCCTGCAGACAGCTGCTCAGAACCTGACATGAGCGAGCCTTTTTTTGTTTGAAACTGAAATCTGATGGGAGTACCCCAACATAGCGAAGATGCACTTCTGTGATCCCTGGCATGCTAAAAAGTCAGCTTTAATTCAAAATGAATGTGACAATATAGTGTAACTAACACCACCTGTATCACCTTCCATACCCTGAAGTACTTCAGAAATACTAATTGTTGCTGAAACCAAATGACGGACTTTTCTAGCACCAGGAGAGGTTTGGGCACGCAGTGTTTGTTATTGTCGATTCTCCCCTATGTATTGAGGGTGAGGTCCAAGGAACCAAACTCCATTAATAACTCAGGCTGCCAGCTCACATCCATCAGCATCAAATATTAATAGACTCACGAGGGCCAGAGCATACATCTTTCCAGATGGCAGTCAATAATATGTCTTGTTTCTGTTCAGGGAGAGGGGAAGATTTTCTTCCACAGAAGTTATTATAGTACAATATTAGCAGAACTTAAAGACACACTGCTGCCTCAGGTGTTAGCTGTGTTAACAAGCTCTGGACACTTCAGAAAGTCTTTTCCCTGGATTAATGTTGCCCTAACAGATTAGATTTCTTGTTTCTGTTAAAAACACATTCCTGCTGAAAACAATGACCAGCGCCCTTTAAAATTCTTTTCCGGTGTTCGATAGAGATTTGCATTTATTCCTGTACTTTTTGGATCAGGTCTTTAAATCCCTGAAATGCATTTTCAAAGGAAAAAGAGGGTATCCCAGACCATAAGGGGAGTTAGTAACTCAGAAATGGTCAATGACACCCAGCAAAGTCTGCACCCATACCTGATCTGTCTGAAAGTTTGGCTATTTAAGGACGTGAAATTAAGAATTTCAGAAGTAGCTACCATCTACAGCAATAAATTTGCCTTGGAAGCCTAAAGCCTGGTTCCACTGAAGTCAGTGACAAAACAGAAAATCAATTTTTCAAGGCCTCTGCAGTGCAGAAGACTAACAGGGCTGCTATTGAACTTGGCCTCAAGTTTGCATGATAAAAACCTATGTGACAGGTTTGTTGGAGTGCTCTTACGGTTTAATCTGTCAAAGTGCTGAAAAACCTCAACTCCTGTGCAGATTATTAGGGGGGACTGACAACACTGAAAGGCAACAGGTTTGAACCTTTGGTAATCTGCAATGTGACTCCAACTAATCTGAGATTTTCCCCACCGTATCTGATTTGCTCCCTCTTCCCCTCCTCGTCTTTGCTGTGCCAGATGAGTTAGAGGTGCAGCACCTGTCACCAGCTCCAGGGAAGCTCCGTGCTTGGTTCGCAGAGCCCACAGTGCAGGCATTAACTAGAAAAAAGGGCACGGTGCAGTGCCATATGCATGTAACAATAAACAGATCAGAAAGACAAAGTGCAGGTGCTGTTTGTACCTGATGTCTGTGTGTCCAGATAAGCTGATGGGTATGGATTTAGCACATAAAAGTATATATTTGTATGTACACACATTACATGGCCCGTCAGCTTGCTGGTACACAGTCTCTGTGCGCCGATGCAGATCACAGATACCGTTCTGTATATTTACTTATTTAATTGTGACATTTACAATTAACCCAAAGTGGTTCTCCACAAACATTCCCTCAAGGTAAACATATGGTATCCAGCAACACAAACTGTCAGAACAAACTAATTTCCCTAATGGTGTTCCAGCTGAAATTAATGTGCTCTTCATAAGCGTATTAGCAGCTGTAGGAAACTTTGTACTTTTACTGGTCTTCCCCACCCTAGACTCAAACAATTTATTCATGACCTTGCTATACAGCATCTTTAGTTTTCCAGACATAATGATGTCCTCTGGCAGAATTCCTTTCCCCTCTGGGTGTTACTAATTACTCCCTGCAGATGCTATTATTGGTGCTAATGATAAAATGCAGAAAAAAGGTTGGGGAAGGATCTTGTGCCCTGTACGAGCCAAGCGTTCAGTTTGCAGGTAGTCACTGTTACTAAGAACTGACAAATGTTCCTGTACCCACTTTGTAAGGTGATATGGCGTAGCTGTGCTAGAGTCTGATACACATCCAAAGCGGCACAATGAAACCACTGCTGACCTTATCCAGTCTGCTTTTCCCTTTGCCCTTTTCATGGGAGAAGATGGAGTAAGGTGGAAAAGATGAGAAAGAGCTTTCTCATGTTTGAAAAGTGACTTTACAGCTCGTGACTCATCCAAAGACACAACCGCTGGCAATCCTGAACGCCGAAGACTTTCATTAAATCATAAAGCACTTCCAACAGCCATCTGCAAAGCCTTCCCCAGTCTGCACCTCAGTGGCATCCCAGTCCTCTGAGCTTACTGGAACACCTGGGCGCGCCATAAGGACCAAGCACAGCTACCTCTGGGAGTGGGAAGAACTTACCACTTCGCTTCCTATAATCTTACAAGGATTTACAAACATTTAAAATGGATGTCAGCATTTTATTTCACCTCTGAATTTGTGCTAATATGCTAATTCATACAGTAAATTTCACAGTAAATGCCGTTCCAAATTAGTCAGCCTGATAATAACTCTTACATTTGTTGTTTGACCAAAAGTATTCAGCAAAACATGCACACAATCAAAATGGAAACATTATTTGTTATAAAGAGAGTAGTAAGTAAAATTATTATAAAGAATGTAAATTTCAAGTACTTACAGTACTTTATTACAGGCTGTTTAATTTAATTTTACTGGTTATAGACAAAGCCTTTGTTAAGCAAAAGCAAAGCTGGGAGCAGTGAGTGTGAAGGCAGTAGAAGTTACCACAAAGTGACTGTGGTTTGATATTTTCCAAACTATTTGCACAAAATCTGGCTGAACTTTGTGGATTCCTATTTTATAACCCCAAATATATTTACTGTGGCCTGGTACAGGCGGCTACTGGCGTAACACATGCTACTCCCTCAGTAAGGCCACAGAAGAACCTGGGCCAGATTCTCATTCCTGGGCTGCTGGGCCCCTAGAGCCTCTCATTCCCCCATCTGGGTTTTTCTGTTTCCCATCACACAGTCTCATAATTGATTCAAGATAAATTAACAGTATATTTGGGTTATTTTTATTTCAAAACCAGGAAGCGCTGTAGGAGCTTCAGAGCGATTACCCATCTTCCCACAAGGGACCTTCCCCATCACGTTGACCAGGCATCTGGGAAGCCTTTGGCTACAGCTTCGAAAAGCTTTTGGTCAGGATTGGGCTACCTGGAGAATAATTTGCACCTATCAAGACTGGAGAACTTGTGTAGCCTTTCAGTCTGGACATCACGTATGGAAACGCAGAGCTGAAATTAACTGCACAGACCTCACGGTTTTCAGCACAGTGAATCCCAGCTGTGAGGGATTTACTGCACAGGACGCAAGGATCCGGGCATCTAAAGAGTTGGGCATTGCACATTGGCTCAGGATCCCTCCAAACTGGGAATCTAGGGCTTGGGCCCTGGGATCTCGTGTCTGAATATGTCCCTGTCCCACGAACTCATGGGAAAGAGGTAACGGAGGGGAGCTGTGGTGGCTGCACTGGTGGCACCAGGGCTGCCCTGGGTGCCCTCATTCTAGGCACAAAAAGGGTTTTTTCCATGTGCATGCACCGCATGATTGGTGTACGGCAAACCAGCACAGACAAACTGACCGACACCGCGTGTGGAAGACAGGTCTCATCTTCTGAAGCGGAGGGTGCGCAGAATCCCACCGCTCTCCTGTCCTCCAGCATCTTAGCTCCAACATGTGTCGTACATCCAAAAGGAACAATGCTCTGGCACAATAAAACTAATGCTGAAGTGGAGCAGTACTCTGTAAGAATAAAGGCAGCAAATTCTAGCTTTGTGAGGGCTTTTTGCCCCCATGAAATCAAGTGAAAACAAACACAAATAAAACTTTCATTTAAAAAATTGGATTTTTGCGTACTAAAACTCAGCAAACCTGACTTGGATTTCTGTCAGTGAGCACTGCAATCGCCCTCACCACCAGTGAATGCTCTAAAAATATGCCAAATATCAGTCAGTTATCTGCAATTAAAAAAATCCATTCCTACTGTTCAAGCCACCTAAATATGGGCATTAAAAAAAAAAAGAGAATTTAATAAAGAGAGCAGGCAAAAGATAGCAGCCTCCCCTCCGCTTCCCATAAATCAGTGTGGCACTGTTGCTGGCAAAAAAATCTAGACTAACTTTACAACGCTTGAATATCTGCCTGGTTTAGTATTTAGGCCTTAACTGCGGAGCACTTTAGTGTCAGCAAGGCAATGAATACAGCATCATATAATTAAATGTATTCACAAGGAAAGTAGTGTGGAGAGTAAAAAAGATGATCATCAACCTCTGAACAAGATTTTTTCATACAGTCAGCACTTTGCACCTAATAAAATATCACAAAACACATTCATCCAGGAGGGACCTCTCCAAAAATAGGAGATTGGATTTAGACTGGGTAAAACAACTCCTACATCATTTCCTCGGGACGTTTCATCTGGTGAGACGGCGCATCACACCTGAGAGGACAGCCTCCCACAGGCAGCCTGCGATGGAGCACGAGCAACACAGCCACGCGCAGTGCAGAAAACACGGCGGAGGTCGGTGTGCAGCTGAAGCGGATGGGTGCGCGGAGCTCGGCCAGCCCCGGCAGCTGGCTGCAGAAGGGCAAGATGGGAAAAAACCCTCCTGATCCCGTTCACAGTAGAGCTGGGGGGGATTTTTTGTGGAGCAGATATTTCAGAAATGAAAACATCTGTAACACATGGCTTTAGATTTAGCTAATGGGAAAATATCAAGGCAGGTCAATCATGTCTCTGTCATGAGGGTTACTAACATACATTCTGGAGCCAGCTGGATAACCAAGTCCTCTGTCTAGTTAAAGCAATTTAAATCTGGATTAGGGCCACTTCAGATTTATTCCAGTGAGGCATGGACCAAACTCTCAGAATATTTTAAACTTAACTCTGGGGAAGCTATGAAGTTTCAAACATCTGTGGGGCTCACTGCTGTTACTATACTCAACTTTGATGAGCTGCTTTTCTAAAATGCTCCAAAAACCACAGCCATATCACAATTAAATGTCCCAAAAGGCAAAATGGCCCAGGCACAATGTGCATTATTGCAAGTCAGTGGAAAGTGTTTACGTGCCCGAGAAGTGTGTACTTGGTACGTGTGCTATTCATGATGTGCTCAACAAGCTACTTGTGTCCAAATTGCAGGACAGAAGCGAGCTAAGTATGTCAAAATACTAAATCACAGTCCTTGAATACTGTTGGTAGAGAGAAAAAAAGCTGTTCTCTTCTGCTTTTTTAAATGGAGGAGTCTGAATTGGAGTTATCGCTATGGTAAAGAAAAGATTTTAACACACTATGTGCAGTTCCACCGTTTTCTTTCCCAGGTTTGGGCAGAATAGAGCAGTGGCTAACAGAAACCTAAACCGTTTGGAAACATGGAGAAGCATTTGAGCACAGTGCAGTGTACTTCAGAGTGACAATTCAGAGCTGGCTATGACAATTCTGCACCAGCTATTTGCTGGGAGTATCTCTGCCTGGCAACTAGAGATGGTTTGTGCTCTGTCCACATAGGCTGAGTGGCACAGTCCGAGATCTACCTTGTAGAACAACTGTGGCCTCCTGATGTTTTTGCAATAATAAGTTTGGGCTTTGGCTGACAGGTCTGAACAGGTCTGCAAAAAGGACATTAGCAAAACCAGGAAATAAAAGGTATCATTTGTACTTTCAGTCTCTATGACGTCCTCTGCCAAGAAGATCCACAGTTTAATTATAAATATAAAGGAGAAAAATTATCTTTATTTGTTTGCTTCAAATCCACTGCCTGATTTTTAATTGGGAAACTTATACCATGATAAATACCAAACATGCATTCCTCCTTCCCCTTCCCCCATGGTGAACAAGACCTCTCGCTTATCTACCCTTGGTGACCCCTTTTCTAAGCAAAATCATCCCACTCTTTTTCTCGTTTTATGGGAGCCATTTCACAATTTAATTACGCATTCTGTGAAAAGCACTATCTTTGTCTTTAAACCTGCTGTGCAATCATTTAATTGGTTGCCCCTTGTTCCTGTGTTATTAGAAATAGTAAATAACCATCCCTTGTTCATGTTCTATGCACCATCCACAGCTCCATAGATCTCTGTCGTATCCCTCCTCAGCCATCTGTTTTCTGAGCTGAGTTCTAGCTTATCAAGTCACTCTCTGTATAGAAACTCTTCCATATAAAAGATGATCTTTGTCACCATTCGCTACTTCCATTATTCCCTTTGTAAGCAGGAATCAGCCAAACTGTACGCAGTAATTTAGGATTTAGATAGATCATGGATTTACACAATACTACAAAAATGGTTTTTCTGTCCCATTTCATTCTCTTCCTGATCATTCTAACTACTCTGTCTGGCAGTCTGGATTCATTTGTTTTTTGACTGGTGCTGAGCACTCTGAGTTTTTCAGAAAACTATCCACTGTGATTGCCTGATCTCTTTTCCTGCATGGTAGGAATTAAATTAGAACTCATCTTTTCTGTATTTACTTAACGTTATTTTCCCATCGTCTATTACCCTACATTTCTGCACACTGAATTTCAACCTACCCAGTCATTCAGTAACAAGAAACCTTTCCCCAAATTTGCTACTGTCTTTATGTTTGACAATCCCAATAGTTATGCACTATTTGCAAACCTGCTTTTAGTTTTCTTCTGCAGCTGTGCTATACAATTAGGGATAAAGTCTACGCATAGTCTCAGATTTAATCTTCCCTACCACGCGCACTGTCTGCACTCACCAGTGCGGTCACTAGCTGAGACCGGCACCTTTCTGCAGCAGAAGCTGCCAAAGAAGTTCAGTGCATCAGTGTATGCCTGAGCTCCTGTTCGCACACGCTGGGTGGACGGAGGCCAGGAGGAGTTAAATGTGCTGTACGCAGCAGGTCTCCTCAGCTGGTCTCTTGCTAAGAGCACTGAAGCCACAGAAGCAGCAATGTGGATGGAAAATATGCAGGTATGGGGCTGATGATGCTAACACCTGTGGCTGACCTTGGTTCTGAGCTGCATGATCCTCATGTGAAAGGATCAAAGCAAAATAAGAAAGCATCTAAAAAAGAAAAGATACGCCAACTGTAAGCTAATGGGGTTTGCGATTTACCTTCTGAAAAGCTGGTAAATAACCTGGCAATCATACACAGGCAGATAAACAGATATCCCTTTCAAACTTCAACTGATATTCCTAAATCCAAAACCTACATGAAAAGAGTTCAAGATCCAGTAAAATTTCAGTTGCTCTTTGGCATAAGCAAGTACATGAGGATTTTCTATGTCTGATTGGAAAGGATGAAGTCTTTTCCTTTGACAGTATAGTTAGAAAATAAAAAGAAAAACCAACCTGTGACTTAAATCCTGTACTTAGGTGGTTTTAATGAAGTCAGTTTGCAATTTGAACAACCAGGAGAGTCAGCTACCAACACTTTTATGCATGGATCCACAGACAGTGTGGATAAAGATATATACATTTAGAAGCTTAACAGATGAAAAGAGATACTGCTATTGGCAAGCAGTTTATTCCTCTGCAAAATTCAGATCGAATAACTCAGTCTGAACAGAATATTGAGCTCCACTGATTCTGAATGAGGATACAGTAACAGAAATGCAATTTGACATAGCTACATTGCCAATTAAGGGTAAAATACAGGAAATATGTCAACTAGCAAAAAAGGCAAAGGCTTTCAAGCTTTCTACATGAAGTTGGTTCCTTTGGACCCACTTACAAAAACTTTGGAGTTATTCAGGTAAATAAAACTGCAGCAGAGCCCAGAAGTAAAAGTAAATATAAGAAGAAAGGCAAGGAGACCTGGGACTTGCTCACAGCTCTTATCAAGTTATAGACACTGTATGTGACTGAAGAAGTGCTCATTAGCAGAGGCATGCACTGAGACAGACTCCACCCTTGTATATCTGGGACAATCCTACTGAAGCTAGCAGTTGTGTTCAGGTAAACTTGGGCTGAAAAAGTAGAATTTGAGCTGTCACAGACAATTTCTGGACCTTGGTAAGAGAGTGAGCAAACAAAATGAAATAGAAGTAGCTCATAAAAGGGTCTGAAAAATTCCATTGAATTCAAAGAAAGGGATGCAGTTTCCACAACTGAGGGAGCCCCACTGTGTCTTGTGCATCCGGTGACCTTGTTAAATACTGTGGTACAATAGTTCACTTGTTCAGAAGCCTACAACAAATGCCCTCAAGTGACAGAAGACCCTTCATTATGGCTCATGCAGCCAGGCACTGACAAGGAGCACTGCCAGGGTTTAGGAGAACACAGGCTCCTAAACGCTGTGGCTGCTGGTGCTCCAGCAGAAATGTCTAATTGGTCCGTACGAGCTCCAGGGGGAGAACACCAACAAGCCTAATAGGCAGCGAGCGCCTGGTTCATTGATATAAGAATCAATAGGGGAGCGGCTTCGTCTGAAAGCCTTGGAATACACAGGTGGCCTTCCCATAATGAACTTCACTGTTGGGATCGTGTGTAGGATATCTTCTCCTGTAACACAGCAGAGCTGGAAGAATCCACTTGTGAGTTGTTATTGAAATACTGGGTTTAGCCCACATCCAGTTTCTTTGCATCGAGGTGATGTTCATTGTTTCCTGGTCTACATGTGGCAGGGCCATCTCAGAAGTGGATTGACTTTTCAGAAAGGCACCTGCCATTTAAGAAAGATGCAATACAATGTGGTGGCTTGCAATGCTTATGAAGGGTGCTGTTCCAAAAGCTCTGAGCACCTGTGCTGTTTGTCCCCCGAAAAAGTCCTACAGGGACTTTGAAATGGATCACACAGCCACGTCACCAAGCTTGACCTGAAGCAATGGTTTGTGAAGGAAAAATGGTAAAACGGCTCAGTCTGCCAGCAAATTTGCCAGTCACAGCTGATAGAAATGGGGTTTGTGATGTACAGACTGATCCACAGGGAGCTGGACTGAGACCAAAGCCATTTCATGCAGGCCACTGCAGAGCGGAAAGAAGATAATTTTCAATCTCTATTGACCTAGCCTGGTTCAGACCTAGTAGCCTAGGGATGCAAAACTTTATAGTCTGTTATTAGTCCCAATGGCCTACAAAAAAATAACAGAGGTACAGCCATTTCACACACATAAATATGTACTTTTGCACGCATAGAGAAGTGGGTAAGAAAATTCAGAGGTCATCAATGAAAAAGGATATCAAGATGCAATTCAGAGGTACTTCTCTTCTGGTCTACGAATATGCAAAAATACTGATAAGTACAAGTGATTCCTGACCAGCTCTATTTACATGAGGAATGTACCAAGACATTGGGCATGAGATGTTTTGATTTACGTTAATAAGCTCAGATGTCTCAACATGCAGCCCAGCTGGCAGAAAAACTTCTGTACAACTAGGAAGTGACAGTTCTTTCATTTCAAGAACAATTTTCCAGCTCACTCTTAATCAGACTGTATGGAACAGAGTGGGTTTTGTTGCCTTCTTGAGATCCACTTCTTGTTCCACATCTACTTGTCAAGTAATTTGTAAGCTTAAAAAAAATTATCAGATGAGTTTTGAGACTTACCTCCATCTAGAAGACACCAAGAAAATGCAAGTTTGAAGGCCAGCGTATTCCTCAGAGACCAGAACCAGGAAAGCGGGCTCTAGGATGCAGCCAGTTAGTACAGAGGACCTGATTGTGTTGTTGTGACTGATTGTCTCACAATTACTAGCATTTTCATCTTTATCCACTTTTCAAGCACCACGTGAATATAATTTTTAACTTCTCCAATCATGGTTTCCCACGGCACCGTTACATCTTCCATTTTTTTAAAGTTATTTCAGTTTAATTTCCCATATCCCTGCCTTCCACTTTAGCCCCAGACCTAAAACTCACATTGGTATCTGTTATCAAAGAGGCTGCATCTTCTTCTTGCTGATTTTGACCAAATGTCTTCTCCAAATTGTTCAGAACACTTCGAAACTCTCAGGTCTTCTTGCTGTTTCTTCAGCTTATTCCCACTACTCTCTGTGTAACCAAGCAGGGACTTTCCCCCTCGCATCACCAGTGATAGCCCTCCTGGGCTGGTTTTGCCTTTCTGGTTGCCTATGTCTGTTTACTTCAGGGGTAGCTAGGGAATTCGCCATGACTGCAGGGGGATAGTCCCAAACATCTTCAAATGAAGTCTACTAAGAACTGTGGAATAATCAAGGAGAAACAAAAGAAAAACCAACAAATAGGAAAGAGTTCAGGTTTTGCTCAGGCAAAATCCTCTCCTTTTTTGGGAATGCGATGCATGGTACTTTTAACCTGGTTATGCAGGGAGGGGATTACATAAATTTGAGGTCCCTGAGCCCGTCTGAGTGTCCTTTGCTAGCGGAAGTGTCATCGGAGGCCTGACAGAGAGACAGGGTTACCACTGTGGGATAGGAAAGGCCAGGGGGCTAAGGGGAGAAATCTATGGAAGACAAGGCTCTTCTAGCTCCACTACTTATAGGACAATTTGTATTACTTTTATTATTACTTAACAATTCACTCACTGCCAGCTACAGCCTACGCTCAAACCCACCTGCACAGTATGGATGCCTTTTTACGCACACATTGCCACTACTGCTAGCCATTCACAACGGGTTTGAGACATTGGATTATGAATACAAATAGCAAACCCGGGAGAAGAAAATGCATCTTCCTTGTGCATCTAGGTAATTCACGAAATGAGACTGGGCAAACTATTTCTGTTGCCTGTAATGCTCCAGTTAATTGGACAACTGCTGTGCCAGAAAACCTTTTCCCCACCTACAGCAAATAAAATTTATACTGGTGGTTGGTAACGAGAACATCTTGATAAAATGGTTGAATTTATTTTATATGTGTAAATGAAAAGAGCTCTTAACAAAGGGGGGTAACTGATATGCTCGGTAAATCAAGGATAAAAGGACACAGGCTCTATTGAAGATTTTTTTCCCCTCGTCTTTTCTTTTTAAACCTTTTGATGAGGTGTCCTGTTGCTCTGAGATGAGCTTCCACTAAAGTACTTTTGGAGTTATCTCAAAGAGAAACTGATCATTTAAATGAGTTAAAGCCCCCAAAACAGATCCACTATCTCAAATCTTAGGTTCATTTTTTATATTAAGAATTTTGTGAAATTTATAAAATAACTTTACTACTGAACCAAGGGCTTATGAGACAAAGAAGTCTCATTCATTTTTTCCTGCTTCCTTCTGAAGTGGTGAAGGATCACACATTTAGAATAAAGATGAAAGCAAATATGTAGAAGAGAGGGAATATTCTGATAAATTTGTATTTATCAACCTTGAGTGTTTAGAAAATACCTACAGGCAATGATTCTTCAAATTCTTCCAGACCTACCTGGGATTTCGGTCCTTCAGGGAAAATTCAATTAAAGATAAGATAACATGCTCCTTTCTATTGGCTTTTTTTTTTTTCAGACAACAGAGAGAATTTTAAGGGTGGAGGACAGGAGAGCAAGCTTCAACTTTTTTTCATATAGAGGGAAAGATTGTTTTCTCTCTCCTGTATATTTTCTTCAGGGAACAAGGGATATCGTATGCACCAGAAGGAAGCCAGTCATGGCCAGAACACTCTACAGACTGGACCTGTAAGTTCCTTATGAGCGCTACAGGTGACACAAAATTATGGTTCTCCTCAGTTCTGTAGAAGGGTAAATTGGTCATTTTACTCACTGGGTAGGCATGGGGCAGGCTAAGACTGGCCTGAGAATGTGGGGAGGGGGTGTTTGTACTGACTGAGAGATTATTTGTCACAATATTTGTTATACATTTGCTATGCATTTGAATAGGTTTATAGCACTATAATATACATTTATTTTTACTAAGTGCTCCAGCTATTGTTCATTGTGCGTTACAGGGGCTGGCTTTTACTCTGATGTGCAGGCATGTACACGTAAACCTCGGCAGCGGTTTGTACCCCTGTGGTAGGGAAAGCATTATGTTGAGAAACTCTGGCATGTTCGACAAAATTATGGAGTTATAGACCCATCTTCAGCCTGTGTTTCAGTCCTTAAGTGCATGGATTCCCACTGAGCTCAGCTGGAGATACATATACATAAGCCCTTAGATAAAGATATCTTTGAAAGGCATTATTTTATTGTGTTTTTAAATTGCAATTCTGATGCAAAGTCAACAGAGGATGCAAAAGGCTATAGATGCACAGTACCGGGATATATCTTGGATAGACTTAGAGAATCCAAGTGACACTCCAGAAGTTGAAAAACCTTCTAGTAAGAGGTCATCATTCCTATAGTTTCCATACTTTCCTGTCCTATGATTGGCTTGTATGGGTTCTACCAATATAGTCAAGGAATAGAAAAATGTCAGAATGAATTCTTTCATTCTGGTGATGAAGTGCTAGCTTTGCTTGCCAGCATGCAGGGTTCAATAAAAGCAGACAGGTCTTCAAAAAATTGCAGCATAAATAGATGAACTCTTTAAAGTAATATAAGTTCTGTCATCTAGAAGTGAAATATAGACCGAAGTGCCCGCTGAAGTAAAAGCTGACCGCACATTCCACAGATAAGTGTTAAAGTTTTCTCAGAGTGTCTTGGGCTGAGAAATGTTTTAACTACACATCTCCTTGCCACAATAGACAGAATGAAAGCATTTGAAGTTAAATCCATTTTTCAAAGGAAGAAAACAAAGCATCCATAAAGAAAAAAAGGCATATCACAGGATGAGGTCTCTAGATAGCTACTGTTTCCAACAAAGTTGCAATTAGCTGTGCAATGGAGAAGGTGAACTTCGTTGTATTTTGATAGCATTTATAATGATTTCAGTAGCTGGAATGCTGATAGGTACGTGCAGGGGGTTGGTTTCAAGATTTCCTTGTGAGACAGAAGGTCAGGATTCCTGTGGTCTCCTGTCATATTTAATTCATATCCTCTGGCCTTCTTCACCACATTTATTGAATTACAGGAATAAAATTCAATGAACCAAAAACAAAAGAAGAGAGGACAGGGCAAATCCTGATTTCTTTTACATCCCTACTGCACAACTGACTTCAGTGAGCTTGTAAGAGAGCATCTTAAAGCAGAGTTTGGAAGGAGGGGGAGGTACAAATTAGTATAACCCCTTTCACCACCCCCATAATTGCATCCCAGTAATTTATTGCAAGGAGCGACTATGTACACGTGGGAGTAAGGATCCAGCTTCTACCAGTCAAGAATCTCCCTCTATACTTTTTACAGCTAATCTTTGTGTATTCCCTGTGTGTGTTTATCAGATTCCTTCTTGCCACAAACGAGATGGCAGTAGAATGGCTTTTCACAGTTGCTTTTCAGAAAAGCATCACTGGCAACGCATCACACGAGTACAGAGAGGCAATCCTCAAATATGTTAAAAATACCAGTTTCAGGGAAGTGCCCTATTGGCATGCTTATCACGATGATTCCCTGCAATCACCTTAATTAAATTGATACAACCTTTAACCTCTCTTCACAAGTGAGATGCATTAAGCACAGGCCCGCAGTGTGGCCTCTACTGCTGGAGCATATGAGGAGCAGCTCTAGCATGCTCTGTGATTTTGAGGAAGAAGATTTTGTTGTGTCTCCACTGCTCCTCTTATCCTATTTTTATCGTCCTCTGTGCCGCCTCCAAGAACTAGGCTGTTTGGGGTCTGAGTGTGGATCACTCAGATTTCTCAGCCACCTCTTCAGTCAAACCTACACACCGTGTCTGCAGTGTGGTTTGGACACCCATGCAGTTAAAATAGTGCAGTCCCCTCGTGTGAGCACAGTCATATCAGAACTTCACACAAATCACCCCTACCAGCACCCAAGAACATCTTTACAGCAGTCTAATTTGTTTTCAGAGGTAGGCATGTGCAAATCTGGTTGTTGAGATTGACCCAAAATATTCATCAAAAAAAGAAGACCTAAAATGTTTTGAAATTCTGTCCAAAACTGCAAGCTCACCAATATTTAGCTTTGGCATTTGAATTTTTGGAAATGTAACAGCTAATACATAATGTACGATTTTCTGAGCTACAATGTACATTTTTATTTTAAAACTTGAGTCTGCTTAACTTCCAAAAATGAAGTGCTCTGCTCACGTACCTGTCAACCTATGGGATGGCTGCCTTTCCACTTAATACATTTAATAAAGGTGACCAGATGCTTTGTGTTTTTAATGGCTTGTTCTGCATCCCAACAAAATGTCCCTGTTTTGGCTGCGATTGCAGATGATTCATTCTGAAACCCAGCCCAGCTGCCCTGACACAGCCGAGGCAGGGCACAGTTAAAAAACAAGCCATCTGTGCAAAAGAAGTGGGCTGGAGGAGCGCTTTGTCAGGAAGAGTCTGTCATTTCTTGGTCACTACGTTTTCTAGGCATCCAGTAACCCAAATGTCCTACCTCTCTGCCTTTGCAGTTAGATTTTGCAGTTATATCCCATGTCCCATCATCTTCTCTTCCTTCTCTCTTTACTTAGAAATCCTTCAGCCTGCTCTGCTGTATAAAATCATGTGTAGATCAAACGTTTTTGTAAAATGCAAGACATTGATCCTGCTTTCACTTGTCCCAATCAGATGGCAAAATTCCTGACCCTGTAGCTACATCAGCCAAGCCTCATGCTAGAAAAAGCAAGAGGGATTCATTTCTGGCTTCCCTGAATAATTAGCTCTGCCCAGCTCTGTATTAGCATCACTCTATTGTCAGCGCTGCCAAAAGAGACATCCTGCATTCAGGAACAGTCGCGCCGCTCGCTTGCAGGCTAGCTGAATTCAAGGGCAGAATTATACCCGCAGGCAAAGCTTCCCACTGCCTCGGCAAGAGGCAGGCAGGCATATTTGAAGGCAAACTCTGGTCATGAGTGTGTCAGTGAGATAAGTCACTTCAAGCCTGGAGAGGGTTCTGGCCCCCCAGCATCCTTCCCGTGACCTGTGGGCTGCGTCGTGAAGCAGTGCTGACGCCTTCTCCCTGCCCGGACGACGGAGCGCGCAGCTCGGCAGGACTCCGCCATTCCGGGGTAGGAAGCAAAGGTTCCTCTCGAGTTTTCTTTACAGCCTATGTTCTCTAGCATTTGAAAGAACTATTGCAACTCCAGTCATCTGGCATGCATACGAATGACAAATATGCTTCAGAGGCAATAAATTAGCAATTTCAAGGCTTTACTTCCCCTCACGGACTAATTGCCAGAGATTATAGTATATTATGAGAGAGCAATGATACTAATGCCTAAATATGCTTCAGTGATTATAGAGCTATCCTCAATAACCAAGCTGTTTAAATGTCAATGCAAGAAAGCTCTTTATTATGAGATTAAATATTATTTTGAAGCAATGCAATAGGAACTTCCCAGGCTTCGTGCCCGCAATAATACTGTCTTGGAGCAATATATATGAGAAAAACTGTGCTTTTTTTTAAAATGTGTACAGCAAAGTGTCCCAAAATATTTTTGTGCTGCAAACTTGAACAGATAAGAAAGAAGATCTCAATATCTTTTTACTTTGTATTTGTTACTAACAGGCTACTGCCTTCATTTTTTCCTCCACTTTATATTAATACTTGTGTATCACCACTGTATAGAGAAGATAAATTCTTTTTTTCTGTTAGTGCAAGCAGGGAATCAAACCTCAAAGCCCTTTTCTTCTTTTTTTTTACATCTCTAAGTACTAGTCTCTTGCATAGATGCTTTTGACAGTCCTACCCCTCACACCTAAATAAATCCGTTTACACCCAGCGTTCAGAGAAACCCTGGAAACTAGATGGAAGCTCCAGCTTTCAGGTTCAGCTGTGGACACGAAGCAGAGAACAAAAGTGTCTTTAAGCCACAACTCCAGTTCCACAGTTCTGGAGATGACAGTTGGTGGCTGTAAGCTCAGGTGTGGATTTAAAATGAAGGGAGGCTAAAAAGGCGTTAGCAACCCCCTAATCGCATACAGGAGTCCCACACTATGGAACCTGTCACACAGCTGGGCAGCCTTCCCCTATAGGTGACAGCAGCATATGTCCCTGTTGTATACTGCAACATTTCTTCAAGAAAAGCCCAAACACTGGAGTGGGCGCTGCTGGCAGGATATGGGTGCTCTGCCGTCCAGATCCAACATGTCACTCCCCTCCCATTGTTTCTAAAGCTACCTGGTATGATGTCCACCATGTTTCATAAATGCAAATCAAACGAGCTACAACATGGTCAAAGATCACACCTCCTGTTCCCTGGTATTTGAAGATATTTATTCACCTCATTGTGAAGTTGTAACTTAAAACAGTAGCGGGTAAAACTCATCTAGGAGGCTGCACGTTCTAGTTGGCTCCTACATGTCAGTGGAAGTTCTAAAACTATTGGGAATGTCTTTGAATCTGAAGCTTGATTTCTAATAAACATATTAATTATAACTAATAATGACTATAATAGTACAGAAAACATATAAATAGGCCTGTGGGGACAGATCATGTAAAATTAAGGACACATATTAGAGGAAGAAAACTCCTAATGAAGTTGTGGTGGAATTGGCTCTTGAAAACATTTTTTTTTCTTTAGGAAGTATTGTTTCTTAAACACAGCCTACAGATCTCTTCCACGGTGTGCTCCTGAAGTAAACAGGTGCTTCATACATGGATATCCAGGGAACATACCAGCAAGAGTTCCATTACGCCCAGCTGTAGCAGGACTGGACACCTGGATCCATGTCCTAATACTTTCTGCTGCAACCTGGCAATCATTAATTCTGGATTTTTGTTGTTTCATCTTGGCTGATTTCTTCAGCCATTTTATATCTATCTATCTCCTCCATAAAATGTAAGGCTTGTTTACCTCAGAATGTCTGAAGCTCTTTCTGATGCTCAGGTAAAAGACACCTGCCATATATGCTCAGAAAAGACATAAATTGCTCTATCATTTGTAACATTTTAAAACATCTTCATCTATTAAAATCACAGTGTGACTGACAAGGAACATGCTGAAAGGCCATGAGAATTCTATTTCTGCTCTTCCAGGCAGACAATAATCTGACATCTTTTTTGTTATGTCTTGACTTAGACTATATGATGGGAAACCATGTCTTTATCCTTATAAACTTACAATACTGATGTTAAGTAAATAACCAGAAGTAATAAGTTGACACTGCTCAAAGGAGAATTATGTGGACTTATAACAGAACGGGGAAAATTTACCTGCACTTGGCCACTTTTATGCAAATATTATTTGAAATCAGATTAAAATCTTCTTTAATTTTTTGCAGGTACCTTACAAAATGCCCCATTATTCCCAGCTCTCGCCTACCATATATCCTGGTGCACACACGCACTTCCCTGTGATGCTGTCACAATCTGCGCCGTTCTGGCAAGGGCAGGTCAGCTGGCAGCCTTCGCCGTAGTATCCAGGGGGACAGGTTTCATTGCAGTAGAGTCCAGCCCAGCCAGCTCTGCAGCTACATTCTCCAGACAATGGATGGCAACTAATGAAGACAGACAGACATTAATGAGATCTGGACATGAAAGAAAAATACAGTCCGTAAACAGCAGTAGAATGTTCTACACGCGATGCCAGCAAGAGTCACACTAAGGACAGAACAAACCCGAAGATCGTTAAGGATGGTGAATATAAGCAGCCATTTAACTTAGGAAGTGAACAGGGAATAAGGTGCTACACAACAGCCTGGCACGCCGCTTCTGAACACCTGGGAACTGCCACAGCACTGGTAATTTCACACCTTTGAAGTTTATGCTTTTCCATTCTCAAATCAATGTAACTTGGATTACTGACAGTAACCACAACACTCTTAATCCACACTGTTGTATGACATATATGTGTTGTACCATATGGCTGTAAAACAGTCAAAGTTAAATACATTCAGGGTTAGGACAATTTCTAAAGGATGGAGGAACACAATCAAGAGTGTTGTGAAAAACCCAAGTCCTGTGGCACAAATTTGTTCTATTCTATTCTATTCTATTCCATTCTATTCTATTCTATTCTATTCTATTCTATTCT
>Ga0181612_125963_pt1 | contig 33619 bp, 28 predicted proteins | sample HoacroProtozoa21_FD_119630 | JGI IMG/M metagenome (GOLD analysis project Ga0181612, IMG submission 119630) | Hoatzin crop microbial communities from Cojedes, Venezuel. Combined Assembly of Gp0051906, Gp0051904, Gp0051908 | reverse complement strand
TGCTTGCCAGTCTGAGCAACAGCACGGTCAATGATACCGCTAAAGCGGTCTGCTATTGTTGCTTCTTCAGCATTTGTTCCAAATTTGCTTTCCCATTTGTTGAGATGCCTTTTCAAGATACTCTTGAGTGCATCAGCACTATCATAATTCTCGTTATTCAAGTCCAGATGCAGCACAGGGTAAGTTTCCCACTGGATTTCCAGCTTCTCCATCGCCAAACTAGTGAATAACTCCTTCTTGCCCTCAAAATAGGCCTCTAGTGTTGTCACCAACAATGACTTACCAAAACGTCGCGGGCGGCTGATGAAAAAGAAGTCACCAGCATTGGCCAGCTTGTGTACCAATGCGGTCTTGTCCACATAGATGTAGTTCCCTCGAATGATTTTCTCGAATGTCTGCACCCCGATGGGGTAACGCCTCTGTTGTTCCATGCTGCGACACATTTAGTTGTTTGATTGGTGCAAACTTACATAAATTTTTCCGATTTTGCCCTAGTTTCAGGAAAAAACACACAATTTTCTGGTAGAAAGACGGCCAAACAAAGGCAGTAAGCACACCATGTGATTAAAAACCAAATTTTGATAAAACGATACAGGCAATTCACCCTTGCCTAATAGCAACGAGGCTGATGTTAGGCCAAAATTTCATGCTAATGTTAAAAATGTTCCACGAGTTATTAACAATTGTGAAGAGTTATAAACATTTCAAGCATTTTAACAGGATACGGGCGTGTTTTCACGATTGAAAGGTGTATCTTTGCAGCGTGAAACATTCACAATTTTCACGCTTGTTTTTTTGATATGGGAAAGACAATTGCTATTGCGAACCAGAAGGGTGGTGTCGGCAAGACGACAACCGCCATCAATCTTGCTGCTGCTCTTGCCACGAGTGGCCAGCGTGTGTTGCTCATCGATGCAGACCCTCAGGCTAACGCCACGTCGGGGTTGGGCATCGGTACTCGCGACATGTCGTCCACCATCTATGAATGTCTGGTTGACGACTATCCTGTGGAGAGCGCCACGGTGGACACGTGTGTAGAGAACTTGCAACTGCTGGGGTCGCGCATCGACCTGGTGGGTGCCGAGTTAGAGCTGGTGGGCAAGCAAGGTCGCGAGCGCGTGTTGCGCAATGCTATTGCTACCGTCAAGGACCGCTATGACTTCATCATCGTGGATTGCAGCCCGTCACTGGGTCTCATCACAGTGAATGCGCTGACAGCAGCCGACAGTGTCATCATCCCTGTTCAAGCCGAGTATTTTGCCCTAGAGGGCATCAGCAAGCTGCTGAACACCATCCGCATCATCAAGGGTCGCCTGAACGCAGGGTTGCGCATTGAGGGCTTCTTGCTAACGATGTATGACGCACGGTTGCGTCTAGCCAACCAGATTTATGAAGAGCTCAAGGGGCACTTTGGCGACATGGTATTCACCACGGTCATTCCGCGCAACATCCGCATCAGCGAGGCACCCAGCCACGGCGTGCCAGTGATTGTGTATGACCCTGCGTGCCGCGGTGCCACGAGCCACATCCAGCTGGCTCAAGAGCTCATTGCCCGCGCCAATGCCACTCAACAAGCGCCACAACAACGATAACACAAACACCAAGGATATTATATTAGATAACAATGAAACGCAATGCACTGGGACGCGGCCTTGACTCGCTCATCTCGATGGATGACATCCAGACGGGCGGTTCATCGGCCATCAACGAAATCCCCATCAACCAAATAACCCCCAACCCCGACCAGCCACGCCGCAACTTTGACGAGACAGCACTGGAGGAACTGGCGTCATCAATACGAGAGTTGGGCATCATCCAGCCACTGACATTGCGCAGCACAGGTGACAACGCCTACCAGATTATCTCGGGTGAACGCCGCTACCGCGCCGCCCAGCTGGCAGGACTGGAGAGCGTGCCAGCATACGTGCGCACCGCCAACGACAGCGAGGTGACCGAGATGGCTCTCATCGAGAACATCCAGCGCGAGGACCTCAACGCCATCGAGATTGCGCTGACTTTCCGCAAGCTTATCGACCAGTATCACCTGACGCAAGAACGGCTGAGTGAACGCATCGGCAAGAAACGCGCCACCATCGCCAACTTCCTGCGCCTACTCAAACTGCCAGCCGAGGTCCAACTGGGCCTGCGCGACCACACCCTTGACATGGGCCATGCCCGCGCACTGCTGTCGCTGGATGACCCCAAGCAGCAATTGCGGCTGTACAACGAAACCGTCAAGCACGGTCTGTCGGTGCGTCAAGTGGAACAGCGCGTCAAGCAGATGCAGTCCACATCCGAGGCCGGCAAGTCTTCGGTCAAGGCTGTGGATGCTGGCGGATATGAGGTGCTGCAACGCCATCTGGCGGCATCGTTCGGTGTGCCTGTCAAGTTCACCTGCGACAAGTCGGGCAAAGGCAAAATCACTTTCCCGTTCGCCAACGAAGAGCAGTTAGAGAAGATCATCCGCATCTTTGACACACTCAAGAATGCTTGACCCCCACTGCCTGTGACCCCTGCTGTGATGACATATCGCCACCCTCATCATGGACACCGCTGGTTGGCCATCGTGCTGGCATGCCTGTGTTGCACGCTGTGTGCAATGGCACAGACGCCCACAGACACTGTGACCAGCACCGCAGCCGACACACTGCACAACAATGCCACCACACGCCACCATGAGCGCAAGGCGGTGACACTGCAAGAGGTGCCCACAAGCGATGACGTTGCCACAGTGCGCGTGGTCAACGCTGCTGGTGACACGGTGACGCTAGCCAGCAACGATTCGATAGCCTACATCCAGGGGGTAGAAATCCTCACAGACAGCGTCCCCGCCTCACCCACGCTGGGTGAAGTGCGGGCATTCAATCCCGACCCGCAACGTGCGTTGTGGCTGTCGGCATTGTGTCCTGGCCTGGGACAGATTTACAACCGCCGCTACTGGAAGTTACCCATTGTGGTAGGCGCGTTTGTGGGATTAACCTACGGCACGACATGGAACAACCGCATGTACAGGGACTACTCCAAGGCCTACCGCGACCTGATGGACGATGACCCTGACACGCGCAGCTATATGGACTTTTTCCCGCCAACGGTCAAGGAGAGCGACCTGGAGACATCGTGGCTGCAAAAGACCATGCGCAACAAGCGCGACTATTATCGGCGCTACAAGGAAATCTGCATCATCTGCATGGTGGGCATCTATCTGGTGAACATTGTGGATGCCTATGTGGATGCCTCACTGGCTCACTTTGATATCTCGCCCGACTTATCGATGGACGTGACCCCCACAGCCATCGATGGCAACTATCACATCACGGGCAACCGGCTACCCTCGGTGGGACTGCAATGTGCCATCACTTTTTAACCAACAACACAGAGACGACTCAACAAAAAAACCAAATCAACATGACAAAATATAGACTCCTCACCCTGCTAATAGCCGTGACGACCGGGCTAGCGATGACGCTGCAAGCCGTCCCGCGCAGCCGCAACAACATCTTGTCGGTCAAGGAATCCATCACCGATGACAACATCGTGTTCCCCGAGAGCTTTGACACCGACACTCACCAGATGATGAAGAACTGGTATCTGCAAAACTACACCGTGCTGGATGCCGATGTGGAAAACCGCAGCAGTGGCGAGGTGAGCGACGAGGTCTATATCAAACGCCTGCAAGCCATGCCCACAGTCATTGAGATGCCCTACAACCAGGTGGTGCGCAAGTACATCGACCGCTACATCACGCGCAACCGCACACTTGTAGAGGAGATGCTGGGGATGAGCCTGTACTACATGCCCATCTTTGAACAAGCGCTGGAAAAAGAGGGGTTGCCCATGGAACTCAAGTATCTACCCGTGGTGGAAAGCGCCCTGGACCCTAACGCCGTGTCACGCGCGGGTGCAGCAGGCCTGTGGCAATTCATGGTTGGCACAGGCAAGGGGTTGGGCCTGGAAGTGAATTCACTCGTTGATGAGCGCCGTGACCCCTATCGCAGCAGCGAGATGGCGGCACGCTACCTCAAGAACCTCTACCAGATTTATAACGACTGGTCGCTTGCCATTGCCGCCTACAACTGCGGTCCTGGCAATGTCAACAAGGCATTGCACCGCAACGGTGACCAGGGCGACTTTTGGGACATCTACAACTATCTGCCCCGCGAGACGCGTGGCTATGTGCCCGCATTCATTGCGGCCAACTATGTGATGACCTACTTCAAGCAGCACAACATCAGCCCATCGCTGGCACGCAAGCCGCTCATCACCGACACCGTGAGCGTCAACCGTCGCGTGCACTTCAGCCAGATTGCACAAGTGCTCAACATCCCTGTTGACGAGATCAGGGCATTCAACCCACAATTCCGTCACGATGTCATCCCTGGCGACAACCACCCCTACATGCTGGTGCTGCCGTCACAGCAGGTGTATAGCTTCATCATGAGCGAGGACAGCATCGCCAACTATCGCAACGACTTGTATGCCCAGCGCGAGGTGGTCGAGCCAGGCGGCATGGTGTCCACCGCAGAAGAATACACCTCGGGCAACCGCCCCGTTTCCTATCAATATCACAAGGTGGCTCGCGGCGAGACCCTCTCGTCAATCGCTGCCCAGTATGGCATGACCACCGACGAGATTATCGCCCTCAACGGCATGAGCAACAACAACGTCAAGCGCGGCCAGAGCCTCAAGGTCAACGCCCCGCGCCACAACTACTCGGCCGACAACGATGACATCGCCCTGGAACACGAGAGTGATGACAACAGCGGCGACATGGCCATGAGCTACGACCCACAAGTCGAGGAGCAGGAACAGATGGATGAGGTCAAGGAGGTGCAGCGTGAGGCTGCCAAGTCACCCTACAAGGGTTCCTATCGTGTGGACGTGGACGAGAAACCCAAGACCACCAAGGCTGCCCAGACCAAGCAACAACAGACAACAACCGCCGCCAAGAGTGACAGCAAACAGTGGCGCTCGCGCAACGCACAATATGCCGACAACAGCAACAGCAAGGCCAGCAAGAGCAGCAGCAAGGAAACCACCTACAAGAATTCCAAGAGCAGCAAGAGCAGCTCAGCTGACAAGAAAACGGCAAGCACAACCACAAGCAGCAAGAAGTCTAAAAAGACAGCCAAAAAAGAAAAAGAGCAAGAGAAAAAGCCCGCACAGCCCACCGAGGTCACTGTGCAAAAGGGAGAATCACTCACCAAGATTGCCGAGAAAAATGGTGTGACGGTTGCCGAACTCAAGAAGGCCAACAACATTACCGACGACAAAATCAAGGCTGGCGACAAAATCAAGATTCCGACCAACGAAGAGAAAGCCACCAGCAAGAAATCTTCGAGCAAGAAGTCGAGCAGCAAGGCCACTACTTCCAAGTCCTCCACAAGCAAGAAGGCCAGCAAGAAATCCTCATCCACCAGCAAGGCTTCGAGCAAGAAGTCAAGCAGCAAGTCCTCCACATCTAAAAAGAAATCCAAAAAGAAAAAATAAAAATGATAATAATAGATTGAAAAGCACACTATCGATAATGTCCACCAGCATGCCTCATGGCCTGCTGGTGTTTTTTATCACAACCTTGTCAATCGTCCCAAATTTCTTACCAAGAAATTAACCCAAGTTTGACCCTTGAAATATTTTTCCTGTTTTCGCCAATGCATATCCCAAATCAGGAAAGCCCGAGGAGGTGGAGTAATTCGGTGATCTCGGTGTCGTGGTCGGTACGCAATAGGATGGTCTTCTTGCGGTGGTTGTAGGGGTTGACGTAGTCGATGGCGTAGATGCTTTCGGCTAAGAAACGTGCTCGGTTAAGAGTGATGCCTGATTGGGCGGATTTCAAGATTCGTTCTAGTTCCAGCATGATGGTGTAGGCGGTGAAACAGATGCACACATGAGCCTCGGCACGGTTGAATAGTCGGTGGTAAATTGGGTGGATATCAAGGTCTGTCTTGTTCATGCGGAAGTCGCGCTCAATCATCGCCAAGTCGCGGTATCTCTCGACAATCCACTCGTGCGTGAGTTGTGCCTCGTCGTTGTTTGTGAGGCCGATTTATTTAAACCGAACTCTATTTTCTTGCCATTTCTATCATGATTTCAACATTCTTCAACATTTTTTGATGATATGGATATTATTTTATAATTTTGCCTGCATGATGAAAACAACACGATTATTCTTAACCTTTATCGTAACCCTTGTTATTGGGCTACAGGCTGGGGCAATGGACCAGGTGGACGTCATCAGCAACAGCAGCGTTCAGTCGCTATCGATAGTGACAGCGATAGCGACAGTTAACATGTGGTGGGTATGGAAATGAAGCCAGAATTTGTCGAGATGTTGCAGCAGTTGCTGCCCGCAGCCGAGGCCAAGGCACTGGTGGCTAGCATCGGCAACAGTGCGCCAGTGGTGGCCGTGCGCGTCAACACAGGCCGCGGCCTGGCGGTGCCCGATGGTGCGATGCCTGTCAAGTGGTGTCCTGCGGGATTTTATCTGTCTGGTGAACGTCCTGCATTCACGTTTGACCCAGCGTGGCATGCAGGTCACTACTATGTGCAAGATGCATCATCCATGTTCATCCACCACGTCATCACGTCGCTGGTTGACACGCCGGTGCGCTATCTGGACCTGTGTGCCGCGCCTGGCGGCAAGGCCACGGCAGCGTTGCAGTCACTGCCGTCAGGGTCACTGGTGGTTGCCAACGAGGTTGTGCCACAACGTGCCCGCGCACTGGCAGACAACGTGATGAGGTGGGGCAACCCGTGCGGCATGGTGACCAGCAACAGTGCCGCCGACCTGGGCAAACGACTGACAGGAGCATTTGACATCATTGCCGCCGACGTGCCATGCAGCGGCGAGGGGATGATGCGCAAAGAAGCCGATGCCGTCAGCCAATGGTCGCCACGGCTGGTGGAGCAGTGTGCCCAGCTGCAACGCGCTATCATCGGCGATGTGTGGCCTGCGCTGCGTCCTGGAGGCTTGTTTATCTACAGCACCTGCACCTACAACCACCATGAAGATGAGGAGGTTGTGCAGCACATCATCGACCAACTGGGGGCAACCCCCGTTGAGGTTCCCGTTAACAAGGAGTGGGGCATCATGCCAGCCGTGAACGCCGATTTTCCAGCCTACCGCTTCATGCCCCACCGCTTGCAGGGCGAGGGATTGTTCATGGCCGTGCTGCGCAAGCCTGGTGACGCACCCCGCATGGAGCCGCGCATCAAGGGCAAGCCCTCGCCAGCCGATGCCACACCACGCCGCTGGCTGGCCACACCCGACCAGTTTGTTCTCGACACGATTGGCGGCACCGTGACCGCCCTGCCCATGACCCACTGGCCGATGATGCGTCACTTGTACAACACCCTCAACGTGCTGCATGGAGGCACACCACTGGCCACTGTCACGGGTCGCAAGAGCGTGCCACATCACGCCCTGGCACTATCGACAGCACAGCATGCCGACTCATTTGCCAACTGCCCGGTGGATTATGGCACCGCCTTGCGCTACCTGCGCGGTGAAGCCATCACGGTTGACGGTCCACGCGGCATGGTGCTGGTGAGCCATGAGGGAGCCGTGTTGGGATTTGCCAACAATCTGGGCAACCGCGCCAACAACCTTTACCCCAAGGGGATGCGCATCTTGAGCACCCATCTGCCAGATGTCTGCCCCAACGTGCTGTCGCACACCTAGCCAACGCCCACAAGAGACAGCGACACAATGCGGGGACACGACCATTGATGGTGTGTCCCCGCACTGTGGTTATCAATCAGCCAGACTGACCGAGATTACAGACGGCGCAGCTTGACAGTGAAGTGGCGCATGAGGGGAGCTTCCCACTCGATGGCAACGCCACGGGTGATGGTCTCGCGACGCTCAAACACATTCTTGAGCGCGGCAGCAATCACGTTCATGTGATTGTCGGTGTAAACGCGGCGCGGAATGGCCATGCGCAGCAGGTCCAGACCACCAAAGCGATTCTCGCGGGTCACAGGGTCGCGGTCGGCCAGCATATAGCCAATCTCGCAAGCACGTATTCCAGCCTCCAGATAAAGCTCGCAGGTGAGCGTCTGGGCAGGGAATTCCTCCTTGGGAACGTGGGTCAGCACGGCATCGGCATCAACAAAGATGGCGTGACCACCAGCGGGACGCTGATAGGGGATGCCATACTCGTCGAGCTTGCTGGCAAGGTACTGCACCTGGTGGATGCGCGTGTCGAGCATGTCAAACTCGGTGTTCTCGTCCAGACCAGCAGCGACGGCGTTGAGGTCACGACCATTGAGGCCACCATAGGTAACATAGCCCTCAAAGGGGATGCAGAACAACTTGGCACCCTCGTACCACTCCTCACGATTGGTTGCGATGAAACCGCCCATGTTGACGATGGCGTCCTTCTTGCAAGACATCAGTGCGGCATCGGCACCGTCATACATCTCGCGCACGATCTCCTTGATGGTCTTGTCGGCATATCCCTCCTCGCGGGTCTTGATGAAGTAAGCATTCTCGGCAAAGCGGGCGCTGTCAACGACCACGGGCACACCATAACGGTGGCACAACTCATAGGTGGCCTTGATGTTAGCCATGCTCACGGGCTGACCACCCACGGTGTTGTTGGTGACGGTGAGCACCATGAAGGGGACGTTGCCCTCGTTCTCCTTGAGAACCTTCTCAAGCTTGTCAAGGTCCACATTGCCCTTGAAGGGAGCCTCGAGCTGGGTGTCCTTGGCATCATCAGTGGTGACATCGATGGCCTTGGCATGGCGGCTCTCGATGTGCCCCTTGGTGGTGTCAAAGTGAGCGTTGCCAGGCACCACGGCACCTTCCTTGACCAGATAGGAGAACAGCACATTCTCGGCTGCACGGCCCTGGTGAGTGGGCAAAACATACTTGAAGCCGAAAATCTTCTCGACCATGGCCTGGAACTTGTAGAACGACGTTGCACCAGCATAGCTCTCATCGCCCAGCATGAGCTCGCTCCACTGCCGATCGCTCATTGCGCCAGTGCCACTGTCGGTGAGCAGGTCAATGTACACCTGCTCGGCACGCAACTGAAACACGTTGTAATGTGCCTCTTTTAACCACTGCTCGCGCTGCTCGCGCGTGCTCTTCTTGATGGGCTCAACCATCTTGATTTTCCACGATTCCGCAAAGGGTAATTCCATAATTTAAAATTTTAATTATCAGTTGTTTATGTTAAATTAATCTTATTGTTTCTGGTAAAAAATTGAGCGTTCAAATCGTTATGAATATTCAATTTTTATGCAAAGTTAGGGTAAGTTGGGGAGATAGCAAAAAAAAAAGGACTTTTTTTGCCCTCTTTAATTTTTTTAACGGTTTGCGGGTCGATTTTGAGCCTGGTTGATACAACGACTGCCGCATGTGTCCGATTGTGGCACCATGCGGCAGCATTGTTGCGTTAATGAAAATCAGTTCTCGGGCAGCTTAACGGTCTTGGGTGCCTTAGCCTCTTGCTTGGCCTGCTGGGCATCCTTGATTGAAGCCTCCTTGCCCTGACCATTGTTGGGCTGCATGCGGCAAACAGGGCCACGCGGGGTTTGCTCGGTCACAGCCTCAATTTCGGCCTGCTTGCACTTGTCGCACTTCTGGTCATCGGGCTTGTCGCACTTCTGACCTGCCTTGTGGCACTCGGTGTTGCCGTCCTTCTGGCACTTGTGAGCAGCCTCGGCCTTGTCACACTTCTGACCCTCGGCCTTCTGGCACTTGTGGGCTCCCTCGGCCTTGTCACACTTCTGACCCTCGGCCTTCTGGCACTTGTGGGTGTCATTGACCTGCAAGCCAGTGGCAATGTCACGTCCTGAGGGGTTCTTGGACATGGCGCGCATCTCCACGCGGTCGGGCTCCTCAACAGTGGCAGTGGTGGTGTTAGTAACATCCTGTGCAACCATGGTGCCTGCGGTCATGGCCAGCAGGGCAAGGGGGATGAATAACTTCTTCATTGTTTTCGTTGTTTTGAGTAAATAATGTTAGTTTTGATGGGTCAAATTTAGCAAATTAATCTGAATTATTGACCAAATCACGAAAAATTAGTTTAATCAAGGCTCAAAATTTTGGCAATTGACTTCAAAAGCTTACTTTTGCACCCACATTCTATTGACTTTTATCATTTAACAACAATGTCAACCTATACTGTATCGGACCCGCGCAAGGTGACCACCAAGCGCATCGCCGACATGAGAGCCGCCGGCGAGAAAATAGCGATGATAACCGCATATGACTACACCATGGCAACCCTCGTGGACCAGGCCGGCATCGACATCATTCTGGTGGGTGACAGTGCCTCCAACGTCATGCAGGGCAACGCCACCACCATCCCCATCACAGTGGATGAGATGATAGTGTACGGCCGCACTGTGGCCCGTGCCGTCAAGCGTGCGATGGTCATCGTGGACATGCCCTTTGGCTCCTATCAAGGCGACCCCATCGAGGCACAGCGCAACGCGGTGCGCATCATGCGCGAGGCAGGTGCCGACGGCGTGAAACTGGAGGGCGGTCGTGAGATGCGCGGTGCCATCGAGATGATACTGCGCGCTGGCATCCCCGTGATGGGCCACCTGGGTCTCACCCCACAGTCCATCAACAAGTTTGGGACATACACCACACGCGCCCGCGACGAGGCCGAGGCTACGCGCCTGCTGGCCGATGCCAAAGTGCTGGCCGAGATTGGCTGCTTTGCCGTCGTGCTTGAGAAAATCCCCGCCACGCTAGCCGCCAAGGTCACCCAGTCCATCAACGTGCCCACCATCGGCATCGGTGGCGGCGGCGCATGCAGCGGTCAAGTGCTAGTGCTGCACGACATGCTGGGCCTCAATCGCGAGTTCAAGCCCAAGTTCCTGCGCATCTACAACAACCTGGGTGAGCAAATCATCGACAGCGTGGGCTCCTACATCACCGACGTCAAGAGCGGCGACTTCCCCAACGAGAACGAGCAGTACTAGTCCTGCTCCCCCACCCCACCACAGCGATGCCCACCAACAACCACGTGTTGTGGTGGACATCGCCATGAACGGCTTGCTGCCCACCTGCTGGAACAAGCCGCAACGAGATGTTGCACCTGCACGCCGACAATGTCATGAGGTAAATCAAATGAATAGAACGTTAGACAAACATCTGGAATGTGTGGATTGCAGCAACCTTGATTTTCACGATTCGTTCAGAAAAGTGTGAACATTGTCGATATTTTCCTTCAGAAAAATGTAATAACTGCTGGTTTTTTCGTTCAGAAAAGTGTAACTTTGCAGCGCAAAACATCAAAATAGCATAAGTTTATGGAGAGGACTATCATCACCGAATTAAAAAAATGGAAAGAATCGACGAACCGAAAACCGCTGATATTGCTGGGGGCACGGCAAGTTGGCAAGACCTGGGCATTGCAAGAATTTGGCAAACAGGCGTACCACAATGTCGCCTATATCAACTTTGACAACAATTCGCATCTAGAGAACTTGTTCACCGATGACTACGACATTGCACGCATCATCAGGGCACTAGAAATGGAAACGGGAGTTCACATCCAGCCAAACCAGACTCTCATCATCATGGACGAGGTGCAAGAGGTGAAACGCGGTCTCCACAGCTTGAAATACTTCTGTGAAAATGCTCCCGAATATCATGTGGCAGTAGCTGGCTCATTGCTGGGCATTGCCATGCGACCAGGAGAATCCTTTCCTGTGGGGAAAGTGGATATATTGCACATGCATCCCATGACCTTTGAAGAATTTCTACTGGCAAAAGGCAAACCACAGTTTGTAGAAGCCTTGCACCAACAGGATTGGGAGTTAGTGAACATTTTGCACGCGACATACGTAAGCCTGTTGCGCGAATATTATTTTGTGGGAGGCATGCCTGAAGCCGTAGCAAAATATATAGCAACAAACTCGCCTGTGGAAGTACGCAAGATACATGAAGCCATCCTTGAGGCCTACCGCCGTGACATTTCCAAACATGCCGCCAAGGAGCAAGTGGAAAGGATACAGATGGTGTGGAAATCCATTCCCTCACAATTGTCTAAAGAGAACAAGAAGTTTATCTACGGTGTGCTCAAGCAAGGGGCACGTGCCAAGGAATTTGAAATAGCAATACAGTGGCTCATCGATGCAGGACTGGTTTTCAAAGTGCCACGTGTCAAGAAGGCAGAATTGCCACTCATTGCATTTGAGGACTTCACAGCATTCAAGCTTTATTTTTTGGATGTGGGACTAATGTCAGCGATGGCCAAATTATCACTCACTGACATGCTGGAAGGAAAAAACATCAATTCGTTCAAGGGGGCGTTCACCGAGAATTATGTACTCACTCAAATGGAAACAATGTCTAATGAACTGGCCATTTTCTACTATTCCCGCAATGACTCACAGATGGAGGTTGATTTTCTTGTTCAACATGATAGCCAACTAATTCCCATAGAAGTCAAGGCAGAGGAAAATTTAAAATCCAAATCCCTCAAATCATTTGTGAATAGTCACCCGTCATTGAGAGGGATACGTTTCTCGATGTCACCCTACCGTGAACAGGAATGGATGACCAATGTGCCCCTGTATGCCGTGAACAGTTTCTTTAAAAATCATGATTGAGGAAACTGTAGGTCAAATCAAAGGACTAACATGATGATAGCAACAATATTGCAACAGGGACAAGAAGAATTTGCAAGATACAGAATAACAATACTCGTCGATTCGTTCAGAAAAGTGTGAACATTGTCGATATTTTCCTTCAGAAAAATGTAATAACTGCTGATTTTTTCGTTCAGAAAAATGTTGTTTCACAAGATTATTCACTGACAAACAACATATTACAACTTCATTTAATAAAAAACCACAGAAACAAAATAATTTGTAGTACACAGATGAAAATGTGCACAGAACTTAAATTGTTAAAAAACAAAACACTAACAGCTAATGAGGATGAAAGAATGACAAACATTGTGTGAAAAGGGTTGTGATGTGTCCAAATGATGGATAGCTCCCATGCCGATTGAAAAAGAATGATTAACTTTGCAAATCAATTAAAATCAAGCAAGAATGGGAAAGATAACCATCACAGTGCTGCACACTGGCAAGGTGTGCGTACCACCCGAGTTGCCGTTTGGCGGCGACAATTGCAACATCATCAAGGCGTCAAGCCCCACGATATTGTGCTACCCTAGCGACAAAAACGCATCTTTATGCTTATCGAAAATTAAAGTCGCTTGGAAAAATGGCAAAAGTTGCAAAAAGTCGCTTGGAAAAATGGCGACACTAGCTCAAAAGTCGCTTGAAAAGGTGGAATCTTTTTTCTATTTTACTGATTTACATAGAATTGAAATAATTGATAACGTTTGGCTACTTCAATTGATTTTATATACTATTTATAAGCATCTTTATTACACATTATTCCTTGAGGCGAGAATCGATGATGATGGTGACAGGTCCATCGTTGATGAGGGCGACCTGCATATCGGCACCGAACACACCGCGCTGGGTGTCCTGCCCAGTGAGACGCGCCACCTCGTCACAGTAGGCTTCATACAGCGGTATTGCCACATCATGACCAGCGGCATGGATGTAGCTGGGTCGGTTGCCCTTGCGCGTCGAGGCATTGAGCGTGAACTGGCTCACCGCCAGCACACTGCCTCCCATGTCGAGGACGCTGCGATTCATCACGCCCTTGTCATCGGCAAAGATGCGCAAGTTGGCAGTCTTTGTCGCCAGCCAGTGCGCGTCATCAAGTGTATCACCCACTGCCACCCCCACCAGCACCATCAGTCCCTGTCCAATGCTGCTGTGCAGCGTGCCATCGATGGTCACGCTAGCCTCTTTCACACGTTGTATTACAATTCTCATGATGAAATGATTTTGTGCTTATATTCAGGACAAAGGTAGCGCTTTATTGTGAAACCATCATCAACAAGATGAGTAAAAAAAGCCACGCCACTTGACAATCACAGATGAACTCTGTAATTTTGCAGTCCCATTGTAACAGTATATATTCAAGAATATGAAAAAGATAATTGTTTTATTAAGCATGATTTTGGCGATGGGCATCATCGTTGCCAATGCCAAGACCGAGAATGTGAGAATTAACGGTTCCAAGGGCCGTCTGTCAGCCATTGTTGAGATGCCCACCCTGTCGCAGGGCGAGAAATGCCCCATGGTTATCATCTGCCACGGGTTCACAGGCAACAAGAACGAGAAGCTGCATCAGACACTGGCCGACAAGCTGCTAGCGCGAGGCATCGCCTCAATCCGCTTTGACTTTAACGGTCACGGTCAAAGCGACGGCACGCTGCAAGAGATGACCGTCCCCAACGAGATTGAGGATGCCATGGCCATTTACCGCTATGTCAAGAGTCTGCCATCGGTGGACCAGGTGTTCATCTGCGGTCATTCACAGGGCGGTGTTGTTGCTAGCATGACCGCTGGCAAGCTGGGCACTGACGCAATTGCCGGTGTGGCGCTACTGGCACCCGCTGCCGTGCTGCGCGAGGATGCTATCAGAGGCACCCTGATGGGTCAGCAATATGACCCGATGAACGTGCCCGAGTATCTGGAGATTTTCAACGGTCTGAAGGTGGGCAGGGACTACCTGTACACATCTGCCCGCCAGCCCATTTTCACCACTGCCCGTGACTATCAAGGTCCTGCCTGCATGGTTCACGGCACAGGGGACACGGTGGTGCCCTACACCTACAGCCTGCGCTATCACGAGATATGGCCCGACAGTGAGGTTCACCTACTAGACGGTGCAGACCATGGTTTCTCGACCGATGTGGACACCCCCACGACCATTGTGGTTAACTTCATCGCCAACGTGCTGTCATTCAACAGCCTCACTGACCTATAGAATCATTTTCACAAGACAAGCACACATTGTGGGGACACATCATCACCATGTTGTCCCCACACTATTTGTTGGGGGCGACAACAACATCACAAGCAAATAAATCAGAGCAGACAAGCGGTAGGATGAGACAAAAATCGGGCATCACAAGGTGTGCCCGACATTGTTTTTCTTTTTACCATCCAGGTTTCACTGGGGATTGTGGGGAAAACGGGCATTGGTGGTGATGTAGTCCACACCCCACTGCTTCAAGCGCTTGACGTCGTCCTCACCGTCAACGGTCCACACATTGACCTTGAGCCCCGCCTGATGCATCTGGTCGAGCACCTCACGGGTGAGCATGGTGTGCTGCACGTCCATGTCCACACCCTGGTCGATGCACCACTGCGCCCACTCGCCAATGGTGGTGTCACCCTCACCCACCAGCTGCTGCACATGGATGTCGGGGTAGCGCCGATGAATAAACGAGATGACCCCTGGCATGAACGAGATGATGACCGCCCTGTCCGAACAGCCCTTGAAATCAAGCATCCTGATGAGGGACGGGATGCCGTCATACACGGGGTCCTCGTCCTGGGTCGTGCCATGAATGGTGGGACAATACTTGATTTCAATCACGGGCACCACCTGCAACTGGTTGCACAAGTCCAGGAAATCGGCCAGCGTGATAATATTGCCAGCATAGGTGATGCCGTGACGTCGCTGGGTGAGCGGCGTGTTGAGGACATCAACAGTTGACATCTGATCGAGGGCAGTCTCGGGGCCGTTGAGACGCTTGAGATTGTTGTCGTGACTGACAATGAACGTGCCATCGACAGCCTGTCGAATATCGCATTCCAATCCCCAGGCTCCAGCGGCAGCCCCATTGATGAAAGCCGCACGGGTATTTTCCACACCCCATTGTGAGCCGCGGTGTCCCACGATGAGTTGAGCCTGTGCCTGCACGGTGGCAAGCAGGATAATAACGATAGTGAAGATGCTCTTGAGCAGTGTCATGATATTGAAATTTTTGTTCTTGTTGTTTAGCAGATTTTCAATCTCGTGGGCCTGAGCGGTGGCATTGAGACGCTGTGCCAACGGCTGCAACGAGCGCAGCAGCTGCTCGGCGGCAGCCCTGCGGTTGATGAGGCGCATGAGAGCCTTAGCAAGTCCGATGGAAAGGTCCAGGTCACGCTCGCCCATGGGGTCACCCAGCTTCTTCTGGTAGCGCAATGCCTTGGTAAAATACTTGACAGCGTTGCGACTGTTGCCCATTTCCAGCATGATGTCGCCCTGCTTGCCCAGGGTGTCCACCAGTTGCGACATGGCAGTCCGTGTGGCGTTGGTGTCACCACTGGCCAACTCACGCTGATAAAGTTCGCTGGCAGTCTGATAATGGGCCAGCACGTTCATCTGCTTGGTCTTGGACTTGATGACATCGGTCGATGCTTCCACCGCCATGAGCAACAAGGGGCTGAAGCGTGCCTCGTTGCGCTTGGTGAGGCGTTCCAGCATCTGTTGCGCCTTGGTGAGTTCCTTGGCGGCACGACTGCCGTCCCCCATGGCATGGTGTGCCATGGCGAGATTATAGAGCAGTGACGCCACGATGGCGAGGAAATCCTCGTTGTGCTTGCCCGTGTACTGGGTGAGCATGGTGAGGGCATTCTCGGCAGCGCCCAGTGCCACCGAGTGATTCTCCTGGTGGATGAGCAACGTCATGTTGGCGAGCCACAGCCAGGCGGCATACAACGGCGGCATGTTAGCCATGCGCTCCTCGTCGTCAAGCAACGCCTCGATGTGCCGCTCGGCCTCAACCATGCGGTGGTCGGTCATGAGATATTCCACATAGCACAACTGCATCTGTGTCACTATATCTTGGTCCAGCCCCTTGCTGGGAGGCATGGCGCCTGTCGATGCCATCTGTGCCCGCACGATGGTCATGTCGTGGGTCATGTGGGGCAACGAGGCGGCTATGGGCAATGGTTTCATGACAGTGGATGGATATTATTATTTATTAATAGTGATTATTGTTCAGCATCAAGTGGAGTGGCGAGGGCGGCGGCCAGACGCTTGCCATAGGCCTGCGCATACTGTGGGTCCACACAATTGTCACCCATGGCACACAGCAGTGCCACCTGCTGGGCGGTGTCGATGACTTGTTGCCATGTGTCGGCAGGCAAGGTGTCCACCGTGTCGTGCGTCACGCCCAGTCGCAAGAACTCACACGCCACAGCGGCAGTGAAGCCAGCTTGCCACCCCAGGGCATTGTTGGACGATGTTGCCATTCCCTGGTCGGGATAGTCGGTCACCATGCCACCAGCAGCATAGCGTGTAACCGACTTGTCACGGTGCAGATGCAGATAGTTGCGGCAATAAAACTCAACATGGTTGTGAAATGCCTCCTGAGCACTCTCGTTGGGGAAGATGTCATGCAGGTCACGGTCATGAGCAATCACCAGATGAGAAGCCTCCAGATTTTCGAGAATGGCTGGCATCACATGGGTAATGCGATAGTTGATGCCATGCTGAAAACCTGGCAGATAGAGGATGATGGCATGACGCTCGGCGGCATAGCTAACCAGCTCATACAGCCGCTCGCGCTGCGCACGCTCGACAGCATACAAGGAGCCAAAGATGAGGATGTCGTCCTTGTCGATGCGAGGCCACACCACGTCAAAGCGCGTGCTGGGATAGACACCATAGTTAACCATTGCGGTGCCGTTGTCAAAGATGAGCGACAAGGCTGTTGAACCTGTGGTGTAACGGTCCACAGCACTCACGTCAACATGATGACGGGTGAGATAACCCATGATGAGGTCACCCACACGGTCGGTACAGCACTCGCTGACAAAGTGGCACTGGGCACCCAGGTCGGCAGCAATGGCGGCGGCATTGGCGATGCGCCCGCCGACCATGGCCTTGACGGGCTGTGAGCCACTGAAGACGGTATCGAGCACCGACTCGCCGATAACAATAATTTTACGCATATATCTTTATCTTGGTTACTTCGTGTTCATTTTTAGTTAGTCTCATGTTCCTCCTTGTAGTCGGCATCGTCGGGATGGGTAGCCTTGTGCCCCAGATAGCCTCCGTGGTGACGCAAGGCATAGTCATGCCGCGTGAATCCCGTCGCACGCATGGTGTTGACCACCAGCACGTCACCCATCACGGTCATCACCGTGGTTGATGTGGTGGGGGTGAGCCCCAGCGGACACACCTCGGTGGTCGTGCCTGTCCACAGGCAGATGTCGGCACGCTGGGCCAGCTGGCTGTCCTTGTTGCCCGTGATGACCACAATCTTGAGCTGCGGATACAAGTTGTGGGCTAGCGACACCAGTGCGACAATCTCGCTGGTGCGGCCCGAGTTGGACAGCAACAACATCACATCGTGGGGTTGCAAGATACCCAAGTCGCCATGCTGTGCCTCACTGGGGTGCAAGAACACTGCGGGGATGCCCGTTGACGAGAAGGTAGTGGCAATGTTCTCGGCAATCTGCCCACACTTGCCCATGCCCGATGTCACGAGTTTGCCGCCCTCGTGCTTGACTTGCTGCACAATCAGGTTCACAGCCTGTTCATAACCATCGGTGACTGGAATCTGGCTCACAGCGAGGCTCTCGGCCTCAAGTATCTGCCTCATTGACTCTTTTACGTCCATAGCGATAACTTGTGTAATAGAAACTGCAAAGTTACACTTTTTGATTGGTTTTTGCAACTTTTGCATCAATATTGATGTTGCTCAAACGCTGCAATGGCATCGCGCCACACCTGGGGCAGCGATGACGGCTCGCCAGTGGTGGTGTCCAGATTGACCATCACGGTGGCACAGGTGCACTTCACCTGCTGGGTGTCGGTGTTGACCACATCTTGCAGCAACGTCAAGCTCTTGTTGCCCAGATGCACACACTGGGTGAGCACTGCCAGCGGCTCCTCCTTGTGGGTCTGTGCCACAAAGCTGCAATTCACGTTGGCAATGATGATGGGTGGATGGCTCCAGTCGATGTCCTGTTGCACGCCCAGCCGTGAGAAGTAGTCGGTCTTGGCGAGGTCCATGAGTTCAAAATAGATGGCATTGTTGACGTGTCCCAGCGCGTCGATGTCGTTGAAACGCAACTGCACGGGTGTCTGGCAGTGGAAGGGATATTGCGCCTGTATGCCATGAGGCGATGTTGTCTTGACTTGTTGTTCCATGTTGTGTCTGTATTGTGATTGTTGATTGTTGTTTCACTTGAAGATAATCTCGCGGATGACTTCGGCACCCAGCGCCTCGTTGATGCGGCTGATGATGTGGCTGCGATTGAGCATCAGCTCGTTGCTCAATGCGGCCGATGACAAGCGCACGGTCATCACACCATCGCGCACACTGCGACTGATGGTGTAACGGTTGATGCCGTCACCCACAATCTGAGGCCACAACGACAGCGCACGGTGCTCGTTAAACTGCACATCAAGCCGCTCCTGACGCAGCACGTCGCTGATGATGTTGCCCACAGTGCGGGCGTTGGTGCGTTTCATGAGGCGACACCTCCTTTCGCCATGACAAGGGTCACCTCGCCTCCCGACACTTGCATCACGCGATGGTCGCCACCGTGACGTGCTACAATCTCGTCAAGGTGGGCACGGTTGGTGTCGGTGATGAAAATTTGACCAAATCGGTCGCTGGACACCACATCCACAATGCGCTCAACGCGCTGGGCATCCAGACGGTCAAAGATGTCATCGAGCAACAGCACTGGCACCGTGGCGTTGTACTGTTTGATGAAATCAAACTGCGCCAACCGCAACGCGATGGTGTAGGTCTTGCACTGACCCTGGCTGCCCGTACGCCTCATGGGATAACCGTCGAGCAGCATCTCCAGGTCATCGCGGTGCACACCACGTGTGGTGTAGCCGATGATGTGGTCTCGCTCACGGGTCTGTTCCAGCAAGTCACGCAACGGCGCATCGTTGAGGTGACTGCGATATTGCAACCGCACCTCCTCGCCACTGCCTGCCACTGCCTGATAGTATTGCATGAAAATGGGCTGGAACAGTTGCAGCCACTGTCGCCGCCGCTCATGCACCAGCGTGCCCGCCTCATCCATGGTCTGCTCAACCGAGGCATACAGCAACGGGTCACGCATCTCACGCTTAATCATGGCGTTGCGTTGCTCCACAGCACGAGTGTAGCGGTTCAAAGCTTCCAGATATTCCTTGTCGTTGAGCGAGATGATGATGTCCATCAGGCGCCGACGGTCCTCGCCACCACCCCTGATGAGGTCGATATCAAGCGGCGACACCATCACCACTGGCAACAGGCCGATGTGCTGGCTCAATCGCTGATATTCCTTCCCGCCACGACGCACCACCTTGCGCTTGCCGCGTTGCAGGGCGATGCTGATATCCTCGGGCGTGTCACGACGCGTGTAGTGGCCTTGCAGCATCATGTAGGGCTCACCGTGGCGTATCACCGCACTGTTGTCCAGCGACGGTGTGTGGCTTCGACACATGCTCAAGTAGTAGATGGCATCCAGCACGTTAGTCTTGCCCTGACCGTTATTGCCAATCAGACAGTTCAACTTGGGCGAGAATTCCAGACGTGCCTCGCCGATGTTCTTGTAATTCAGGATGGTGACCTCGTTCAATATCATGACACTGCAAAGTTACTGCAAAATCATGAAGTAGCACCCCACCCGACCCCATTATTTTTTAACACCCCTGCGACAACACTGCGCACAGATGGCCGTCAAGCGGTGCCTTTATCGAGCACAGGCCACAATGGTGGTCACTCGGCATCGTCGCACCATGTGACCACATGCTCACCCGCACCCAACTCAAAGTGCAGGCGGGCGATACCCAAGTCCATCTGTGAATAAAAGCCCCAACTGGTGCTGGCGCGCACGGTGCCGTCGTCCTGCAAGGAGAAGTGAAACTTCTGCTGATTCATCGATGTGGGAGCCAGCAAGGCACAATCCACGCCTCGCCTGAACCAGTCGGGCATATTGGCGATGTCACGGCAAACCTGCTGCGGTGTTTTAACCTTGTGACTCACACCTTGATTTTCTCCAATACCGATAGAAATCACGCCATAGAGTTTCTCGCCCACAGCGATGTCGCAACTCACCTTTCCCTTCTTGAACGTCAGGCCAATCCAGCAAGTGTTTAACCCCAACTGCTGGGCGGCAAGCACAACCTTCTCGCCATAGTAGCCCAACAGCTGCTGGGTGTCGGCACCACGCCGCCCCACCAGTGCGATGTAGTTGCGTGCATTCTTGTGCATACCATAGCGTGCCAGCGAGCGCACAAACGCATCAGGGTCATTAGTCACCAGTTGCAGATGCAACCCCGATTGCCGATTGCACTCTGCAATCAGTCGGTTCAGTATTTCCACTTTGGGCGATGGGATGGGGTCGGTAGTGAACACGCGCACAGTGTGGCGTTGCCGCACTGTCTGCTCTTCAATCTTGACACTCATCTCTTTAACAAATCTCTTCATGTCGTTAGGTTCTGTTATTCGTGAGGCATGAGGTTTGACATCATGGTGTTCCAGTCCTGGGCATCACCGATGGTACCCAACAACCCCGTGTTGGGCGGGAATGCCAGCGAGTCATTGAGCGTGTGGGTCACACGGGGCAGTTCCACATACAGCCCCAGGGTGTTGAGGTTGTCGCCAATCTTGTAATCGCGACCCAGACGCTTGAAATCGTCGCTGTTGATATAGTAGAGGCGATTGCCATCATTGCACAAGTAGATGCGCGAGAAACCACGGTCACCCAGTTGCCGGGCACATTGCAACAGACACCGCGTGACATCAAAGCGGTCAAAGTCACGGTCCTCAAGCGGCTTCCTCACGTCGAACATCAGCACCGAGTCGGGGTTAATCCACGGCTGGCTGACCTGAATGTTGATGCCCGCATTGGCAGGGTCCATATTCTTGAGGTCCAGACGTGAAATCACCGTTCGCCCATGACGTGCCTTCTCAACCGTCACAAACCCACCAGCAGCCACCAGTGTGAGCACGATGACCGCCAGATAGCGAAAATATTTATTTTCTAACATGTCCATCATTATCGTCGTGGGTATCTCTTAGTCTTGCGCAACATGATAGACACAAATTTCATGCCAAGGTTTAAATTCAACGCTTGGACGGCTCATCGGCAAAGCGGCCAGGATAGGACAATGGCACACGCGGACGCCGCAACGCCCTGATGACCAACCACAGACCCAAAATGATGAACGGAATGCTCAATAACTGCCCCATGTCCATGCCGATGCGGTTGATGAGATCCAGCTCCCACACCTCCTGCACATTCTTGACATACTCGATGAGAAAACGTGGCACAAAGATGCCCAGCATGAAGATGCCAAAGATGAGCCCCTCGCGCTCCTGAGCACGACAACGCCAGTAGAGCCACACACACAAGAAGCCCACCAATGCATAACACACCGCCTCATAGAGCTGAGTGGGGTGACACGGAGCCGTGAACTGTGGAGCAGCACCCTGCATCCATGCGCCCACATTGTCGATAAACTTGAATCCCCACGGCAATGAGGTCTCACCACCATAAATCTCGTGGTTGAATAAGTTGCCAAGCCTGATGAGTGCCGCCACAAAACCCACAGGCACCACCAGCCGGTCGAGTGTCCACAACATGCTGCGATGGGTCACACAGCGGCTGTATAACCATATTGCCAACAAGATGCCTATCACACCGCCGTGACTGGCCAAGCCGCCTTCCCACACCTTGATAATCTCGTCGGGATGCAACTTGTAGTAGTCCCATGCATAGAAGAAAACATGACCCAGGCGCGCGCCAATGATTGTGGCTAGCACAACATAGATGAGCAATGTGCCCACCCAGCTCTCGGGTGTGCCCTCGTGCCTGAAGATGCGACGCACTATCTCATATCCCAACAGGAAACCGATGGCAAACATCAGCCCATACCACCTGACAGTGAACGGTCCAATGCTGAAAAGGTTGGGATTAGCTGTCCATTCAATCACATTAAGTATCATAATTTTCAATCCTTTTTTGGTCTAAAATGCGTTATTTGTCAATCCAGGGTGTCTGGTCAATGTTGAAATAGCTGGTACGGTCCAGGTTGCGGTACCCGATGGCTTCCATGATGTGATGACCCAGAACGCTCGCCGTTCCCTCCAGGTCGGCAATGGTGCGTGCAACCTTGAGGATGCGGTCATAGGCGCGCGCACTCATGTTCATGCGCTCCATGGCATCACGCAGCTTCTCCAGACCAGCAGCATCGGGCTCGGCATACTTGTGTAACATCGATGGGGTCATCTGCGCATTGCAATACACCCCTGGCTCGTTCTTGAAACGATATTCCTGAATGGCACGGGCGGCAATCACACGCTGACGGATGGCACTGGACGGCTCGCCTGGAGCCTTGGATGACATCTGGTCAAAATCCACTGGCTGTACCTCAATCTGCAAGTCGATGCGGTCAAGCAATGGTCCCGATATCTTGCCCATGTAGTGGCTGCGTTGATACTCGGTGCAGATGCACTTCTTGGTGGGATGACCATAGTAACCGCACGGGCAAGGATTCATGCTGGCCACCAGCATGAACGAGGCTGGATATTGGGTCGAGTACTTGGCACGGCTAATCGAAATGACGCGGTCCTCAAGCGGCTGACGCATGACCTCAAGCACGTTGCGGTTAAATTCTGGCAATTCGTCCATGAACAGCACGCCGTTGTGGGCTAGCGAGATTTCGCCTGGCGTGGGATAGGTGCCACCGCCCACCAGTGCCACGGGCGAAATGGTGTGGTGGGGTGCCCTGAAGGGGCGTGTTGTCATCAGTGTTGTGCCCGCTGGCAACTTGCCCGCCACACTGTGTATCTTGGTGGTCTCCAGTGCTTCACTCAACGTCAATGGAGGCATGATGGAAGGCAGACGCTTGGCCATCATGCTCTTGCCCGAGCCAGGACTGCCCACCAGCAGGATGTTGTGCCCACCAGCACACGCAACCTCAAAGGCTCGCTTGACATTCTCTTGTCCCTTGACCTCGGCAAAATCATAAGGAAACTGACCTTGTGCGCGTGCAAACTCGGCACGGGTGTCCACCACCGTGGGTTGCATGACGGTGTCATCACCATTGAGGAATGATATGACTTGTTGCAAACTGTCGGCACCATAGATGCTGAGATTGTTAACCACTGCGGCCTCAAGTGCATTGGCGCGCGGCACAATAAAGCCATCCAACTTCAATTGCCGGGCAATGATGGCCATGGGCAACGCCCCCTTGATGGGACGCAGGCTGCCGTCAAGCGACAACTCACCCATAAGCATGTAACGCCCCAGACGGTCCATCGACAGTTTCTCATCAGCTGCAAGAATGCCTATGGCCAGGGGTAAGTCATAGGCAGACCCTTCCTTCTTGACATCGGCAGGCGACATGTTGACCACAACCTGCTTGCCTGGGAACTCATATCCAGCCTGCTGCACCGCACATCGCACACGCTCGGCACTCTCGCGAACAGCAGTGTCGGGCAGACCCACAATGATGAAACCAGACCCCCAATCGACCGATACCTCAATATCGACCTTGATGGCATCAATGCCATAGACTGCCGCTCCAAACGTTCTTGCTAACATGTTGTTGTTGTCGTCATCTGTTGTCTATTGTGATTGTGTTGTATCTTGCTAACGCACTTGAGCCTTTTCTTGTGCAATGCGACAAGCCTGCTGCACGTCATTGCCGTTGTAGGCAATAGAACCAGTAGCATCGACAACCACAAACCATGGCGTGGTCGTGATGTTCAACTGGCTCAAACTAGCGTCTTGAGGGCCACCTGGTGACCAATAATGATGCCAACTGGCGGAATCACCAGCCACTGTCCGATGCCAACGTATGGTATCACTCTCGACCAGCACATCGGCAACTTGCAGTGACGTGCCCGCCTGACGGCTGGCCTGCTTGATTGCATCGACCACGGCAGCGCGGTTGTCGCTCCCCGTGGTCCACAGATAGAGCAACGTGATGCGTCCCACCAGTGTCAACTCATCAAACGAGCCATTGCGCCACAGCATCAGGTTCATCATGCGCGACACAGGGCGGCTAGTCAAGGCTGGCTCCATTGCCTTGTAGGCTCTCACAAGTGAGGCTGGACGCGCCTTTGGGTTAAGGCTGGACAACATGGCATCCATCGCACTACGGTCGGTGAGATTGCTGTAGTCTGCCATGAGCAGCACCGTGGACAAGATGTCCGTTGGATTCTCGCGCACATACTTCTGGATAGCAGCATCCAAGCGGCTGGGATTGGGGTCACTATAGAAAGCGGCATGCTCGTCACGAAACAGTTGCCATCGCTCGTTCAAGTCACTGCCAGTGACCTTGATAGCTTGTGGCTTGCTGGCATCGCCCTGCAACTTGATGTGACCTCCTTTTTCGGCCACCGCATTGGCCAACAGCTCATTGCGATGGTTGAGGACAGTGACGATGGTGGGTTGTGACACACCATCAATCGACGTGCTGAACTTGCCCTTGGGGTTCACATCCACCTTTTGGCCCACCACAGTGCTGTCGGTGATTGCTATCACTCGCAACACACTGCCTTCCAGATTGGAGAGTTGCCCTTCCACCTTGACGCTGTCGCCGCTGCATGATGTCACAAGCAGTGCGCATGCCACGACAAGGAGAGTATGCATTATCAACGTCCTTGTCATCATGGTATGTGGGTGGGTTGTGAGGGTTCACGCCAGTCGCCATTTTCCTTGATTAACTCGATGAGCCGTGCAATGGCATCCTCCTCGGGAATATTTTTCTCAATGCATTGTTTGCCCTTGTACAGACTGATGCGGTGAGGCGCAGCGCCAACATATCCATAGTCCGCATCAGCCATTTCACCAGGACCATTGACAATGCAGCCCATCACACCAATCTTGAGATGCGTCAAGTGGGCAGTGGCCTGTTGCACCGCATGCACTGTGGCCTGCAAGTCAAACAACGTCCTGCCACAGCCTGGACACGAGATAAACTCAGTCTTGCTCATGCGTTGACGTGATGCTTGCAAGATAGCAAAGGCATACCGTACCACATCGTCGGCACTGTGACAGTTGGGGCCTTCGAGCCACACGCCATCGGCCTGGCGGTTGAGCAGCACAGCACCCATGTCGGCACCGGCCTTGACCTGTAGCCACTCATTGCTGCTGTCGGTGTAAGTGTTGCGCAACACCACAGGACAGGTGATGCCACTGCTGGTGAGCGCGTGCACAAGTGCCTGCTGGCAACCAGGGATGTTGGCATTGTCAGGGGTGATGATGAGCACGGTGTCACCACGGCCACGCAGGAACTCCAGTCGATGCACTGGCGTGCTGGCTGGCAACTGCAAGAATCGCAGTTGTGTGGTAGCACAACGGTCCCACTCGCCCAGGGTGAGCAATGGATACACGTTGCGCTCACCCGACCAGCGGTCAAGCGGAACGATGTACTGATGCATGCCATCGATGATGCCCTCGGCACTATAGTAAAAGTCTGGTTGCAACTCGCCCTTGAGTTCATCAGGACGATAACTGGCAATGACCACAGGCTGGCACTTACCGCCAATGCAACCAGCCACCATCGTCGTGGCTCGACGTTGCGGGTTCAACGGGTCATAGCCCTTGCTGTATTGCCCCTCGATGGGCACGTGTCCCTCACGACCAGCAATGTAGTTGACAAGCTTGACCGCAACAGGGATTTCCAGCACTGGATCCTCGCTGAGCGACACGCGGATGGTATCACCCAACCCCTGCGCCATCAATGCACCAATGCCCACGGCGCTCTTGATGCGGCCATCCTCGCCAAACCCAGCTTCAGTAACCCCCAGATGCAACGGGAAGTGCATGTCCTCGGCATCCATGGCGGCAACCAGATGACGCACCGCCTCGACCATGACCACCACGTTGGAAGCTTTCATCGAGATAACCACGTCAAGGAATTGCTGCTCAACAAACACACGCAAAAATTCCATCACGCTCTCAACCATGCCACAAGCAGTGTTGCCATAACGACTCATGATGCGGTCGCTCAACGAACCGTGATTCACTCCCAGACGTACCGCCGTGTGGTGCTCACGACACTCGGCAATGAACGGTAACAATGCCTCACGGATGCGTTGCAGCTCGGCTTGATATTCTTCATCACTATATTCTAGCTGCTTGAAAGTGCGAGCGGGGTCCACAAAGTTGCCTGGATTGATGCGCACACCATCACACGTGGTAGCCGCTACCATGGCAGCCTGGGGATTGAAGTGGATATCGGCAATCACAGGTATGTCACAACCACTCTGACGCAACGCTTGAGTGATGTCGCCCAGGCATTGCGCCTGCTTGACACCTTGAGCCGTGAGGCGAACACACTCGGCACCGGCATAGGCAATGCGCTGGCACTGCTCCACACTGGCCGCCACATCATCGGTGGCGGTGTTAGTCATCGTTTGCACTCGCACAGGCCATTCGCTGCCCATCGCCACATTGCCCACATGCACAGTGACAGTGGGCCGCCGCTTGTAGTCAAACGGATTTATCGGTTGTATCATCTTATCTTCTTGACTGTTCATCCCAGAAATTTCATCGTAATGGTTACACACGCATAGCCCAACACAAAGCCCGCAATCACCTGCAACGTGCTGTGGCGGTTGAGTATCAACCGTGCAGACCCCAACAGGCCAGACAACAAGATGGCAGCACACAGCAGCCAGTACATTTCAAATGCACTCAATCCCTGCACGTGCAACTGATAGATGAGCGCAACAATGCCACCCATGCCTGTCATGTGGGCACTGATTTTCCACTTGAGCGTTATCAATGCCGACAGCAACACCGACAAGGCAGCACCAGCCATGAACATCACAAACCACTGGGGCGAGTGACAATTGTACAAATAGCTTGCAGCAGCCGCATAGCACACCACTGCAAACAGATAAGGCACTAGACGCTGGTTGCGGCGCTCAACATGCAAGTCGGTCACCAACTTGAAATGACGCAACACACTCAAGAATATGAGTGGCAAGATGCACGTGATGCCCATGCACACCACCAGCACGGCCACGCGAGTGCCATGAGGCAGCAGACACAACACCGATGCCCACAGCACCAGAAAAGTGCCATAGGTCGGCATGAGCAGGGGACTCAACACCACCGACAGCAGGTGTGCACCTCCTGCCAGCATCTTGTTCATTGTATATCGGCTCACGGGCATATCTGTTGTTAGGACTTGGAGGATGATGATATCTGCTTGCGATGCGTGCTTCCAGGAATATTTAACTGATTGCGATATTTGGCCACAGTGCGACGTTCCAACTGGTAACCCATCTGCTGGAGTTGCTTGCACAAGGCGGTATCGCTCAACGGATGTGTCTTGTCCTCACCCTCTACTAGCTTGCGCAGGTCATCCTGAACCTTGTGGCGGGACTCGCCATTGATGTCCTCCGAGAAAAACCACTTGAGGTTGCGTATCCCCCATGGGGTCTGCACATACTTGTTGTTGACGGCACGTGACACCACGGTCACATCCTTGCCAATAAAATCGGCAACCTGACGCTGCACCAGCGGACGCAACAGGGTCTCATCACCTGTCACAAAGTAATCGTGCTGGAAGTGAATGATAGCGCTCATGGTGCTAAACAACGTCTGTTGACGTTGCTTGAGCACCTCGATAAAAAAGCTGGCACGCTCATAGCGGTCTCTTATCACCTTCTTTTCTCTCTCTTCGGTCACACTCAACGTCTTGCCCGATTCATACTTGGCTACCTGATTTTTATAGCTGTCTGAAATCTGTAGTTCAGGAATATTGTTGCGCAACGTGAATTTCACATCATCACCATCAACATCCACTTCAAAGTCGGGTGTCACCTCCTGGCTGTTATCGCTACGAGAGCCTGAGTAGGCACTGCCTGGCTTGGGATTAATTTTTCTCGTTATCAGCTTTATGATTTCTTGAAAACGTTCGGGCGTGAGATTCAACTCACTACACAAGAATTCATAACGTTTTCCTGCAAAATCTTTAAAATAATCCTTTATGATTTTTATCGCCACAACAGTGTTTTCATCTTGTGGCAACCGCTGCAACTGCAACAATATGCATTCGCGCAGGTCACGGGCAGCAATGCCTGGCGGTTCAAGTGTCTGAACGGTATCAAGCACCTCCTGCACCTGCTGGGGAGACACTTCCAGACCGCCATCAAATGTCACGTCATCGGCAATAGCATTAACTCCACGCTCCAGATATCCATTGCCGTTGATGTTACCAATAACAAACTGAGCAATTAGTTGCTGTGTTTCAGATAGTTCTAGTTGTCCTAACTGTTCCTGCAAATCGTCATATAACGATTTTTCGGCCACGCCAATGGGCGTATATATATCATCATCAGGACTGTGGTTACTGCCATTGTAACGCCTGACACCCAATCCACGGTCATTTGAGTTGTTCACAGGAGCACTATCCTCGTCTCCATAGTCACCGCCTTGCAACTGTTCAGCAGATTCTTCCCAATCTGAGCCATCTTGGGTTTTATGGTTAATATCATCATCATCAACCCTACGCTCTTCTAGGGCAGTGTTTTCGGCCACCTCATTTTTAATCATTTCGCTCAACTCTGCATCGTTCTTTTCGAGCATGAGACCTAGCTCACGCTGCATCGCAGTGCCTATGCGCGTCCCTGTTGTAATTTCGGTGGTTAATCTCGTTTTTGCCATTATTGCGGAGGTTTAATGTTTTTTTAACCAACAAAGGTACAAAATAAATGTGAAATAATGCCACAAGCGGACTTTTTTTTGAAAAAACTGGCGCAATAGCATGCATGTCTAGCATTTTTTCTCATCATTTATTGACCCTCCACACTTTTTGAGGCTATGTGAACACTGATATGCCATTTTTTTGCTATATTTGCAGCAATCAAACAACTAAATGTGTCGCAGCATGGAACAACAGAGGCGTTACCCCATCGGGGTGCAGACATTCGAGGAAATCATCAATAATCGTTTTGCCTATGTGGACAAGACCGCACTGGTCTATCAGTTGGTCAATGCTGGAAAGTACTTTTTTATCAGCCGTCCGCGACGTTTTGGCAAGTCATTGTTGGTGACAACACTAGAGGCCTATTTTGAAAGCAAGAAGGAATTATTCCGTGGACTGGCTATAGAAAAACTGGAGACCCAGTGGGAAGCTTATCCTGTGCTGCACCTTGACCTGAATAACGAGAATTATGATAGTGTTGATGCGCTCAAGAGCATCATCAATGAGCACTTGAGCAACTGGGAAAATCTGTACGGCTCTAATCCTGTCGAAGACACTCTAGCTCGTCGATTTTCGGGTGTGATTAAACGTGCTATTGGTCAGACTGGCAAGCAAGTGGTGATTCTCATCGATGAGTACGACAAACCATTGTTGTCCACCATCGACAACGACGAGCTCAACGAGCAGATGCGCAACGTGCTCAAGGGCTTCTACAGCACACTCAAGTCCCAGGACAAGAACATCCGCTTTGCCTTATTGACTGGTGTGACCAGATTTTCCAAGTTGAGCGTCTTCAGTGACCTCAATAACCTCAAGGACATCTCGATGCTGAAGCCTTACGAGGCGATATGCGGCATCACCGAGCAGGAATTGCACGATAATTTTGACGATGACGTTCAGCGTCTGGCCGAGGCCAACGGGCTGACCAAGGAGCAGGCCTACCAGCGGTTGCAGGACGAGTATGACGGGTATCATTTCGTGGCCAATGGTGTAGGGATATACAACCCTTTCAGCCTTTTCAATGTGTTATCAGACAGCGTGTTTGATGACTATTGGTTTGAGACTGGCACACCTACATTCCTTGTCAAAATGTTGCAAAAGAACAACTATGATTTGACCGAATTTGACAAGGACATCAATGTGGGTCGCAGTCAGTTGAAAAACATAGATTTCAAGCAAAATGCCGTGCCTGCCATGTACCAGAGCGGTTACTTGACCATCAAGGATTACAACCCCAAGCGCGACCGCTACCGTTTGGGCTTCCCCAATGGTGAGGTGCGGCGTGGTTTCAACGACTATCTGGTGCAGATGAGCATGACGCAATACAATGACATCGAGCGGGATAACCTGTCCGACCGCTTGTATGACGCAGCCGATGCGGGTGATGTGGAGACGATGATGACCATCTTCAAGCAGGTGATGGGCACCACACCCATGCACAGCAATGATGCGTCCAAACTGGAAGTTCACTACCGCAACACCATCTACCTGATGCTGGTGATGTGCGGCCACAAGCCGCGTGTGGAGCAACCAACCGCCGCTGGACGCATCGACGTGTCACTGGAAACGGACAACTATGTTTATGTGATGGAGCTTAAGCGAGGCGACACTGACGAGGCCATCGAGCAGATTGAGGACCGCCGCTATCTTGATGCCTACGCTGCCGATAGCCGCAAGGTCATCGCCATTGCCGTTGCCATCAACGACAACACCCGCAACATCGGCAACTGGCGGGTGGTCAACTAGTGAGCTATTGCGAGCGTGTAAACCACTTTTGAACCGATAACTACAACGAGGGTGAGGTCTTAAAGACCTCACCCTCGCATATTTAAACGGTGCTAACTTACTTATTCCACTCGAAATCGAACTGGCCGACATACAAGCTGGTACCATAGGTCAACAGGTGATGTACCTCATAGTAGTTGTCCGTGTTGGTCGTATAGCAATAGTCGCCATAATTGGTCGAGTCATAGTAGAGTCCATAACCCCACAGGTTAATGCCCCAATCGCCTTCGTCCATAGCGATGGTTCCATCACTATTCAGATAGAACGTTACATTGTCCGTGCTGGCATCGGCCTCGCTCTCGTGCCATACATACCACCACGGGCTCACGATCCGATACTTGTTCGTGCCGCCAGCGTGCTGAATGGGCACGTCGGTTGCATAAGCGTCACCATCCGAGAAGATGAGATCATAGAACGTGCAAGTGCCGGCATCAACCCAACCAGCGCACAGCACAGTCACCGTGTGCTTCGAGTATTGCGTGTCCTCCAGCGGATTTTTAGTTGCAGCATCGTTCTCCGACAACGTCAGACCTACCACATAGGTATAGCCGTTAGGATTCATGTTGGTCAACGACAGGCTACCCTCGGCGCGATCTTCATTCGCGGCAAACGTCAGACTGCTGGGATTTAACACAGCCTTGACACCGCCTTCAGCCTCATATTCGGCCTGCGTCATCTGTTGCTGAGTTCCGTTGCCGTAACTGAGCACAACATTGCCGTTCTCAATGTAACCATACGTCAGATCATTTTCACCTGCGTCATCCGGTCCTTTAATCTCGATATATTCGATCGATACGTTAGCCGTATAGGCTTCGTTGAGCATTGTGCGTGTTAGCTCAACGGGTATCAGGGCCTCAGTCAGATCTGTCGAAGCGTATGTCATCGAACTATAAAACGACACGTTTTGACATACGCTGCCATCATAGATCGCGCCCTCATTCTCTTGGTCGCAGCTGGTGAACGTCGCAGCACCAGCTATCAGTGCCAATCCTAATATATATTTCGTTAACTTCATAGTCTTGCTTCAATATTAATTGTGTGAAACATTCTAACGATTATTGAGTCTTTCCTCTCTCACAGAGCCTTAGGGGTTGTTCGGAATCGGGTTCTGATCCTTGTTCGGATCCAGGTTCTCGTTGCCGTCAAACTCGGCCTGCGGAATCGTCAGCACCCAAGCATAGCTCTCGGGCTCGTCCAGATAGCGGTCTCCCAACGAAGCCGTCTGCAGGTTCAGGGGCCAACCGTCCTCGGCCAGACGCTCGAAGCCCTGGCGCAGGCGCTTGATGGTATAGATGCGGCCATCCTCGCCCCACAGCTCGATGCGGCGCTGCAGCAGGATCTCCTCAAGCAGCGAGCCGGTCTCTACGTTGGTCATCGTGGCCAGTGCGTTACCGCTCTTGTTGCAGGTGTAGTTCGGGTCACGCTGTGCCATCAGGTCCTTCAGATAGGTCATTGCATTGGCGTCGTTGCCCAGGTGGCAATAGGCCTCGGCAATGGTCAGATACATCTCCTCGACGCGCATCCACACGTAGTCACCCTCCCAGGTCGAAAGGTTCGAGAAGTACATCTTCTGCTGCACATAGCCGCTCACCTCGTTATTGGTCGCGAAGTTATACGACGATTCCGTATTCCACCATGCCTTGCGGGCATCGGTGTCGCTGATCTTGTCGTACAGCCAGCGCGTGATCTGCTTCGGGGCGCGGGCGCCATAGGCCACGTCGGTGCTCATGTGAGCATACAGCGACGCGTACATACCGGCCTGGTCGCTCACGATCTCGGCTCCCCACAGCACGTTGTCGGCATACGCATCGTTGCAGCCAGTGAACGATGCAACCGGCAGGATGCTCTTGCCGCTGAAGCTCAGCACTTCCTGGGCGGCAGTGATGGCAGCGTTCCAGTCGTTCATCACCATCGCCACGCGGGCACGGATGCCCTGGGCCACGCAGTAGCCCATGTGGCTCGGATGGTCCTGACGGCCCTTATCCACGCTCATCAGCTCGACAGCCTTGTTCAGGTCGCTCACGATCTGGTTATACACCTCTTGCACGGTCGAGCGCGGTTGGCCCGTCGTGCTGGTGTAGGTCGGCGAGTCGTACAGAGGCACGCAAGCCTCGCTCTCGTGACCCTTATAGGTGCGGGCAAACATCTGCGCCAGCATAAAGTAGCTGTAGCCGCGGATGGCGTAAGCCTGGCCGATAGCATAGTTGATGTCGGACTGGTTGCCGCCCATCGTCTCCTCGCCAGCGATGATGTAGTTGGCGTTTGCAATCCAGGTATAGTATGCAAACCACAGGTCATAGCTGCGCCAGCTGCTGC
>Ga0181612_177527_pt1 | contig 33628 bp, 25 predicted proteins | sample HoacroProtozoa21_FD_119630 | JGI IMG/M metagenome (GOLD analysis project Ga0181612, IMG submission 119630) | Hoatzin crop microbial communities from Cojedes, Venezuel. Combined Assembly of Gp0051906, Gp0051904, Gp0051908 | reverse complement strand
TAAAAAAAATCTTAGAACGCCTAAAGAAGTGCGTGGAGTTTTTCAAGTTTCCCAAGTCGCCCAAGTTTATCGTCGTGAAGTTTAATGTATTAGTCTTAGGTGCAAAGGAACGACTTTGCCGATTGACTTGCCGAAAAACCTAAAACACGAAAAACGTCCACCGCCTTTTCTGAATTTTAAAAGAGTGAAAAGCGTGGACAAACTATTTCCTAAGAGAGGAGAGATACAGTCCGAGAAAGGTGAGCGCGCCGTTGAGCATGAGTAGCTCGTAGCCGAACTTATAGCCTGTCTGCCACTCTGTTACGAAAGAGATAAGCAGGCAGAGCACCGGACTGGCTATGGCAACGTAGGGCGACCATCGGTCGTCTATCCGCCGGCGAGTGAGGAGGCCGTATGCAAACAGTCCGAGCAGAGGCCCGTAGGTGTAGGAACAGAGAATATAGATAGCGTCGATGACACTCGTGGAATTCACCGCCTGAAACGCCACTATCAATAGTGCGAACACCGTGCAAATGCCGAGATGTGCCCTACGCCTCAACCGTTCGTCGTCGGGACGTTCGCGGATGTCGATGCAGAAACTGGTGGTGAGAGCGGTCAACGCCGAGTCTGCGCTACTGAACGAAGCCGCGACGATACCGATAGTGAACAGTGCTACGGCGGCGTCGCCAAGCCTGCCCGTGGCAGCCCACATAGGCAGCAGTTCGTCGGGCGTCTGCGGTGTTTCGCCGAGCATAAGCAGGAGCACACCGAGAGCGAGGAAGAGAAGATTGGCAGGCACAAAGGCAAGTCCGTAAGAGCACATATCCTTCTGTGCCTCGCGCAGGGTCTTGCACGTCAGGTTCTTCTGCATCATGTCTTGGTCCAGACCAGTCATCACAATCACAACGAAGATGCCGCTTAGGAACTGCTTCCAAAAGTTTTGTCGGCTCATCCAGTCGTCGAAGACGAAGATTCTGCTCTTGTCGCTGGCTGCCACCGCGCTGACGGCTTCCCCAATGCCGAGGCCGAGCCGCCGAGTTACCATATATATAATAAGGAGTAACGCAAGAAAGAGACAAAAGGTCTGGAAGGTGTCTGTCCATACGAGCGTCTTCACTCCACTCTGCCGAGTATAGACCCAGATGAGAGCCACCATGATGACTACGGTGAGCGCAAAGGGAAGTCTGTCCGAAACAACGTAGCGTTGTAATATCATGCACACCACATAGAAGCGGACGGCAGCGCCGGCCATCTTCGAGAGCAGGAAGAACGAAGAACCCGTCTTGTAGGCTCGCCGTCCGAAGCGACGACCGAGATAGGTGTATATCGAGGGCGACCCCATGCGATAGTAAACGGGCAACAAGAGGAAAGCCACGGCGAAATAACCGAAGATGAACCCTAAGCACATCTGCAAGTAAGTCATGTCGGAACGTATCACCATGCCTGGCACAGAGACAAACGTAACGCCAGAGATAGACGCTCCTATCATGCCGAAGGCAACCATCGGCCACGGTGAGCGACGGTTGGCACGGAAGAAGGCTTCGTTGCGTTCGCCCTTTCCGTGGGTGAGGCGGCTTATCAGAAGCAGAGCCGCAAAATAGACGATAAGCGTAGCGAGTATGAGCATAGCGTGCTTTTGGGTTGCAAATTTACAAATAAATTCTCGATAGACCTCGCAACTCACCGAACTTGTTAACTTAATCCACCAAAATTTTGCGGTTTACGGATTATTGATTACTTTTGCAGCATGGAGAGAAAGATAACACTAATAGTATTTGCTTCATCGTTGGCTTCGCGCGACTCCGTGTTTGCCGACCACAGCGAGATATTGAAGCGACTGGAGAGAGAATACGACGTCAGCTACCTGTTTCCCGAAGATTTGGACGGAAGCGACATCGACGGCACGGCGATGGTGTTCGTAGGCAGTGGCGGCGTCGAGGAGATGGTGGCCGAGCGGATAGAGAGTCTGCCGAGCTACGTAGTGCTGATAGCCGACGGACTGAAGAACTCGTTGGCGGCGTCGCTCGAAATACTTTCGTGGATGCGACTGACTGGGCGCCACGGCAGAGTGATTCACGGACCGACGGAATACATCGCTCGGAGCGTGGGCGAATATGTTGCCGTCGGCGACTGTATGCGCAATCTACGGGGAAAGCGCGTGGGAGCCGTCGGCAAACCGTCGGGATGGCTCATAGCAAGCAACATAGACCGAGAGGCAGTCTCACGGAAATGGGGCATCGAGTTTTGCGACGTCAGCCTCGACGAAGTGGTGGAGGAATACTCGCGGACAACCGAGGCCGACGTGGAGGAAGCGACGCGCCACCTCACAGAGAATGCGCTTGGCAGGCGCGAGCCATCGGAAGAGGAGATAGTGAAGGCGATGCGCCTCTACGGTGCGGTGAAGACCGTAGCGCGACGCCACCGTCTCGACGCGCTGACGTTGAACTGCTTCGACCTCATTCCGACGACACGAACAACGGGGTGTCTTGCGCTTGCTTTGCTCAACGAAGAGGGCATTCCAGCGGGGTGCGAGGGCGACATGCAGACGCTGCTTACGATGATGGTTGCCCACAGTCTGACGGGGCAACCGTGCTTCATGGCCAATCCCTCCACCATAATAAGCAACGAGCGCCACGAGATGGTGTTCGCCCACTGCACCATAGCTCCACAGATGACCGACGGTTACGTGCTACGCAATCACTACGAGTCGCTCAGTGGCGTCGCCGTGGAAGGGCGCTTGAATCAAGGAATTGTAACTGTTGTGAAGTGCGGCGGAAGGCAGATGGAGCGCCTGTTTGTCAGCAAGGCACAACTGCTGGAGTGCGGCGACAACCCGAACATGTGTCGCACCCAGTTGCATCTGCGTCTCGAATCACCGCTCGACTATTTCCTTGAGAGCAGCATAGGCAACCATCACGTCATCGTTAGAGGCGATTGGGCAGCCCCATTGGAAGCAGCTCTTTCTTAACGGGAGTTAGCGGGAGTTAATAAGGGAGTTATCGGAAGTTAACGGGGGAGTTAGCGGGAGTTAATAAGGGAGTTATCGGAAGTTAACGGGGGAGTTAGCGGGAGATAGCGGGAGTTAACTGGAGTTAGCGGTACGGAAAATTACCGTTATCTCCAGTTAACTCCTTTTTTATCTCCAGTTAATTCCCTTATTTCCTCCCAATAACTCTCCCGTTATCTCCAGTTAACTCCCGCTATCTCCCGATAACTCCATTTTTATCTCCCGCTAACTCCATAATTATCTCCCGCTAACTCCCATCACACTCACACGTCCTCGTCCTCTTCGGCGGGGGCGATGTCGAGGCTCGTGTCGCGACGGATGGTGACGCCACCGAAGCGGTCTATTGTGACTACGAGCGGAATATACTCGTCGCTCTGCGGGAGAGAGACACTGGCCGCCAGCTTAACGTGGTCGTCGGACACCTCGTCGAAGACAAGACCTTCGAGGATGCCACCGCGACTGTAGCTCGTGTCGAGATAGCTCTCAAACGATTTCTTGGTGAACGTTCGGGCGAAGAAGGTGCTACCGTCGTCGCGCGTTATCTTCAAGGAAATGCGGTTGTCAACAAATTGCTGCCCCTCGGCGTCCTTCACCATCGGCAGACTGTCGGAGGGCTGACGGTTGATGGTGCAGCGATACTTCCGCCCTAACCACGTGAACTCACGGTCGGCGTTGAACGACTGCATCCTGACTGGGCCCTTTGGCTTCGCCTTTTCCGTCTTGGGCACTATTATGATGTCTGGCTCTGGCTTCTTCTTACAAGCGGCGAAGAGTGCCACGAGCATCATTGCAACGATTATCTTCTTCATCTTCTGTCGTGGGGATTGTTTTGTTTGTCGGGGTGCAAAGTTAAGCAAAAAGAGCGAGACCGACAAACGTTTTCACCGTTTTTTGCAGGTTTCGCTCCTTTGGCAATTCGTCGGGGCCACGGTCAGAACGTGTAGCACGCTCCCACGTGCAGGTTCAGCTGTGTGGGCTGTTCCTTGAAGAATGTCTGCACGTTGCTTTGGTTGTCTATGTAGAGTCTTAGCGTTGGCTCCAGGCATAGCGCCACGTGGCTGCCGAGCAGATATTCGGCGGCTACGGAGGCAGAGACGGAGAACTGCGGGCGGTCGCGCTTGCTACTGAGGGCTACGCCGTCGTTCTCGCGCTCTATGTCGATGCAGAAGTCTGCCTGACCGCCTGCCGAGGCACTGAGGGCGAAGCTCTGCCACTGCCACAGTCGGCGCCGCAGCCTGAGGGGGACGCCAAGATATTGCACGCGCTGAGTCTCCTTTATCTCGTATGACGGGAGCACCTTCGTGAAGTCGGAAGTCAGTCGCGAATAGCACAGTCCGCTCTCGACGTACCAATGCTGCGCAATCGGATAGCGCAGGGTGATGCCTACGGAGAACGGTCGGTGGTGGTTGGTCTCCTCGTGATAGTTGGTCAGACGGATGGGCGACTCTGGCAGCTCACCGTCGCCGAACATCATTGCTCGCGCGGCGCTCATGAACACTGGCGACTGCCACGCGGCGTTGCCCGTAGTGAGAGCCGAGGTGCTGACTGTGGCGGTGAGGCGGCTTCGTTTCGACGGTCGGAAAACAGCGACGTGGCTCTCGTGTGGCGTTTCCTCGGTGGAACGTGTTGTGAGGCTGCAGGAGTGGTCTGGGGTTATCGCTGTGGTGGTGGCGTCGGTCGGCGGTGGTGGCGTTGTGTCGGCACGGGCAATCGGCTGCTTTGTCGTCGCGGCTTCGCCGGTTGCCCTACCTATATATATATAAGGTGTAGTGGTCGCCCGTTTGTCTGACTGTGGTTGTTCCGATGGTCGTGCGATGCATTCCGACGGTTTGGCCTCGGCTGTCAGCGTGCGTTCCGTCGGCGGTGTCGCTGTGTTGTTAGTATGGTCGGCAGCATGGTCTGTCATCGTTTCCAATGCCACGCCAGCAGCCACGAGTGCCACGGCAGCGGCGACGGCAATGCGTTTCCAGAGTGTACGCTTCGTGGCCTTACCGCCGTCGAGCCGTCGCTCTATCGCGGTCCATACGTCGTCGCCGGCGGGCTGTTCGTAGTCTGCCATGCGCTCACGCAGTTTGTCGGTCCATTCTTGCTTCATTTCTCGTTCCTCCTGTAATCGTTTATCCATCGTGCCAACAGTCTCTTTGCCCTTGCGTATTGCGATGCCGACGTGTCGGGCTTTATTCCGAGCATCGCTGCTATCTCCTTGTGGCTTAGCTGCTCCATTACGTATAGATTGAACACTGTTCGGTATCCGTCGGGCAGGTGGGAAATCATGGTTTGCAGCGTCTCCAGTGGCACGTTCCCTACGTCGGGTTCGGGCTCAGGCAGGTCGGGCAATGTCTCCACGCCGATGGAAGCGAAGTCCGTTCGCCGTTCCCTTTTCATCCAACTGACGGACTCGTTTGCCACTACGCGCCCCACCCACGCGCGCAGCAGCCCTTTCTCGGCGAGCCGAAAGCGGGGCAAGGCCTTGAACATCTTGATGAAGCTCTCCTGCAACACGTCTCCGACGGCCTCGCTGTCGGCAACATATCGGGCAGCCACCGCCGCGGCGTAGGGCGAGTAGCGCTCGTAGAACGTGCGCTGAGCCTTGCGGTCGTTCTGCTTCAGCAGCGTCAGGAGTTCTTCTTCCGATAGCACGTCGTCGGTGGGTTTAGCGTGATACGAACTTCAGCTGGGCGGGCAGGCTCGGCGTCTCCACCGTGTCGCCGTCGATTATCAGTGCCTCTATCGTCATCCTGAGGGTGCAGTAGCTCTGACCGTCCGACGTCTTTCCCACCACGCAAGTCTTGTTCCTAAGCACCCACTCGGCGGTGCTCGTAGGCAGGCCGTAGTAGTTGAACGTGTGGCGATAGTTGTCGCCCGACACGTCGTAGTAGGTGGCCGTCTCGGAATACCCCGTTTCTTCGAGCTCGAAATCGTAGTCGTCTCCCCCAACCTTCTCTACGTCTTTGCGCGTCGCAAGCCGTAGAATCGTTGCTGCCGGCATGGTGGCACGCTCTTTCTCTCGCATCCCGTTGTGGCTAATCTGGGCAGAGCCAACTGGCTGGTTGGTGCTGTCGTTCTCGAAATACCACGTTCCCCGGAAGTCAACATAGTAGTCGTCTTCAAGTCTGCCGGCGGGAGCATCGTTCACGTCGTCGCCGTCGTCGGAACCGCACCCCACGGCAAGCAGGGCGGCCAACAGCAATAGTGCCATTTTCTGCATATCAATCGTTCCTCTTTACATTATTCCTCTGCAAAGATAACACCAGAAAAGCTAAAAACTTGCATCGGCGGCAAAAAAATTTCTCGCTTCGACACGAAAAAACTGGTTTCGCCAGAGTTCGGGGCTCTCACGGTAGATAAAAACTTTACAAATCAGCGTACCTCCGAAGGGCTGCCGAGGAAGGCAAAAAGAGGAACGGTGGAAGGAGCCGGGAACTACGGTGGAAGAAGTCAAGAACTACGGTGGTGGCTCTTGACTATCACGGTGGTGGAAGTTTTCTCTTACGGTGGTGGTAGTTTTCGGCCACCGTTTTGGGCATCGAATACCACCACGGAACTCGTTGTCTTTCTTTATATTAGATAACAAATGGAACGACTGTTTTTTCTTCTTTCCAAAGGGCTGCAAAATCGGGAAAATCACCCTTTCGGCACGAAAAACGGGTGGTCTCGGCAGGGTCTGACCATAGTGCGATAAAACTTTACAAACCGTAGTCTCGTTTCCCCATCGCCACAAATTCGCGACAAATCCGCCGAAACCAATCGCTGCCGCCTCCCCTGCCCCACTCGGCAACGACGGTCAAGATTTTCTTCCACCGCCGCGACGATTTCTCCCTTCTTTTTATTATCTTTGCAGCCAAAACCAGAAAAACGATGAAAAAAGAGACTATCACGCTGCTGCTTGCTGCGGCAGCAACCGTCAACACTATGGCACAGAGAATCAACTATCCGCAGACACCGCGCGACAACACCGTGGACACTTACTTTGGCGAGCAGGTGAGCGACCCATACCGATGGCTGGAGAACGACACGAGCGCCGCGACAAAGGCGTGGGTGGAGGCCGAAAACGAGGTAACGTTCAGCTACTTGAAACGGATTCCGTTCAGGGAAAGACTGCTGAAGCGCCTGCAAGAGGTGCAAAACTATGAGCGCGTGGGAATGCCAATCTATCGCAAGGGGAAATGGTATATATCGCGGAACGACGGACTTCAGAACCAGAGCGTCGTCTATCAAATGGACGCTCCCGACGGCGAGCAACGGGTGTTCTTAGACCCAAACAAGATGAGCGACGACGGCACCGTGGCACTGAAGTCTGTCAAAGCATCGAAGGACGGACGCTACACCGCCTACGGCATCTCACGCAGCGGAAGCGACTGGAACGAGATTTACGTCATAGAGACAAGCACGGGCAAGCCTACTGGCGACCACATAAAATGGTCGAAGTTCTCCAGTCCGGAGTGGCACGGCGACGGCTTCTACTACAGTGGCTACGACGTGCCAGAGGAGGGAAAGGAATTTTCCAACGTGAACGAAGGGCACAAGGTGTTCTATCATAAGTTAGGAACACCGCAGAGCGACGACCTGTTGTTCTATGAAAATCCCGCTCACCCAAAGCGGTTCTACACTGTTGACATCGACGCGGAAGAGACTATCATGACCCTTTCGGAGAGCGGCGAAGGCAACGGCGAAAACCTATACGTGCGCGACCTAAGACGGCCCAACAGCCAGTTCATTCAGATGACATCGGACATGGACTGCTACTACAACGTAGTGGCCTTCCTCGCCGACAGCCTCATCATTCAGACAAACTACGGGGCGCCGCGCGGACGACTGATGGTGGCACAACTGAAAAGCCCCGGTGTGGGCAGTTGGCGAGAGCTGATAGGCGAGAAGGCCGAGGTGCTGGAGTCGGCAATAATGATAGACGGGCGACTCATACTGACATACTGCAAAGACGCTTCCGACCACGCGTTCGTATATACAAAGGATGGACGGCTGATGCACGAAGTGAAGTTGCCAAGCGTGGGCAGCGTCAGCTTCAGTGGAAAGAAAGACCGCAAGGAGTGCTTCTATCAGTTCTCCTCGTTCACGTCGCCCGGCACAACCTACCGCTACGACATCGACACTAACCGAAGCACACCGCTGAACGTGCCGAAGACCAACTTCAGAGAAAAAGACTTCGAGACGCGTCAGGTGTTCTTCGCATCTAAGGACGGTACGCGCGTTCCTATGTTTATTACGTATAAGAAGGGCACTAAGCTGAACGGCAACAACCCCGTCTATCTCTACGGCTACGGTGGTTTCAACATCTCGCTACCGCCGAGCTTCTCTGCTACTCGCATACCGTTCATAGAGAGCGGCGGCATATATGTACAGGTCAATCTGCGCGGAGGAAACGAATACGGCGAGGATTGGCATCTGGCCGGAACGAAGATGAAAAAGCAGAACGTCTTCGACGACTTCATCAGCGCCGCCGAGTGGCTCATCGAAAACAAGTACACGTGCAGCGACAAGATAGCCATCGTTGGAGGCTCCAACGGCGGTCTGCTTGTCGGCGCATGCATGACGCAACGGCCAGAACTCTTCAGAGTGGCAGTGCCCCGCGTCGGTGTGATGGATATGCTACGCTACCACAAGTTCACTATTGGTTGGAACTGGGCACCCGACTACGGCACAAGCGACGACTCTCCAGAGATGTTCCGTTATCTTCGCGCCTACTCGCCGTTGCACAACTTGAAGCCTGGAGTGGAGTATCCCGCCACCCTCGTTACCACCGCCGACCACGACGACCGCGTGGTGCCAGCCCACTCGTTCAAGTTTGCCGCCACGCTGCAAGCATGTCATAAGGGCGACCGACCCGTGCTCATTCGCATCGACACCAAGGCAGGCCACGGCGGTGGGAAGCCCATCGCAAAGGTGTTGGAAGAGCAAGCCGACATCTACAGTTTCATCATGTATAACCTCGGAATGAAAATGAAATGACGGACAACGCACACGACGTCGCCCGCCGAACCGTATAGACACAAAAGAACCGCCGCCACCGAACGCTGATGCTTCGATGGCGGCGGCATTGTTAGCTCTACCTATTGAGAACGTGTTGTTATCCTTTTGTCATTAGATGTGTTTCTTGTTTTAGCGGCGTCCGCCACCTCCGTGGCTGCTGTGGCCACCACCGCCTCCCATGCTGCGCGAACCGCCACCGTGGGAACCAGAGCTCATGCGGGCGGGAGCGCTCGAACGCGATGCCGAACCGATGGACGACTGACGCGAGGAGGCATTTCCCATGCTGCGCGAAACGCTGCTGCTGCGCATCTGTCCGGCGCTCGAAGAAGGAGCGGAATAGCTACGACTGCTGGAGCGGTTTGTAGAGTTAATCTGGCTGCGGCTGGTGCTCATCGAGCGGCTGTTCATCGAACGCGACTGCGAACCGATGCTGCTGCCACGCGAGCTGTTCATCGTGCCACGGCTGCTGTTGTCCATCGTGCCGCGTGCTCGGTTCATCGAGCCACTGCCCTCGTTCATCGTGCCGCGCGAACTGTTCATGCTTCCGCGAGCGCTGTTCTCCATCTGGCCACGACCGTTGTTCATCTGTCCGCGAGCGCTGTTCATCGTGCCGCGCGAGCTGTTCTCCATCTGGCCACGACCGTTGTTCATCTGTCCGCGGCTGCCGCCAGTGGCACGTGTGCTGCTTGAGCGTGCACCGTTACGATAGTCGCCACGATCATATCCGTCGCGCATTCCGCCGCCGCGTCGCATATCGTTTCCCGGACGGAAGTGGTCGCGTCGTCCCTCGTACCAGCTTCGTCCACCATTATGATGCCAGCTGTGTCCGCCACGATAGGTGGCATAGAAGGCGGGTCTCCCAAAGTAGAACCAATCCCGATGCGGGTAGCGAGCATAGATTCCGAAGTGCCAATAACCTCCGTGCCAGTAAAGTGGACGGTAGAAATAGGTGGCAGCTAAGTATGACTGGTACTGCCAGTCGTAGAGAATATACTGCAAGTCAAGATTACGGCGCGTCCAGAAAGTGCCATAAAGATCGTCGGCGGTAGTTACTCCCATCAGGTAGTCAAGGTTTATCTCGTATGCTGCCTCATACTGATAATCGGTCAAGTTAAGTTCGTATGCCATCTTGTCGGTGAGGAAGAGGGCTTGATTGCGAGCCTGCTCGTAGCTCATGGCATTGGTGTTCATCGACAGTGCGAAGAAAGCCACCAGGGTTATCATCAACTTTTTCATAATCGTGAATATTTTAATTGTTCGACACGTTAATTTCTTTTTCTGGTGCAAAGGAACGGCTTTTTTCGTGGTTACGCAAGGGATTTTCCCTAAAAAATGATAGGGATTTCCCTATTTCTTCAAAATTCTTATTATTTTTGCAACGATTTAACGAGGAGGGAGGAGTGGAGAGTTCTTGAATGAGGAGTGGGGAGTGAGGAGTGGAGAGTGAGAAAAGACTTGCTTATCCTCGTTTTTCCAATGCTATTCTCACTCCTCTCTTCCCACTTCTCACTCCTCATTAAAGCGAGGAGCGATAAATATATAATATATGTATAGGCAAATACTATTGGTGGTGGCACTCATTGCCACGGGCGCTGCAGCCCAGGAGGAAGAGGAAGGGCATTTCCACTACAAGGTGGAGATGCAAGGCTCGGCCTCCGACGGGAACACCCCGCTATGGCTGAACGCCAACAAGCACGGGCTATCGTCTATCGACGACATCAACGGATATCTGCGAGCCCAAGTGCAACACCCCGTGGAGTGCGACTCCGACTGGCGGTGGGGCTACGGTTATGGCGTTGACCTCGTGGGAGCGTTGGGCTACGACAGCAAGTTCATCATTCATCAAGCCTGGGCTGACGTGCGTTGGCTCCATGGCATGATAACAGTAGGAAGCAAGGAGCAACCAATGCAACTGAAGAACCAAGAGCTGAGCAGCGGATCGCAGACACTCGGCATTAACGCCAGGCCAGTGCCACAAGTGCGCCTCTCTCTGCCCGAATACTACACGCTGCCCATCTTCGGAGACATCTTCCATCTGAAAGGACACATCGCCTTTGGAAAGATGACCGACGGGCGGTGGGCAAAGAGCTTCACCGAAGGAAACAATCCTTACAACGACGGAGAACTGTTCCACTCTAAGGCGGGATATCTGAAGATAGAGAACGAGACGAGCCCGCTTTCAGTAGAGTTGGGTCTCGAAATGGCCTGCATCTTCGGGGGCACCTACCACCTGAACGACGGGTTGGGAACGGAGATAAAAAGCAAGTCGAACCTGCGTAGCTTCTGGAACGCATTCTGGCCGGGAGGATCAGAAGCCAACGAAACGACATATCAAAACGTAGAGGGCGACCACCTCGGTTCGTGGGTAGCAAGAGTGAACTACAACCCTGAAGGATGGGGACTATCGGTGTATGCAGACAAATTCTTCGAGGATCATTCAGGCATGGTTATGCTCGACTACGACGGCTATGGCACGGGAGACAACTGGAACGTGCGCGATAAACGTCGCTACCTGCTATACGACCTGAAGGACATCATGCTCGGAGTAGAGGTGAGACTTCCACGCTTCCGTTGGGCAAACACCATAGTGGCTGAATATATCTACACCAAATATCAGAGCGGCCCAGTATATCACGATCACTCTCCGAGCATCTCCGATCACATTGGCGGCGTAGATAACTACTACAACCATTCTGCCACAAACGGATGGAAACACTGGGGTAGAGTGATGGGAAATGCACTGTTCCTCTCACCAATCTACAACGACAACGGTTCGCTCGACTGCCTGAACAACCGCTTCAAAGCCATACATCTTGGCATCAGCGGCGACCCTCTGAAGCAGCTCCACTACCGACTGCTCTTCACTTGGCAGGACGGACTTGGAACATACTCCAACCCTTACACCGGCAAGCGAGACAACGTGAGTATGGCTGCCGAGGCTGCTTACAAGTTCAAGCGAGGGTGGGCGGCAAAGTGTGCCATCGGCTTCGACCACGGCACCATCTATGGAAACAACACCGGGGCACAGCTGACAATAAGCAAAAGCGGCCTCTTCTGAAGTTCCGACATCGGGCGAAAAAGAATCTAACATCAACCATAAATAAACAGAAGTTCCATGTATAAGAACATCATCATAGCAGCGACGGTATGCCTGCTGACGGCCTGCGAGATAGAGACGTCGGGCAACGGAAACCTCGACGGATACTGGCACGCAGTGAGCGCCGACACCCTCGCAACGCAAGGCCACGCCGACCTTAGCGGCAAACGACTATTCTGGGCAATTCAGAACCACCTCGTGGTGATGACCGACTACGACGACAAGGAGCCAAACCTCGTAGCGCACTTCAACTATGACGACAAGGGAAGAACGCTCTCGATATACGACTTCCACTACTACGACCGCGAGAATGGAGACCCCGACGTCGGCGACTCCACGCTGCTCTCATCGTGGTTTCTCGAAAGCGACTCCACCGTGTTCACAGTGGAAAATCTATCGCAGAGCAGCCTCACATTGACCACGGGAAAACATCGCGTCAAGTTTGAGAAATATTGACTTCCACCGAAACCAAACCTTACGACAACGGCCACGACGGAAAAGCATTCCCTCGTGGCCGCTGCTTCTTTATGGTAGAGTCCGATTATTACACGTGTCTGTAAGTGCCCGTCCACTTGGAGATGCGACGGCGCAGTGCCTTGGTAATCTCCGAGAAGTTGCCTTGGCGCAGATTCAACCATAGCTCCTCAAGCGAGCGTCCCACCTTAATCCACGGGTGCCCCCACGCATTCAGCCGATAGAGACGCTGCTTGTAGCCCACATTCTCTATGACATAACGCGGATGACGAAGCGGGAAGTCCATCTCGTGTCGCTTCATGGTAAACTGCTTCCGCAGGCCTCGCGGCATGGTCTTCAGGTTGGCCGAATAGTGAGTGCCGGCGGTGAGACCGACGTTCTCTATCTGGTTTATCGCGGGCATTATTGCGAGCTGACTGCCAAAGAGTATGGCAGGCCAAAAGATGCTCTCAAAATACTGTTTGCCCGAAGCACGGTGGTCGCGGCACATAGTGAGCAAATCTTTCCGATAGCCCCGCTCCTCGATGAGCGACTTCAGCAGGCCGAAGTTGTATTCGTCGTCCATAAAGGCATAGTCGCCCTCCCATTTGTCCACGACCCTACGCCACGAAGCCCATCCCCAGATGGAGAACGTAGAGGTGAAGAAATAGCTGTCGGGGCAGCTTTCCGTCCGCTCGTCTGTGTTGAATCCCGATACCATTCCGATGCGTTCGTCGTGCTCGTAGCGGTCGAGCATCTCCTTGCAAAAAGTGAAAAACGACTGTGCCGGCACCACGTCGTCCTCCAAGACGATGCACTTGTCGGCCATCGAGAACGCCCACTTGTGCGACAGGTATCCCGACGGGTCGCAGCCCTGATTATGTTCGAGGTAGTTTCGCTGAACGTCGCACTCCCAGTCTATGTCCTCGGCAATGCGGCGGCACTCCATTATCCCCGCCATGTCTTTCTCGCCGCGCGGCCCGTCCTGATAGAGAAAAAGGCGCGACGGTCGGGCTCGCTTCACCTCGGCAAACACGAGGCGAAACGTTTCGGGCCGGTTGAAAAAGAGCATCAACACCGCCACATCTACCTTCGCTGGATGTTTCATCCTAACTTTTAAAACCTATTTAGAATTGCGATATTCCAGAGGGGTGCAGCCAGCCTTCTTCTTGAAGAAGCGCGAGAAATGCTGCGCATACTGGAAGCCGAGGTCGTAGGCTATCTCGTTGACGGGCTTCTCCGTGCCAAGCAGCATCTCCTTGCCGAGCTCCACTATTCGGTCGAGTATTATCTCTTGCGGCGTGCGCCCAGTGAGCTTCTTTATCAGGTCGCCGAAATAGTTTGGCGAGAGGCAGGCCTTGTCTGCGAAATACTTCACTGTGGGCAATCCCGTGCGGTGGACTTCTTGACTTGACATGTACTCGTCGAGCCCCTGCTCAAAGCGCTGCAAGATGTCGCGGTTGGTGGTTTCGCGAGTGGTGAACTGCCTATCGTAGAACCGCATGCAATACTCCAACAGCAGCTCTATCGTCATCACGATGATGTCGCGCGAGTGGTGGTCGGTGTCCTGCTCGCTCTCCTGTCTGATTTTCTCCAAGCAGTCCATGATGGTCTGCCGCTCCGTGTCGCTCATGTGAAGCGCCTCGTTCGACGTGTAGCTGAAGAAAGTGTAGCGCGACATCTTGCGTCCGAGCGCAGTGCCATGGAGCAGCTTGCGGTCGAACAGCAGCGCAGTGCACCGAGGCCGCTTCCCTTCGGGCGTATGGCAACGCACCACCTGACCCGGACCTATCGAGACAATAGTGCCCTCGTCGTAGTCGTAGGTGGTCATGCCATACTGCATCTCTCCGCACTTCTGGTGCTTCAGGAACATCGCGTAGAAGCCGAAGTTGGTCACTCCGTCCACCGCCGACGTCGCCTTGTCGAGCTCTACCACGCTGACCAAAGGGTTATAGTTCTCCAGTCCGTAGAGCTCGCAATAGCGGTCGGGGCAGTCGAGCGTAATTATCTTGTCCATCGTTGTCTCTTTTATAACCATCGGCAAAGATACAACATTTTATTCATAAACAAGCGTCTTTTCCCTTTTTTTTGAGTTTAAGAACCCAAGAGCCTAATGTCTCACTTCAGGAAAGTCTCGAAGAAACGCCCTATTTCGTCGAACGGAATAACGTCCTTGCGGTCGTAAAGGTCCACGTGGTTAGCGCCAGGGACTATCAGTAGGCGTTTGTTCTCACGATACTTCGTATAGCTTGTCATGTCGCGAAAAGCATCCTCCGAAAAGTAGCGCGAGTGGGCTTTTTCACCGTGAATCATCAGCACCGCTGACCGTATTTCTTTTGAATATCGCAGGATGGGTTGGTTGAGAAACGACTGTGTGCCCGTCTTCGTCCAGCCGTCGGTAGAGTTGCCTGAGCGCGCATGATAGCCTCGCGGCTGCTTATAGTAGGCATAGTAATCCTTGACGAATTGCGGCGCGTCGGCAGGCAGAGGGTCAACCACTCCCCCGCCCTGCTCATAATATCCCTGGGCATACTCCTTTGTGCGTTGCGCTGCAAGAGCCACCTTTGCCGCGTGGCGTGCCTCCTCGTTGTCCGAAGCGTCGAAATATCCGTTGGCTGTAACGCGCGTCATATCATACATCGTGCTCGTTACCGTGGCCTTGATGCGCGGGTCCAGTGCGGCAGCGTTGATGGCCATGCCGCCCCAGCCGCAGATGCCCACTATGCCGATGCGCTCCGCGTCCACGTTGTCCTGCACCGAGAGAAAGTCAACGGCAGCCAAGAAGTCCTCCGTGTTGATGTCGGGCGAGGCAATGCGTCGGGGCCAGCCGCCACTCTCGCCCGTGAACGACGGGTCGAAAGCCAAGGCGAGGAATCCGCGTTCGGCCAGCTCTTGAGCATAGAGCCCGCTCGACTGCTCCTTCACGGCTCCGAACGGCCCCGATACTGCGACGGCAGCCATACGACCCTCCGAATCCTTAGGCCAGTAGATGTCGGCGGCGAGCGTAATGCCGTAGCGATTCACGAACGTCGCCTTCCTGTGGTTCACTTTCTCCGATTGTGGGAACACCTTATCCCACTTCTGCTCCAGCTGGAGCGTTTCCGTTTTGATGTTGCTTCCCTTCATTTCTTTGTTGTTTTGCGCCTGCGCCGACGCAGCTATCACCGTCGCAAGCATTAGGAATAATGTTTTCTTCATATTGTTATCACTACTTTTTGTTTCTGCTTTAGCTTAAATCACGTCTTGATTTAGCCTAAATCACGTTCTGTTTCAGCCTAAACCACCCCCCACTTTCGCCATTGCGCTGCAAAGGTACGGCGAAACCTCGAAACGCCCGCTACCAATGTTACCGACAATCCGCCCCGTTTTACGGAATCTGCCCCTAACGCCCCATTTTCGGGCATCGGGGAGGAGGCATATTGCACTGAAAGTAGTGCAATATTTCCAAGAAATTGCACTATTCTTAGTGCAATTAGGCTTTTTTCGAGCAATGGTGGTGGAAGACATTTACTAAGCTAATGGCTTATGTTACGGAGCATTACAGCTAAGTCGAGCCAGCCTCGTTTGTGGTAAATCAAGAAATGATGCGGTTTCGGGAAAAATGTCCTGCGCTTTTTTGTGTATTTGGATTTTTTTGAGTACATTTGCACCCGTATATTAGCTAATAATAGGTTTAGGCTTAGTGAGTTCGATGGATGGTAATTGTGGCCGGCGCGATTGTCGGCTCGGTTAACGCTGTGGCGCTCACTGCCTTTCGTAAGTAAAATGGTAAAAGATAGATTGATCCCCGATTTAATTTTCGAGTCAAGTTGGGAAGTCTGCAATAAGGTTGGCGGCATATACACCGTATTATCTTCGCGCGCGAAGACGCTTCAGACGGCAATGCCAGACCGAATCTTGTTCATTGGCCCCGACTTTTGGCAAGAGAAGGAGTGCCCTTACTTCAAGGAAGACAGGAAATTGCTGGCCGAATGGCGGCGCGAGGCCACCGACGGCGGTCTGCTCGTGAGGGTGGGCCGATGGACGGTGCCAGGCGAGCCGATAGCCATACTTGTGGACTTCCGCCCTTATTTTGAGAAGAAGAACGAGATATACACCGAGCTGTGGCAGGACTACGGCGTGGATAGCCTCCACGCTTACGGCGACTACGACGAGGCGTCGATGTTCTCGTATGCTGCCGCCATCGTGGTAGAGAGTCTCTATAATCACTTTAAGTCATTGAGGAGTGGAGAGAATGTCATCTACCACGGAAACGAGTGGATGACGGGACTGGGACTACTCTACATCCAGAAGCACGTGCCACAGATTGCCACAATCTTCACCACTCACGCCACGAGCATCGGACGAAGCATCGCGGGCAACCAGAAACCGCTCTACGACTATCTCTTCGCTTACAACGGCGACCAAATGGCCGAGGAGCTGAATATGCAGAGCAAACATTCGATAGAGAAGCAGACAGCTCACGCTGTGGACTGCTTCACCACCGTGAGCGACATCACGGCCAACGAGTGCAAGGAGCTACTGGACAAACCCGTGGACGTGGTATTGCCCAATGGTTTCGACAACAGCTTTGTGCCGAAAGCAGCACAGTTCACCCGCAAGCGCCGCACCGCCCGTCGCCGTCTGTTGGCCGTAGCCAACGCCCTGCTTGGCGAGAACTTAGACGATGACACGCTGATTGTATCGACGAGCGGAAGATATGAATTCCGCAACAAAGGCATCGACGTCTATATAGAGGCGATGAACCGTCTGCTGCGCGACCGCGACTTGCAGAAGAAAGTTGTGGCCTTTGTCGAGGTGCCAGGCTGGGTTGGCGAGCCGCGCAAGGACTTGATTGAGCGCCTGGAGAGTGGCAAGACTTACGACACACCACTCGAAGCGCCACTGATTACTCATTGGCTGCACGAGATGAGCCACGACAACGTGTTAGGAATGCTGAAATACTATGATATGCACAATCGGAAGGACGACAAGGTGAAGGTGATTTTCCTGCCGTGCTATCTCGACGGAAAAGACGGCATCGTCAACATGACCTACTACGACGTGGTGTTGGGCAACGACCTCTGCATCTATCCCTCCTACTATGAGCCGTGGGGATACACTCCACTTGAGGCCATCGCCTTTCACGTGCCGTGCATCACCACCGACCTCGCTGGCTTCGGCCTTTGGGCTAACAGCGTGAAGGGGTCGCCCTCAGAGATTGAGGATGGTGTCAAGGTGATTCACAGAACAGACTATAACTACTCTGAGGTGGCCGACGTGATAAAAGACACTGTTGCCGCCTTCTCGCGTATGGATAAGTCGGCAATCGACAAATGTCGCAAGCACGCCGATGAGCTCTCGAAGAAGGCTCTCTGGAGCGAGTTCATTGCCTACTATTACGAGGCTTACGACATTGCTCTGCGCAAGGCAAAGGAGAGAGTGGAACTTTAAACGTTAAACCTTAATATTTAAACTGTGCTTTTAAAAGAGAAACAAGCAGGCAGTTTAACTGAGAAAGGTTTAATGTTTGAGCATAATATGGAAATCATAAAGTTTAAAAATTAAAATATAAAGTTTAAAGTAACATGAAGATTAAAGCTGATTATGCAAATGCTCCGCAATGGAAGGAGCTGTCAGTGAAATCGAGTATGCCCGAACAGCTGAAATGCCTCGACGAGCTCTCGCACAATATGTGGTGGGCTTGGAACTATGAGGCACGCGATATGTGGCGGGCTCTCGACGAAGACCTCTACGAGAAAGTGAACCACAATCCCGTGATGCTGCTCGAACTGCTAAGCTACGAGCGCAAGGAGGAAATCGTGAAAGACAAGGCGCTCATGAAGCGCATCAAGGAGGTCTATAAACTTTTCAAGGACTACATGACCGTGAAACCCAACAAGAAGCGCCCGTCGGTGGCTTACTTCTGCATGGAGTACGGTCTGAACCAGTCGCTCAAAATCTATTCGGGCGGTCTCGGCATGCTCGCCGGCGACTACGTGAAAGAGGCATCCGACAGCAACGTTGATATGTGCGCCATCGGTTTCCTCTATCGTTATGGCTACTTCACACAGTCGCTCAGCATGGATGGACAGCAGATAGCTAAATATGAGGCCCAAAACTTCAACTCGCTCCCAATAGAGCGGCAACTCGACGCCGACGGCAACCCAATGGTAATCGACGTGCCTTATATCAACTACATGGTGCACGCATACGTGTGGCGCGTCAACGTTGGTCGCGTTAAGCTCTACCTGCTCGACACCGACAACGAGATGAACTCCGAGTTCGACAAGCCCATCACCCACTCTCTCTACGGCGGCGACTGGGAGAACCGTCTGAAGCAGGAAATCCTGCTCGGCATCGGAGGTATGCTGTTGCTAAAGAAGCTCGGCATCAAGCGCGACATCTATCACTGCAACGAGGGCCACGCAGCTCTCTGCAACTTGCAGCGCTTGTGCGACTATATCCAGGAGGACGGTCTGAGCTTCAACCAAGCCATGGAGCTCGTGCGCGCATCGTCGCTCTACACCGTTCACACGCCAGTGCCCGCCGGACACGACTACTTCGACGAGGGACTCTTCGGCAAGTATATGGGTGGCTATCCCGCTAAGCTCGGCATCACATGGGACGAGTTCATCGGAATGGGGCGCACCAACCCCGACGACAAGAGCGAGAAGTTCTGCATGTCAACATTTGCTTGCAACACTTGTCAGGAGGTGAACGGAGTGAGCAAGCTGCACGGATGGGTAAGCCAAAAGATGTTCAACAACATTTGGGCAGGCTACTATCCAGAGGAGAACCACGTAGGCTACGTAACCAACGGCGTGCACTTCCCCACTTGGGCTGCCACCGAATGGCGCAAGCTCTACGCTGAATATTTCGACGAATCCTTTATGGGCGACCAAAGCAACGAGGAGATTTGGCACGGCATCTACAACGTGCCCGACGATGCCATCTGGGACACCCGAATGGCTCTGAAGAAGAAACTCGTTGACTATATCCGCGTGAAGTTCCGTGAGACGTGGCTGAAGAATCAGGGCGACCCCTCGCGCGTGGTTTCGCTACTCGACCGAATCAACCCCAATGCACTCATCATTGGTTTCTGCCGCCGCTTTGCCACTTACAAGCGTGCGCACTTGCTCTTCACTGACCTCGACCGTCTGTCGAAGATTGTCAACGACCCAGAGCATCCCGTACAGTTCCTTTTCTCAGGAAAGGCTCACCCTGCCGACGGAGCCGGACAGGGACTCATCCAGAAAATATTCGAGATAAGCCAGCGCCCAGAGTTCCTTGGAAAGATTATATTCCTTGAGGATTATGACATGCGTCTCGCACGCCGCCTCGTATCGGGCGTAGATATCTGGATGAATACTCCGACGCGTCCACTCGAAGCCTCCGGCACATCGGGCGAGAAGGCAGAGATGAACGGTGTGGTAAACCTCTCCGTGCTCGACGGATGGTGGCTCGAAGGCTACCGCGAGGGAGCAGGATGGGCTCTCACAGAGAAGCGCACCTATGACAATCAGGGCTACCAAGACCAGCTCGACGCTGCCACCATCTACTCGCTTCTGGAGAACGAGATTATACCTCTTTATTATAATAAGAACAAGAAGGGTTACAGCGAAGGATGGATTAAGGTCATCAAGAACTCCATCGCCAAGATAGCGCCCCACTACACAATGAAGCGCCAACTCGACGACTACTACGATAAGTTCTACACCAAAGAGGCAGCACGCTTCAAGAAGCTGGCAGCCGACGACAACCGTCTGGCTAAGGACATCGCCCTCTGGAAAGAGACGGTGGCTGAGCGTTGGGACGCCATCAACGTAGTAAGCAGCAGTTCGAGCGTCCCCACTACAGGCGCAGAGACAGGCGTTAACTATAAGTTCACCTACGTCATCGACGAGCAAGGCCTCGACGATGCAATAGGACTGGAGCTCGTAACCGTAGTTACCGACGAGAAGGGCGAGGAGCACATCTTCAACGTTCACCCGTTCAAGGTTACAGGCCACAACGGTAACCAATACACCTTCGAGGTAGAGTTTGAGCCCAACCACGCAGGAATGTTCAAGAGTGCCGTGCGCATGTATCCGAAAAACGACAAGTTGCCACATCGTCAGGACTTCTGCTACGTGAAGTGGCTCGAAGTGCCTCAGGCCAACTAATCACGCGCGACATAACAAAAGAGACCGCAGATTCGCCTCACAATGTTAGGCTGTCTGCGGTCTCTTTTATTATACGCCTGTCGTATTATTTGCTTCCTTTTCTTTTAGACTTATGGAACGTAATGGCGAAGACGGGCGCAATCTCGTTTACGGGCGTGTCTGGAACTATCACTTCAAGACCGTCGTTACTCTGCTTGAATCTCACCTTGCCATAGCCGAGCAAGCGCACGCCCTTCACTTTACCACTGAAATATTCCGATGCAAAACCAAACGACTTAAATGTGAACGGTCCGCCTGACGGCCAACGCATAATGGTAGCGAAGACGGTGTCGTTGCGCTCCACGAACCTCACGTCGGTGGCAGAATAGTCGTTACTCTCGTTGAATCCTTGCGCATTGAGCCCCTTCGATGTCTCGGCAAGCGGGCCTTCGCCAAAGTTCTTCCACGGGCGAGTACCATAGATGCTCGTTGAGTTTTGGTCCATCCACGCCTTTATCCCTGCAAGCACAGCACGCTCCTTTTCGTCTATCGTCCCGTTACCACGTATTGGCACGCTTAGTAGCAGGTTTCCGTTTTTGCTGACGATGTCGATTAGCATGTCAATCACTTGCTGTGCGCTCTTGTATTGATTGCGGTTATAGACGTTGATGTCGTAGTGCCACGAGCCTATGCATGTGCAGGTCTGCCAATACTTCTCTTGCGGTTTGTCGGGCACGCCCCGCTCTACGTCCCATAGCATTGCCTCCTTGTGTACGTCCTCAAGAATCTTTCCCATCACCACTACGTCGGCACTTTGCGAGCCGCTGTTTATCCTGTGATTATAGTAATGGCTAAGAATGTTTAGCCCCACACTCTCATCGCATCCGTAGAATGGCAGCACGGTGTCGTCGAAATAGAGCATATCGGGGTGGTAGGCATTGATGCACTGCAACACTCGGTTCTGAAACTTCCGCTTGTAGGCCTCCGACGGTAGCGACGCACCGTTTCCCCACGCCCACTGGCTGTGGATGGAGCCAGCGTTATCCCATCCCTTGCTGTGTTCGTGGTTCTGCGCATAAAGTTCCTGTGGGTCGTAGCCTTCCCACCACTTGCCCTTTCCGTCGGCCTTGGTGAGGTTTCCGTCGTAGTTCTGCGATGGTTCGAGCCAAGTCCAAGCGTGGCTGCCGTGCATGCTCACTCCAAGAGGCAAACCATACTTCTTGCAAGCCACGCTCCACTCCTTCACGATGTCGCGCTTCGGCCCCATATTCACCGAGTTCCATTCTTGATAAGGACTATCCCAGAGGTCGAAGTTATCATGGTGTTGCCCAAGCGTCATAAAATATCGAGCACCCGTCTCCTTATATAGTTTGATGAGAGCGTCAGGGTCGAGCTCTTCGGCTTTCCACTCATTGCAGAGGTCCTTCAGTCCGAATTCCGAGGGATTGCCATAGTGAGCCACGTGCCAGTTGTATTGTCCGCTACCAGCGTAGTACATAAATCGAGCGTACCAGTCGCCATCTTCCGCCTCGCATTGCGGTCCGTAGTGTGCCCAGATGCCGAACTTAGCATCTTTGAACCACTCAGGGCATTCCCAAGCTCCGAGGCTTTGCCAATCGGGGGCGAACGATCCTGTCTCCACGTTGACATCCTTTGCCGACGATGGCAATGCGAGAGTTGCCGCGAGCGCCGCAGCAGCCATTATCATCTTTATATTCTTCATTGCTCTTTTATTTAAGAAAGGTTTTTAGGCCACAAAGATAATAAAAGAACTCGTTAAAAGCAAAGAAAATCATAAAAAAAGCACTATAGGAGCGCATTTCGTGCCAATCAAGGACTTACAGAGGGCGAAAAATGTAAGTAAAAAGGCAATAAAACCGATGTTTCGCTGTTTTATAATAAAGAACGACCATGAAGATTTCTATTATAACAGCGACATACAACAGCGGAAAGACTATCGGGACAATGCTCGACTCGGTTCTTAGGCAAGACTATGACGACTATGAGTGCATAGTGGTGGACGGACTGTCGAAGGACAACACGATGGACGTGGTGCGCGGATATGAGCCTCGATTCAATGGGCGAATGACAATAGTTTCGGAGAAGGATAACGGCATCTACGACGCGATGAACAAGGGACTTGCGCTGGCTACAGGCGACGTGGTGGGCTTTCTGAACTCCGACGACCACTACACATCAAACGACGTACTGTCGAAGTTGGTTCCTTACTTTGACGATGAAAAGCTGGATGCAGTTTATGGCGACATCCACTTTGTGCGCGAGGGTGCTCCAGAGAAGTGCGTTCGCTATTATTCCTCACGAAAGTTTCGTCCTATGTGGCTTCGCTTTGGTTTTATGCCTGCCCACCCATCGTTTTACGCCCGCAAGCGCGTCTATGAAAAGAGCGGTGGCTACAAGACCGACTATGAAATTGGAGCCGACTATGAGATGATGGTGAGACTCTTTCTGAAGCACAAGATTAGCGCGAAATACGTTCCTATGGACTTCGTTACGATGCTCACCGGCGGGGCAAGCAATCGCAACCTTCACAGTCGGATGGTGTTGGTGAAAGAGGACGTTCGCGCCTGCCGTGAAAATGATGTTTATACAAATATGGCTATGATAAGCGTGAAGTTCATCTACAAGCTGTTCGGCTTACGATTTTGAACGAAACTTCATTTTTATGATGGCGCGTGCTATTGCCCATCTGAAACCAATCTTTTCTTTCAGCGAATACTTGCTCTTGTCGGCGGTTGTCGATGCGTTATCGCCATGCCTGCAAAAGAGGATTAGTTTGTCGGGAATGAACTTGACGTTGTGAAAGAACGCGGCCACGTTTCCTATCCAGATGTCATGCATAGGCGTGTCTTTCGGGAATGGCAGTGCGTCGTTCAGCACATCTTTAGTGAAGGCCATGCAACAACCGAGATAGCAGTTGCGCACGAGCAGATTGAAATATTTGCCTGGCTTCATACGGACTATGTCGTAGAAGGAATCGGCGATAGGCTGCATCTGCTCATCAACGGGCGTGTTGTCGCTCACCACGCAGTCGTATTGCTTGAGCCATTTCATCATCGTTACCACCTTGTTGTCGCACCACACGTCGTCTTGGTCGGCAAGGAATATGTATTCGCCTCGTGCGGATTTTAGGGCTTTCTCGAAGTTCCAGATGGGCGAGTGGCGGTGGGATCCGTCGATGATTCTTATTCGTTTGTCGCCCATACCGCGAAGGATATTGAGTGTGTTGTCGGTGGAGCCGTCGTCGGCCACCACTATCTCGTCGCCTTCACCGAGCTGCCTCGTTATTGATGCAACCTGTTTCTCGATGTATTTCTCACCATTGTAGGTGGCTATGCAGACCGATATCATCTTTTGATTAAGCGTTAAAACGTTTGTCGTTAGGCGGTGGGCTCGTGGCTTCTCGCCTTTTGTTTTGCCAAATCCCTATACCTTATTTATTATTAATATAGAGTTTCAAGAATTCCAGTGAGCGTGTTCTCATTGTGAGTGCAATGGTGTGACGCAATATGTGCCACTTCAGTCGAGAGTCGAGTTGCGCGGCCTTTGCGCCTTCGAGATAGAACCGATAGCGACTGAGCAGTCGGCTGACATCGGTCTCCTCGTTGGAGAACGATTGTCGTGCAGTGCTGCCAACGACGATGAACGACGAATGACGCTCTGCAAGCCGCCCGAAGAAGTCGAAATCGGCGAAGTCGAGACGTATCTTCGGGTTGTATCCCTCCACCTCGTTGAAGGCCGTGAGCTCCACGCACGCGCCACTGTTCACGGGGAGCATCTTGCCCAGGCGGTTGGTTCCCTCGTTAGCGATGATGCCTTTGCTACCGAATCGACCTACGATGAACGGCGAGAACGGCGTACCATCAGCGAGAATCACCTGTGGCACGAAGAGCCGTTCTTCGGGATATTGTCGTATTGCCTCGGTGAGCTTTCCTATATAGTCAGGCTCGAAAGTGGTGTCGTGGTCGAGCAGCAGCAGGTGAGTAGCCCCTATATCGTCGGCGATGCTTGCTCCAACGTTGTAGGCTGCCGATACGCCCCCGTTGCTTGGGTCGCTGATGTAGTGCAGGGTCCCGCTCTCATATTGTCTGTTGATTGGTTCGGGCGAGTTATCGTAGAGCACCACATCGACGGTGGACCAATGAGAGAGCAACGAGCGAAAGACGTTGCACTCGTGGTAATCAACGTTGAAGACCACCACTACTGGAAGAATCTTCACTGCGTTATTCATGGTTCGCCTCCCCGTAAGTCTTGTTGTCTTTTGCGAGCTTCCCATCTACAACCATGCTCTCAAACGAATAGGCCATCAGCAGCATCACTATGCCTGTAGAGGAGAGGATAAGCGGATTGGTTCCTGCAATGAGTAGGAAAGCAAGATAAGCCCAAAACATACAATGGACGAATTTATGTTCGTTTCTATGCCGCCAAAGATTGACCAGAGGCTTCCAGAAGACCACGACCACGAGGATGGCAAAAACGCCGCAATAGCGCACGAGGTCGAGATAAGACCACTCGGTCTTGACCACTATCTTGTTGAAACCGTCGCTGTAGAACGTGCTGCCTGGGCCTTGTCCGAAGATGAGATATTCGGGATTCTCCTCGAAGAGTTTGGCGTAAGATGCAATATGTCCATATTTCACTATGTTCGATGCTTCGCGGGTGTCGCTGGCAAGCATTATGATGGCGAAGACGAAAAACACTCCTGCCGTAATGATAATGGGATAGAGAAACCGCTTGACGCGCGGATTGTCCTTGAGCGAGATATATCCAACGATGCTGAAGCTGAAAAGTGAGAGTAAAACTGTGCTTCGTGTGCCGCTCATGAAGGTGAGATAGACAGTGATGAGTACGAGAGCCACCATCTTCCAAAATCCTCGCAACGACTTGGTGAACAGACAATAGAAGTAGAACGTAAGTGCGAAGATGAACGTGGTGCACGAGGGCAAGTGCATACAGAAAAACTCTCGTCCGAAGATGTAGCGGCGCGACACCTGCAGAGCCTCACCATATTTATAACAATAGGGATATATTACTTCCTCAAGCACAGGATATGTTGTTACGAGATAGAAGAGGAAAATAAGGATGATGGAGCAGACTACCACTGGTATGCGCGAGAGTTTCACAAGGTCGTATTCGCGCACCCAAAGCAGCAAGACCGACGGTGCTATGGCCTTATAGACGGCAAAGACCTCGTCTCCCTCAATCACTCTCATCGCCATCATACTGAACAGCCAAGGCACGGTGAGCGCCACGAAAAGTGCGATAATATAGGGCAGTTTCGATAGGTCGGGCTTGAAGACAACGGCGTTGTAGGCAAACGTGAGCACGAAGAACACCTCCTTTTTGTGGAGGAGTCCGTTCGACGGGTCGGCGATGATAACGAATATCAAACACCAAAACAAAACGCTCCCGACGAAGTGGCGCAGGTCGAAGTCGCTCAGTTTGCCCATCATTGACAACGGTTATCTGAGAGTCTCACGTAGCATATTCCAAGCCGTATAGCCGAACACTCCCACAAACACGAATAGTAGCACGATGAACATTCGGCGGGGGGCTGACTTGCGCACTGGCACCGTGGCGGGCTCGATGACGGCATAGACGGGTGTCTTTTCCTGAACTTTGGCCTTGGCCAACTGCAACTGCTGCGACACCTGGCTGTAGATGTTGTAGCGCAATTGCATCTCGTTTTCCAGAGCCTCCTCTCGCTGCTTATACGACTGAAGCACGAGCTCGCTGTTTGCGTCGGAGAATTGTGCATAATCCCTCTGTGCCTTCACATATTGCGCCTTAGCCTCGGCAAATAGTTCCTCGTTATAGGCAAGGTCGTTGCGCGCCTTAGTCGTTCGATAGTCGGTAATGAATTGTTGCAGATGGTTGCTAATGGAGTCAACGAGCTGTGCCGACACGAGTGGGTCTTGAGCGGTAAACTTTATTGTGATAATGCTCGTCTCCTTGTCCACGTTGCAGGTAATCATACCTTGAAGAGCCTTAACAATTTCTGTTTGTGCCTTGGTCAACCTGTAAGGGTCTATCTTGGTTCCGCCTCCCGCATCTTCTTTCTTTCCAAACTGCAACAGCTTCATCACTGCAGCCCACCAAGGTGCTTTCTGATGGTTCTGAATGTAATCAACCAGTGTGGTCTTAATCTTTCCGTCTTCCGTTTCAATAGGAATATTGAAAAGATTGACGATGAAATTTGTAGAGTTGATTACGTTTGGATAAAACTCCGTGGAAATGGCGTCCACAGAATTAGCAAGATTCATATTTACTCCAAAACTCGATGCCAGTCCTGCCAAGCTACCAAGTGCCCCACCCTCACTATTGCTCTCAGGCGCGAGCATTACCTTCGTAGTATAGCTCTTGGGAATGCTAAAGGCGATAATAGTGCCAATCAGAAACGAGACCGCGGCAACTATCAGATAGGTCTTTTTCTTCTCCTTGAAAATCTGGAGCATCTCTTTCAGACCGAACTCTTTTCTTTCTTCTTCCATATCTATCTCTTTTATTTTCTATTTATTCCAGATGCCAGTAGCTGTCTGCGAGAGTATGCGGTGCAATTGCATTCCGTTAACAATCAGTCCTGGCAGATTGATGAATATCAGTACAATGTAGAGCGCCATTGGCGAATGCCAACAGTGGGTTGCTATATATGTAAGAGGTATGAATGCCACGGCAGCTGCCATGGTCATCACTATTTGCAAATGAAGTTTTCCTATGCCGTTGAGAAAGTAGCTGTAGCTCATACTCCACACGAGTTCAAATATGTAGATTCCCATGCAGACGGAAAGACTGAACGGCACCTCGACGTGTTGCCCCATCCATAGGTCTATCCAGATATGATAGACCATCGGCGAGACCAAAATCATTGCTACAGTAAGGAGTGCAAAAAGCAACAGCATTCTCGTCATACGCCTATGCGAAAGACGAATCCATTCGAGGTCGCCACGTTCGTAGGCGTCTGTAGAGGCGGCCCAAAAGGGAGTGCAGACGATGGCAAACACCATCAGCACGAGACTGAAATAGCGGTAGGCTATCTGGTAAGGCGTAACCAGCACAGGATTGAATATCTTGGAGATTAGTAGATTCGACGTAAAGAAGATTACTGCGCCCGCTATCTGAATGAGGAAAAACTTTATTCCGATATCGAACAGTTCCTTGACGATGCTTCGTCGGAAACAGTCTATTGCGGGACGCAACTTTGGATATTTGTTGTAGAAAGTGTAGGGATAAGCTGCTAAATAGACCAGTAACGGTGCGCCCGTATTGGCCAATGCTATAAGTGGCAACGACTGTTGACCAGAGAGATAAACGGCGTATGTGGCAATGAGTGCCAGCGTCTGACCACCAACGACAAGTGCAGTGTTGACGGCTGGCAGTTGCAGACCCATATAGAAGTTGCCAAGAAATTTAAAGATAAATGTAGTGCAGACGAGCGACGTTGCCACGTAAAGCGCTGGACGCAAGTCTTCCACCAAGGTGGGCTCCACATTGAAGAAGCCATAGACATCCATGGTGGCAATCAACGTGAGCAGTACGACCGAAATGGGCACAATGACGAGCACCAACATAAGCAACGTTGACGATACCGTGGAGCGTGCCTCGTCCCATTCGTCGTGGGCAAGGTGAGCAGCCAGTTTGTTGCGCAATCCGTTACCCAGCCCAATATCCATATTGTCAATCCATACGAGCAGGCCACTGATAGTGAGCCACACGCCATTCTTATATTCGCCAAGACAACTGAGCGTGAGCGGGACAATAAGCAGATAAACAAGTCCCGACCATGCTTTCAATCCGAACGACCAAAAGATATTGGTTCGGGCGAGCGATGTCCTGGCATCCATTGAGCGTTACTGCAATATGTTAGCGAGCGTGGCAATGATGGTGGCTATAGAGGCGATAGACGTTCCTATGGCGAGCTGCTCAGAGATGGAGGTCTTGGCCGTTGGCTTGGCGGGAACGACAATCTCGCAACCAGGGGCGGGCTTCACTCCTCGGCGCACCTTTGCCTTCGTTCCGTTCATATATACAATGTAGGTTTGGCGCTTCTTGGCCTTAGAGCTGTAGCCTCCGGCTTGGTCGATATAGTAGCTGGCACTCTTTCCTTTCACGTAGCCTACGGTGTTCGGCGACATAACCTCACCATTTATTTTCACCGTGGCGTTGTATGTGGGTACTATTATTCGGTCTCCCTCACGCAACACGATATCCTCTTCGCCGCCCGGATTGGCAAGTGCCTTGTCGAGCTCTATGCCGACCCAAGTGGTGGTGCTAATCTGATATTTCTTGGCTCTCTCGGAGTTGGCGGTCAATCCGCTGTTGGCTATCACGCTTGAAGCAGCATTACCCAGTCGAGCCAACTCCTCGGCGCGTGCGTCTTCCATCTGCTCTTGCGAGATTTTCTGCACCTCTTCCATTCGCAACCGTTCTTGCTCGTTAATACGACGCTCAAGTCGGGCTCCTTTAACGTATGCTCGCTCACTCGGACCACCTGCGGCCTTGATGATGTCGCTCAGGCGCGATTCTTTCTTCGACAGGGCGTAGGTGCCAGCGAAGAGCACTTCTCCTTCCACGGTAACGTTCTGCTGCTTGGTGTAACCAGGGCTCTGGCGAACATACACTTCGTCGAACGGCATCAATCGGAATGCCACGGCGGTATCGCCGTCGAGTATGAATCCTTCTTTCAGGGTAAATGTGTAGTTGTGGGCAATTACGCTGTCGGGGCGCAATGCCTTGGGATTCACAACGCGGCGGGCCACGTCGACCTTCATCAGCGAGGCGCTCTCCTTTAATCCACCGGCTTGCAGTATGAAGTCTTCTATGGTTTCGTTAGCCGCATACTTGTAAATGCCCGGATACTGCACCTCGCCGTGGATGGTGAGCGTCTGGTCTTCCATCATGTTTTGCTTTGTCGGTATAAAGAGTACGTCGTTCTGTTGAAGAGGAATATCGGCCACCTTGCCACTCATTATGCCATCCACGTCAACTGACACCACTTCAAGCGTGCGGTCGGGTTTCATTCGGTGCATCACAGCATGGTCGGTGAAAGCCTCTTCCTTCACTCCCTCGGCACCTTCTATCAACGAGCGAACGGTGGTAATATCGCCGCCAAGCTGATATTTGCCTGGGCGGAAGACGGCACCTTTCAGTTCGACCGTATTCTCGTAACGGTCCATAATAGAGTCAACGCTAACCGAGTCGCCGTCGGCCACATGGAACGAACTCATATCAAACTCGCCTACATTATACACAGAGTATTCGCGACCCGTGCGACGCAGCACCCTGACCGACTTTCGATAGGCGTCGCCAGTGAATCCGCCAGCATAGCGGAGCAGCGTCTGAACACTCTCCTCTTTCTTCATCTCGTAGAACATTGGGCGTTTCACCTTTCCACGGATATCAACCAAACAGTCGTATGGGCCAACCACTATGACGTCGTTGTCGTGCAGCATTACGTTGCCCGTCAGTTTACCATTAAGAATATAGTCGTAGATGTCAACCACGGTTACAAGTCGGTTGTTACGGAATACCTTTATGTTTCTCAGCGTACCGATGTCGTTCACTCCGCCAGCCATATAGAGGGCATGGAACACGCTGGCGAAGGCCGAAAGCGTATAGGTGCCTGGCATCTCCACCTCGCCCATCACATTGACCATTATCGTTCGCGTCTCGCCAACAGAGAGGCGCATCTTAGAGCTCTGGTAGCGCGAGCCGAGAGTCTGACGCAGACGCGAGTTAGCCTCTGCCACGGTCAGTCCGCTCACTGCTACTGGTCCGAAGTCTTCGATATTAATATATCCGTCAGGCGACACTGTGCATTCCACCGATTTCTGCGAAGCACCGTAGATGTCAATATAAACGGCATCACCTGGACCGAGCCTATAGTTTTGTGGCGTCGCAATATTCATGTTCGGCTCAAACGAGAGCGCCTCGTTGTTGAAGATGTCGTGACCGAAGATCTTCTTCTTCATCTGCTCTTCTATCTCCTCGCGTATTTCGTCGCGTAGCATCTGCAGTGAGTCGGGCAAGAATCCCTCCAGCTCGTCCTGCATCATCAGCCAGTCCTCGTCGTCCTCGTCGTAGGTGTGGGTCTTGTTCTTCTTCTTCCCGTCCTTCATTCGTTGGCTCGAATACTTCTTGTACTCGTCGTCGCCAGAACTCTTCTTCGAGCCCTTCTTGCCGTTGCGGGTGGTAGAAGTGCCTTTTCGAGTGCGGTCTTTCGTATCGTCGTCGCTATACCCCTTGGTCGTAGTGCCGAGACCTTGGTCCTTTTGCAGGCGCTCATATTTCTTCTTGATGCGCCTCAGTTGCGACACATCCACTCCGCGCTGCATCAGCTTCGTAACTATCTGCGACTGCGAAGTGCCGTTCTCCTGCTCCTTCAACACGAATTTCATCACCTGTTCGTCTGTCATCGACGACTGCGCACTGACCGTCGAACTCACTGCCAACAGCAAGACAAACACCAATAATATCCTTAACGCCTTGTTCACTTTATTCTTTTATCTTTAATTTTTTAAACCCTGTTTAAGTTTGTCAAGTCCTTCAAGTTTGTCAAGTTACCCTTGAACTTTAAGACTGGATAAACTTATTAAACTCCTAAAACTTCTTTCCGCTCACCATGCAGAGCAGCGTCTTCATGGCAATCTTGAAGTCTAACCACAACGAACGACGCTCCAAGTAGCTGATGTCCATATCGAGCCTCCGCAACATCTTCTCCATCGTATCCGTGTAGCCATTATAGAGCGTAGCCTCCGACGTCAGCCCTGGCTTCATCTGGTATATCAACTCGTAGCGGTCAGTATGCTCCATTATCTTGTCGATGAAGTATTTACGCTCCGGACGCGGCCCGACGAGCGACATATCGCCCACCAACACGTTCCACAGCTGCGGCAACTCATCCAGATGATGGCTGCGCAGGAAACGCTCCAATGGCGTCGAGAGAGCCTCGTCGCTACGAGCAATCAGCTGAGGGCCTTCATCCTCCGCCACACTGCTCATCGTCCGAAACTTATATATCGTAAACGGGCGGCCACCATAGCCTATCCGCTCCTGTCTGAACAGCACGGGCCCGTTGTTTTGCACCTTTATCAGCAGTGATATCAATAGAAACACTGGCGAGAGTACCACCAGTCCTACCAATGAGCACACCACGTCGGTCAGTCGTTTAAACAACTTGTACATATATTATATAACTGCGTTTCCGCAAAATTATTGCAAAGGTAAGCAATTAAGTTGATATGTTTTTAAGATTTACAGTTTTTAAGTCTTTCCATACTTAAAAAACATTAAAAGAACACAAAAACGTCCCTACCTCCGTTCTCCATAACAATAAAAGTAGTATCTTTGCACTCCCAAACTCTCCGAGCAACGCCGTAGCGACGGCAGTTCAGTCCCGAAAGTTAGGAAAACGTTCTAAACGTTTAACGTAAACAATGGGGATGACTGGATTTGACAGCGGGAGGGATGGTGCGTAAGCATGTAGTGCGCCGACGGCAGTCACTTAAATACAAGCGGTCAAAAAATTATCTGGCGAAAACAACTACGCTCTCGCTGCCTAATCGAAGCATAGTAGATTACTGGCTTAATCCCTTCACCAGGTGAGGGGACGAGACATCGCTCAGCGGGCTCTTTTTCCGAAACCTTCTGATATAGCGGTGCAGCTAATTCGGGAATAGTCGCGGTATGCCTCGATGCTGCGATGAAACTTTAGAGGATAAGGCCGCGGTGGGTGGTCCAGGTCTTGCCACGGCACGAAAATCGAAGGCTGGAATAAACATGTAGAAGTCGCATGGTTTCCCCGTTTGGACGAGGGTTCGACTCCCTCCATCTCCACCAAAATACTTTATAATCAATGATTTGAGCTGGGTGCACCCAAAAGTGCACCCAGTTTTTGTTTGTCATCCCTGCCAAATGAAGAGTCGGTGCTCCGCCTATACATTATTATATATAAGGAACAAGAATAAAAGCAAACGATATGGATGTTTACGTGATTAAGTACGCCCTGACGTTCCTCGCCCTATGGATGTCGGGAAACGTCGGGAGAAAGAAAAAGTCCCATAGGCGTTGAACTGGAGTTCCATAGGTGTTGAACTGGAGTTCCATAGGTGTCGTACTGAAGTTCCATAGGTATGGGAAAAAAAGGTCGTTGGGGAGAAAGAGTTTGTCGTATAGTCTCATTTGGTTGTTTATGTACGAACGAAATTGTGATAAGGCAAAAGAGGGCGTGCAACGCCTAAGCTATAGTCCACAACCTTGATGGAAGGGAAAAGCCATCGAGGTTGCGGATTTTCTGTTTTATTTGGCACGAGAGTGACATTCCTCAATACGGAAAATAAGGGAAGAGGAGGCAGAAAATGACTTTTTATCGCTTGCTTAACATTTTTTAACTGGGGGGGTAAAAATTCTTCGAGAAAAAAACTATCTTTGCACCAACGAAAGGAAAAAGCAGAAAGGTGGGCACCTTGGATGACTTTCCCGACAATGCTATTCATAGCACAGCCGCAACGTGATGCGGCTGACACGAAAGAAGCGACAAAGGAACAGAGGAGACTTGGCAGTAAATCCGCAAAATTACGCGCTAAGTAGGCTCCGTAATGTCTGAAACAAACAATTCGCTCGCTGGCTCTTGGAGGATGCAACGACAATCGCGCAAGCATAGGTGTGAGCCAATCCCCTTCTTTTACGTATAGTTTTTGCGGAACTTTCTGGCGAAGAATAGAGAGGCTCGCACCTTTTTACGCGAATAGCCAAATGCCCTCCTTATCTGCGATTGACCAAAAGGGAAGAATGCTGAAAATCCTTAACAGAGTAGGCACACATAAAGAATAACTAAAAGCGAACAAATCATGGGAGTATTGAAACTGAGCAAAGACGGCAAGACCGTCTTAGGAGTAACCGACAAGGACTTCACCGAGTGCGTGATTCCCGACGGCGTTACCGAGATTGGCGACTTCGCGTTCTACC
>Ga0181612_151961_pt1 | contig 33681 bp, 16 predicted proteins | sample HoacroProtozoa21_FD_119630 | JGI IMG/M metagenome (GOLD analysis project Ga0181612, IMG submission 119630) | Hoatzin crop microbial communities from Cojedes, Venezuel. Combined Assembly of Gp0051906, Gp0051904, Gp0051908 | reverse complement strand
GCCCCGTCCAACCTGGCCTTGAATGTTTCCAGGGATGGGACATCAACCACCTCTCTGGGCAACACATTCCAGTGTTTTACCACCCTCATTGTAAAAAATTTCTTCCTTAGATCTAGTAGCACTTTGAATTATTTCATCTCATATCCCATTTTCTATTCTTGCTGATTACTTCCTCGTTTTACTTCTGGGTACTGGTCATTAGGGTTATTTCTTCTTGCTACTTTTGGGATGCTGCCATCAGTAATCTCCAGGCAAACATTTACTCTCCTTCCATCAGTCATGCTTGAAGTCTATCTTAGTCCCCCCTTCCTTACAGCAAAGGGCTATAAAGACTGCTATATATAATTTGCTATATGTAACTTGTCTCTGGCAAGGTCACAGAATCACAGAATAGTAGGGTTTGGAAGGGACCGCCGTGGGTCATCTAGTCCAACCCCCCTGCCGAAGCAGGGTCACCTACAGTAGGCTGCACAGGACCTTGTCCAGGCGGGTCTTGAATATGTCGTAGTGGTCGTAGTGTCAAAGGAGGTCTGTGTGGATGCATCCACAGTTACTCCAGTGTTTGGGGATTTTTTGGAAAGGCTTTGTGGGGTAATGTGGGATTTCCAGCAGATTGAGTGAAGGGAGAGGAAGAAGCAAGTATTAGAAGTGGTGTTGCAAGGTTTTTAAGATCTATTGCTGTGTAGTAGTGAAAGCCTTCCAGCTTTTCAGGTCTGTCCACGCAGGACCAGACTATCACAGGTTCCTCTGATTAGATTTACAGACTCATTAAGTAGGCTGTGGAGACTTATGTCTGTTATAACTAGTATAATTTAATTTCATTAAAGTGGCTATATACTTTTCAATGTCATGGGCAATGGTGTTGCAGCATGTTTGATCTACAATGCATATTTTTATTATTCCATTTTCATTAGTAGTATATTTTCCACTTTCTGCTCTTGAAGAGATTAGCCACTCTTATTTTAGCATTTTCCAGCATGTCTCAGGCTCTAGGCTTACCCTCTGGGCTTAATTATGAATGCATGTCATGTTTGCAATTACATTAAACATAAGCAACAAAATGTTACATGAGTTAAGCTGGACAATAGCCAACTTCCTTTCAGAGAACGGCAAAGTCAAGGAGATAAGAGCTGAAAATTAAGCTAGATATTTTCTTATCAAAACTGGGAGTATATTTCTGTATTTTGGACATTTTAAAAATCTGAAACTAGTTTACAAGAATCAGGATTTGAAGTAATTGATGTTAAGCAGTATTTAAATACAACTTTTAAATAAAACCATGTAACATAGTTCAGTATAGAAGACAGGATTTGTTTGTTACATTCTGTTTAAATACTAAAAATAAGGGAAAGACTAATTTATCAAAAAACCCATGCCTTTTAATGAATTTCTGTATGATCCCTTGATTTTTGAACTATCTATCTTTTTAAATGAGCATGATCTGCTTGAATTAGGAAAAAGAGCATTACTGATCTTTTGTCACTGATGCTTAGTGAAGTCAAAGGTATGCACCATGCATGTTCTTAATAGTTCCCAAAGGGATTGCCCTAGGAAGACAGATGTATGCTTTGTGTAAATAAAAAAAAAAATAATTCAGAACTCACAGGATAATTTTGGTCTGTTTGGAGATCTTCTATGCATTCCCTCTTTTTTGACTCCGGAAGGTGCTGGGGGTTAAGCAGGGGATATTCCAGTGGGAGTACTCCGGTGGAGGTAAAGCTAAAAGTTCATTTTTGTGGAAGCCTACATTGCATCTGTAGTCAGGGGAGCCACAGAAACAAGATGTTGTGCATCTTGCAGGAAGAAGATTAATTATCTTGATTGAAAACTTCATACAAAAAGCCAAGAGGGTTTTAAGTTACCATTTTCATAAGAAGTCGGTAAGGACAGCAAATACATACAAACTGCAACTTGGTGCATCTCGAAAAATTGCAGTGAAGCTCCATATAATATGGAGAATATTTTTTTTCAGTTACTTTTTCAATAATGATAGATGTCTAGATAACAAACAAAAGGTATGATAAGAAGTTGCATGTAACTGATAGAATCATTTGAACTGAATTAGAATTGCTCTACAAAGGACAGAGAGAATAGCAAGTCAGGTAGCATTCTTTTTTTTAAAGACTTCATTACCTTTCTTAGAGTTACTAAGAATGTAACTATGGGTTTTTGAATGTGTGGATCGATATGCTGCCAGAGGGATCTGTTACCAACCATCAAATGATACTACAGAAAAGAAGAGTTTGCTATAAGTACCTCTGTAATTCACAGTTAATAAAATGGTGGTGTTATGGGGGAACTTCAATTTAAGAGACATTTAGTGGAAGATCTGTGCAGCTGGACATAAAACAAGCTGTTGTTGCTAGAAAATAGAGGATAATTTACTAAAGCAAAAAGGTATTGCATTGAATATATGATAAGTCAATTCCAGGTTTCACTGTGATGGATCAAGATGAGCTAACCACTGGACTGGAAGCTGATGGTTGCCTAGGGACCAGTAATCCTGACCTGATTATATTTAGTATAGGCAAACAGAAGACAAGTCCAGTCACAAGCTTCTATCAAAAGGGCTAATTTCCCAGAACTGAGCAAAACTGTATTCGAAATTGCCTGGGAGGAAGATAAAAACAGAAAATTGGGAGTTCCTTTAAAATGCGTGAGAGAAGCGCACCAAGAAAAATCTCTTTAGCTAGGAAGTTGGGAGGAAACAGTAAGGTTTTTATTCTAAAATACATTGAGATCAAGAGAAATCAGTACAATGTTACAGGCTTACGACTAGGAAGAGATGAGAAAATCTTAATGTTGATTTAGGAGGGGGAAAAGGCAAAAATTATAATTTTCTTTCTACATTTTGAAGTGTGTATCACAGGATGTACCAATGAGATTGCAGGAATCCCTCATCTTTTCAGATCTTTTAGTAACAAAGGACAGTGGTGATAAATATTGTAGACTTATGGAATGAGAACTGTCGTTACACCTGTACCATTGCTGGAACAAGAGATTGAGCAAACCTACAGAAAATTGTAGCGGTTGGTTATTGGACTGGTGAAAACACCTTTAGTCACTCAGAAGGTTGTATCTTAGTATCTTACCTGTCCTTAAAAACTTCACTGCCAAAGGCTTTTATGGGACTCACAGGACCCCCATCTTGAAGGTCTATGGCTATGCTGTGGGTAAAGAAATTGACATTAGCATAAAAAGAAATCACTGCTAGTATTTTATTGAATCAACACAGCTTGGCCAGCTATGAACACATGCAGACTGTTGAGTTTTTACCCCATCCAACTAAATCCTGAAAGGACTAAATTCACCAAGAAAGCAACTCAGAATAACTGCACTGTAGCTCTGCAGGTATCTTCCAAACATAATGCATTTTGGAATCATAAATGTGTTATACCCCCAGCAACCGGGTTCTGCAGGTAGGCTGGAGTCAGAGGCAGAGCATTGTCCTATTCTCATACAGGTGTTTTATGTCCTAGTCTGCAATGTCTGCAGTCTTTGTTTTGGCTGGGTAATGCAGTCTCATTCTTAAAATCACAGTAGCTCAAGGTGGTGGTCCCTTGCCCAGAAGAACTAAAAAAATGCTAAGGATCTGCTTATGACATGCTGGTGACGGCTCTAATGAGGGTAATAAAATATAGGATGCTCAGTATGGTGGGATGGTTACAAACTAAATTACAATGTGAGTTTCTTAGAAAAATAGAGGATAACTTTCCTGCAGTTTCGCAAACAATTTAATCGGCTGTTACAAGGAAGTATTGGGAGGATTAGTTACCACTAATCCATCGTAGCACCCGGTGTTTGTGCTATTTTGAATGCTCTATTTTTTGTTCAAATAAAACAATGTCAGATCTGTTTGCATGTAATTACCAATGCTAATTTTTCTTATCCTTTCCAGCCTTCAAAATCAATGCAGGGCAAGAATGCATATATTCTTTATGTGAAGTTTTATCAAACTTGCTCAAATCAAAAAGGCTGCGAGAGTGCTGGGTCACTGTTTCCAAGTAGTCCAATGAATGGACACAGTGCTTGATTCACCTCGTGCTAGTTTAAATCTTGCTTGTCTGCAGTAGTATCTGCCTTAAGCCGCATTTTGTTCTTATGACTACCTTGTTCATAGCATGATGATACAATGATAGTGCAATACAGCAGTGACACAAGTTATACTACGCTAAACTTACCAACAAGATAAATAGAAAGTTTCCCTGGCCCAAGTTGAAGGGAAAAAAGCTCGCTTCCCCTTTCTGCAACAGGGAAGAAAACCTTCTCTCCTATGTACCTTTTCTTTCTGTCTTTTGCTGGGTGTATTACCTAAGGATTGAAGCTTATTGAAGTACATTTATTTTTGAGGGACAACATTTTTAAAGGTTATCTGAGAAGTATGATGTGTACATAGTGATGGCTTGGTGCTTGCACAGTTTGGGTGCAGCATATTTACAAAAGTAACTGACATCTGTGAAAAGAATGGCTGAGTTCTGCAATAGGTGGTAGGAGTTCATACTTTTTAGGTTCTTATAGGAAAAACTGAAGTCATGGTGTTGGCTAATACAAATCATGGCAGTTAAAAGATAACACATAGGCTTGCCTTCATGCTTTGTGGCGTGCATCATCTTTGTTCATTCCATTTTTTTGAAAATAGAATCCAGAAATACTGGCTGGACACTGGCTTGTAGGATTCCTAATCTGAAAAGCTAATAAAAGCACTGTTTTATGAATGCTTTCTTTTGAACTATGATAAGAAATTCAGAATAAACCCATGTTTATTCAGTGCCCAACAGGTCCGTGTATTTGCTCCCAGCAGGAGCAAGTAAGAGTGACAAAAAGTTGGGGGGCTATCCAAAAGAATTGCAGTTTTGCCTTGGTTTGATAGCCTTTCAAGATGGTTGTGAACACTGTTGAGTTTTCTGTAGAACATCTCAAATTTCGGATTTGGTTTCTGATTCTTTTTTCCCATTAGAGCAGTAAGCTAGATTTAGTTGAATACTGTTTGTTAGTGATCAGCAAGAAATGATCTCTAGGTCGCAGGGAAATGGCTTCCACCTTCATTAGCGTCAGCATCACTGTCTCTGCAGGCTTCATGAACTATCTGTCTTGGTTGTGGAGATTCATTTAGATGCATTGTCCTGTTGGACACGAACGGTTCATAGCTTTTTATATCTCATTGTAGTTGAGAATACTAATGAACACTTACCTAATCCCTGCCACTTGTTACCATTTCATTATTGCAAGGTGTTTGCTAGCCTCTTTGCGTTAGGTTACACTTCATAGACCTGGGGGAGAAGTACTGAATTATTTACATCAAGTGGGTTTTACTGATGTATCAACCAGAGATAGATTTGGAAATGTCTGCCAGGCAGACTGCAGAGATGAGCATTCCTCCTCACAGCCCTGTGTGTGCGTTGGTTCTAGGTCAATCTCGAGGCTCAGGCAGGGGGTGGGACAGATGCTCCAGTGCCACCTCAGATGGCAGGCAGCATCTTTATTAATTCATGTATATTTAACCGTGCACCTGTTGTGCATACTTTGAGGATGATCTAAATCTCAATTAGGGAGCATGTCAGGAAAAGATGATCTGCTTCTGCTCCTGTACTGCTATTGCAAAGCTCAGGTCGCCTAATCCTCCTGGTCTTATTTTTTTTTCCCTGCAGTCTGTCCTCTGATGGTACCCCATGTCTGTTGGCCTTCTGACAAGCCTTAACTCTGTGGAAACCTTTGGCCATCTACCCCTGCCAGTTGTTACAGTTGAATCTTTGAGTTACTGAGCAGTTCATTATGAAAGCCAAAAAAAAGCAGCATGATCTCTTCTAGTCTACACTACAAGGAAAATTACTTTCTTATCTTGCTGGTATGAACAACAGGATGCAGCATTTGCATGTTACAGACTATTGTAACGGAGTAGAGAGTACAGAAGGTTGGGTGGAATTTCTGTTCCAATTTAGGTCTGGATGGGATAGCCCTGGTTCATGTAAGTCCAGGCTTTAAAATCACTCTGCTGTGCAAGCTGCCCCATCAAATCCCTACCTGGGATCTGTAGGAGGAGGGGGCAAGGAAGTTGAGACTAATTTTTGTTGCTGTGGTGGTTGTTTCTGGGAGAAGCAGACCAGTTATGCAACACCTACAGATGTCAATTGTTCTCACTTCTTATACTTGTTTACTTTCCTTACGTTCCTTCACATATCATCTGTGTAGGTTTCAGTTTGATCTCCTATAGAAACCAATTTTATATTTGTATTTTTGTTTACTTTTTCACCGTGCTATCATGCTGTTTCTATTGAAGGACATCAAGAACTATGTGTTTGTCAATACTGGGCTTGGTCATGTTGCTACTATCATCTTCTGGTTAAGCCGTATACAGTCCTTTTACATGTTACGAGTTACCAGCCTCACAAGTCATGATGAAAGGTAAAGAAAATTGTTGTGGTCTCTCTAATAACAGCGAAGCTCAGTTGTTGACCTTACCTGCCAAAGACTGAACCAGTTCATTACAAAACTTTGATACACCAGGAGAACAGTCTCTATGTCTTGCTTCCCCTATGCAAGGGAAACGGGTGACAAAGTCTGTTTCTAGTAGATTTCACTTAACAGTGTCTTACCACTTACTGCTCTTCTGTAAGACTCTGTTGTGTCGTTCTTGCTCCAAATGGGTGTGGCATTAATAGTAGCTTGCACTTGTTCTGCAAGATTTGCAAGTGTAATGAGAGTTCATTTGGTATCTTACTGCAGAGAGAGGTCTGTAGCAGATGATAAAGTCACAGAACATCTTTCTGGGGTCGTCGCCTATTCCTGTCCCCAGTCCCAAAGCATCATCTGCTGTATTTCCTGACAGATTAAAAGCAGGGTAGGTAGACACCTAAAAGAGACTTTATACCTAGAGTGATCATGGCTTTCCTAAGATGCTGCATCGTTCCTTAAACTCCTCTTTTATTTTTACGATTCTAGTTTAAGAGTATCGACTATTTTGAAAATACAAAATGACAGTGTAATCTAAAGGGGTCATAAGCCAAGTAATGTATTTGGCATGCTGCAGTATACAGAATACATTTCTGAATTTTGGCTCTGAAGGATCATCCTGCAGGTAGGGAGGGTGATCAAATTTGTCTTTTTGGTAATTGGCTTCAGTGGTTTTTTTCACCTCTGCAGTGGGTTGTCTACCTCTGGAACTATAAAGAACAATGATTATTAAATTCACTGCTATTCATTGCTATATTTTCATGTCTTTCCTTTTCTTTAAGAGACTGATGCTTTTTGTTCACAATTTTTTATTATTTTATTTTGACTCATGATTTTTTTGGTATGTGAAACCTGAAAGTTAAGGTAGGAAGGCAATAAAATGTTCTAAAGAAACAGTGGCAGAGTTGGGGAACTTCTCACATGTAGATGCTTTTACAATACTAGTGTATGTGTGTAGCAGCTCTGCAAAAGTATTTGATGCTCGGAGTGACTATCAAATCGATAAAACTTCTGTTTAAAATCATGGCAGTTTCACATTACAAAGCTCTATTGTTTTCTTTGCGAAACTGCTTAAGAAATGATTCCAGATTTTTTCAAAGAAACTAGATAGAAAAAGTTCTCAGCAGACGGTCATAAGTTTTCCTTAGTCTTGGTTGCCCGGTGCAAGATTCAATTTGAGCTCACTTTATTACCCTAAACAAGTAATTGGATATATTCAGGAACATTGAAAAATTATAAACAGCTTGTGTCAATCTGTTAACTGAAGGTAAAATAACATTAGTGTAAGCTCATGCCTGAAATTAATAGGTCCAAAAGACCGCAACTGATGGGAATTCGGGCTGATTCTCTCAGGTGTAAACTTAGGCGTGAACTCCTCACTCATCAGGTCATCCTCTCTGTCTTACAATTCAGTTCACTCAGCTTTTCAGTTCAGAAACTCGTCCTCCCAAGTAAACCACTAGTAGTCTTCCATACTTCTCTCTGTAGCTTCTAAAGTTTTATAAATGTGGTTAATAATATTTTGTCATTTTATAGGTGAAGCAGGCAATCCATTCCCCTTCGCACTTTCCCTAGTCCCTACCTGCAGGTGTTTAGGAAATTAGTTACACTATTTCTAGGGAAATTCAGTAGAAATTAGAGAAGTTAGAGAAATAGTTCTTTGATGCTTGTGCATTTATATAGTTGGGCATAATACAGGGAACTAAGTGTTATCTCCAGACTAAATGAATCTTAAAGACCCAATGATCATATATAATGGGGCGGTAAAAGCAATGTACTTCAAATTTAAAATGTGTAGAAAAAGAGTGAAAGCTTCTACTTCCAGCAAATCTGCATATGCATAGATGAGAGACAACTTAATGTGCTTTGGCGGTTAAATCATTTTTATTTTGAACACTTCTGCTTGTTATGCACGAAACAGTTGTTGTACGTATTTCAGGAAAACGCTTAACAACCCCCCTGAAGGTGGATCAATTAATGTGTGCACAAAGTTTTGTAACATAAAGCAAGGTGAGTTCCACGTAACGGAGAGCATGAGAAGCTGAATCGGGTGCCATTTTGCCCCATATGAAATAGTTCAGGAACTGTGTAATTTGGAAATGTCAACTACTAAGTACCAGTTTCAAATACCTTAGAAAATACTTATAAATGGCTTCCATTCATTATAATTTAAGATGAGATTACTGCTGTGCACCTGAGATGCTTATTTCATTCCCTGAGCATCTTAATTTCAAGACACCATAGGTCAGGGAGGCTCTAGCAATAATCTAATAACAGTTGACTACACGTTTCTGGGAGATTTATCTGCATTAGAGCCTGGTTGCTGAGCGGGATGAAGTAGCTATTACTTAACTGGCATAACTTGAAGCAGCGTCAGCCATCGAATGTGGCTAATACAATGTCATGGAGTAGCCAAAGGCTTGGACGGCTGTTCTAGAAACTTGGAGCACAGCCACTGCGGCTCTGAGCAGATTTGTCTCTGTCCCACCTAGTAAGGATGGAATTACGTTGGGATTGGGGTACCTAATGTCAGGTTTTTAGCCGGTGGGCATCAGGCCATGGTTCTGGAGAGGCATTAGATGTTGAATGCATTCACTCAAGTAAAAAAATTACTTTTTTTTTTTTTTTTGTACAGATGATGATTCTTACAGCAGCCTGAATCATTCCAAAGCTTGCCTCCCTCTGAATCTTACCATGATCAGATTCTATGATGAGTGTAAATTCACTTTGAGATGCACAGATCATAGGCACTAAGTAATTGCAAAGGATTTTTGTAATATTGATAGGAAAATAATATTCTGTCACATCTAATAACAGTTTCCCTGGCACACTGAATGGACAATTAAGTCTCAAGACCAGAGGCTTGTTTACAGTTTAATTAGAGTAAATGCACATTAATAGTGATATTATTAGTATTCAGTGTCTTTGAGAATTTACAGGCAATTAATCTTCATATTTCCTAGAGGAACAGATGATAATTTGGGGGTGACTAATTTGATGTAGTAATTCTAAATATGATTTTGAAATTTATTAATATGATTTCAGTGATGCTTCTCATTTGTTTTCTGGTAATGTAGTGAAGACTTAGTTTAAAAAGGAAACTTCTGTCTTTGAGTGAGTGTATTTGTCTCTGAAGTTGAGGTCCATATGTTTTGGGAGGGGGAGAGCAGCCTAGCCATTCCAATGTGGTTTTTCCTCTGCCCCTGCTGGCGTGGAGCTGGGTGGGACAGGAGGAGCTTGTCTCAAAGGAGGCAGTTGTGCTCCCACTCAGTGCCTCTGATGCTCACAGTACCGCTTTGCCTAACAGTTCAGCTCAGTAGCCTGGAAAGAAACTAGGCTAGTGAAATAAATTAAATGAGACAGTGTATGGAGTTCACATGGTATTTCTTTGTGGGGGGAGGTTACCACAAATCTGGCAGGAGATTATGGTCTGGATCTAAGAGGAATCTCTTGGAATATGTACTGTTCAACATATTCCTTAATCTGGAAAAAGGACGAATAGTGAAAAGATGTGCATCAAATAATTAAAGCATTCAATTAAAACCAAAGAATTATGGAATAATCATTATTGCCCACTCAGTGACTGGGCAATAATGCAACAAATGAAATTCTAGCAATAAATTCAAAGTGGTGCATAGGGGATAAAACTGTTGCTGGTAACATAGTGATGAGCTGTAAATTATCCATTAGCACTCAGAAAAGAGGTCTGGAAATTATTGTGATTAGGAGGCTGAAAATGCTGGCGCTGTGCTTAGTACCAGTCAGACCAGTGTTAAAAATGATTAGGAGAGGAGGAGAGAACAAAATGGAAAGTGTTTTATAGATGTATTACTCACTTGCATCTTGTGTAGGAAACAGCTTCTGTAGAGGGAGACATTAAGTAGACTAGGGCTTTCCAGTTTACAAGAGAGATGACTGAGGAGAAACTGATTTATAGGTATAAAAATATAAATATATATATGTATAAAATCATAAATGTCTTGGAGAACGTAAATGGTGACTGATCATTCATATTTTCTCAACACTAGGGAATATTCAGTGAAATTAATTGGAAGCATCTTAAAAATAAATTAATAGAAATACTTTTCATACTATGCCTAATTATTCTGTGGATCTCTTTGTCAAAGGACAAACATCTAAATGTCCACCAAACAAATTAGGCAGGGAGGGTGAATCAAGCACGGATAAACACAATGGTGTGTACAGATTCTTCAGCTTGGAAAATCGTTAAAATAGATTGCTGAAAATTCAGTGTTGCATGCTTCTCGCACTTTTTTCAATGCTGTTTTCTTCAGTATCTCCTATCAGCTGCTGTTACAGAGAGGAAGTTGCTTGGACTGATGGTTTTACCCAACATGGCTGAGCTTACACAGAGGTTAACGTTTAACCATGAGAGATATATGTATAGAAATGACTGCTTGAGTAGTCTCCTGGCAGCACTTATGCAGAGCAGCTGGAGCAAACAGTAATTGTATGCACCTCTGGTGGTCCTCTGTCCAGACCAGTAAGTCTGTCTGATCTGCAGTGCTGAAGGCATAGCAGAGATGAAGGGAGGTTATAGGGGTGAGACAGCAACAGGAGGTGGACGCTAATACAGTATGTATACAAAAAGCATTTATTCTGATGAATAGCAGTCCTGATTATTAAAAATAGTGAAAAAGTAACTTTAGGAGCAGCTTCAGAGCAGAAGGCGTTCTTTACTGCTTACTCTGTGCTTGACTATTGACAAGGCAAGATCCTCGGAGTTTCTTGAGTTTACTGTTGTTTCACATTTTTAAAGATTGTGTCAAGTCTCTTCATTCCAGCTATCAGAGTAGAAGAAAAGCATTTAGGGGGCTATAATCCAATGGGAACTGAAGACTGGGGGTTGGGAATTGAAACATCGCTGAGAAATTTGTCAGAATTTGAAGCAGATCTTGATGAATATGAGAGGAGACCTAAAGTTTATGGAGCTGTCTACCCAAATACATTGTAAAAGAAAGTTGTATGGAAAACCAAGCCTCAAAAAATGGCGTAGAGGAGGCCCAGAAGTGGAAGACTATGGAAAAACTGTGGAAAGGAACACAGTGCTTGTTATTTGATAGAAATGTTAAAACAGGAGGTGAAGAGCTTTGGACTTCATTATACTGAATTCATATTTTTCAACTTGTCTTGAAAGGATAAAATTGGAAGGCCACCTATGGAGAACTGTAGCTGAGTGGAAGGTTTTGTGTATGACGCATTATGCGGAAGATTATGGGTCCCTATGGATCCTTATGGATCTCAAATGGTGATTCACTCTGTGCCCAGAAGCCCGAGGAGTTGATACCCTCAGTACTTTTCATAAAACAGCACAGTAAATTCCTGTGACACTGCTCCACAGGTTGGTTGCTGTGTTTCTTATGATCCAAATGTATGTCTTTCAGATGAAAAGAATTACAAGGATATTCAAATTGATTCAGAAAAAGAGAGCACTTTAAACAGTAATCTGGTGTTGTGGCTCCATAACTTAAGGCCGTCCGTCAAAGCCATTAAAAAAAAGCTGTGTTGTCATCTCACTTGTTCATACAATTCTGCAAGCAAGTGCAGAAGCTGAGCAGCATCCGGAGTGCAGATGAACATGCGAAGGAGAGCCTTCATCCCCTGTCATGAGCAAAATCCGTTGTGAATCGGGCAATTCTACGTAAGTTAGTTTATTGCTGGTTTATGTTAACTTGTAATGTGTGACTCAGCCCCCCTGCAGACACTTCTCCCTCCCCGTTCATGAAGTGCAGTCCCCCAGCTGCACATCACACAGTTCCTTTGTTGAGACGACGAGCAGCGCAGAAACGGGGGTTGGTGTGGTGGTGGTCATTAGCTTTTTGCCCCTGCTTGTTTGTAAATCAGCTGCTGTGGTGTGGCTTTGTCTGATGGCCACCATCCCTTTCAGGAGCTCTGCCTGCTCTGATGTGGGTTCCTCCATGGGCCGCAGCCCTTTCTGGGGGTCATCCCTGCTCCAGTGTGGGTTTCTCCAGAGGTGTTGTAATACTACTTCTGTGTTGTCTTCTGTGTGTCTGTCCCTGCTCAGGCATGTGCTCTCGTTTCTCCTTTCTCTGCGGTGTCTCTCCTGCCCCTAGAGGTTGCTGCCCTTTCTAAAATACATTTTTGCAGAGGCACCACGGGTTCCTCTGATTTGCCTGGTTTTGGCAGATGGTGGGTCCATTTTGTCCATTGCTGAAGTGGCTGCGAGCAGCGCAGGGCGGTCCCTGACCTCCTCTTCCACAGGTCACCCTCGCAGGTTCCACCCCACCCCTGCCGGTTATGCCCAGTAGACCCTCATGCCCTATAGCTCTTGTATTCATTGTGGCTTCGTTAGCTGAGTTTCATCCAGACTGGAAGAAGGTGGCCTTTCCAGTCTAACCTGGGGCCTGCAGAGCTGTTTAGAGTGGTAAGATGCATGAGTTTTAATTCTGCGGTATGTGGGGAGAGATGAGCATGGGAGGATAATAAGTAAGGAAACTTTTCTTCCAGTAGCTCAGTTTTAAAAATAAAACAATTAGTTCTGGTTTTGGGATGGCCATATGAAGCTGGTACTCAGTAGGATGCAGTGAGCATACCTAGTGACTGGCTTTTTGGGGAGCTCTTGCATTGCTTTCTGTAGTTTCATGGCATCAAACCTGATGTAGTCAGATGGGAAGCCAATTGCTCCGTTCTGGAGAAAACTGAACATGTGCACAATATACCCTAAAGATACTTAGGAAACTGTTATTTTGAAAGACCACTGAATTTAGGAACTGCATTGCAGGAAGAGGGTGAAGAGTGGAGGTTGCATCACACTCTTGATTTGTGCACCAAATATCCACTGAATGCTCCTCTGGATCTACCAGCTGTAGAACTTCAGATTATTTTCCTACTCTGCATATATTACATTTAATGTTACTCTCAGAGACATACTTGCATGTAAAAGCAGAAGTATATAAACAATTGCATGAGTATCAGAACACAGGGAATGTTAATGCTCCAATTTTTCAATCCTTTCTTCTTCTAAGTATGAAGTTTGTCCCAGCAGTAGAAGTCACTGATATTCAGTGCTAGTTTATCTAGGCAGTAGTATATAAAAGAAGATATAATCTTCAAATTATATTAGTACCATGTGTTCATAACTGCCTTATGGAAGTAATTGAATCGATTCAACAAGAGTCGATGTACATACAAGCCTAAATCTTCTGTTGAAATCTTTCAAGTATGTCATCGGAATTTCATCTTTGCTTGTATGGCTGGGATTTTATGTCACTTCTGAACTATATTTATATATCATGGGTAAAACGGTATTGATGAGGTGAATTTTTCATGTAGTTTATGTTAGCAGAAAAAAGGGAAATATGTTAGATTCTAGTAAGTTACACTTCATTCTCCTTAAATAGAGCCAAACAATAATGTGCTTAAGCAGAAATGCCATATGAAATCAGAAAACCTTCAGTGGGAAGATCTAAAACCATATCCACCAAATAAGAGTAAAGTAAGAAACAGATCATGAGCTTGCTATGTGCTAGGCTCAAACTTGTTTGGGTATTCGAAAGTGAGTTGGTATGCCTTAGTGATGCTAGATGGTATAGTGCATTGTGGAAACTGGAAAGAAATCAATCAAGGAAAAAAAAATCTGGTGAGCCTGTTCATCTGGCCTTCCTGATAATTCTGTGCTGTGAAGTGCTGAACCAGGATCACCTGTTATTTAGATGAATGTCAGGGTGATTGGCACATTCTGTGTGACATAAAACAGACCATCATGTGAAGTTGACTAAAATTTTTTTAAAGTAAAATTAACAAGGTAGTTGTGAATAGGAGAGAATACTCTTCAAGGTTTTCTTAGGTTATTTTTCCATTACAGTAATCTGTCACAAATGTTTCTAGGTGCCTTCCACAATCCCACTGGTAAATTTGTGAATTACTTGTCCAAATGAACACATAAGCCATGACTAAGATTATCTTTTAAAATGTCCCGTGAGTAATACTGAGTCACTCTACATTATCCAGCTATTAGAGAAAGTGGTTGGTATTCTTGGGTGAGAATTTATCATCTTGTTCTGTGTGCCTTAGAATTTATTCAAGTCAGTAAGCTGAGGCAGAATTTAATCATAACCAACCATCTGACCTAGCTACACGTGGCACGAGTGCTTTGAGTTGTTCTTTTATTGCCTTATGAAGTAGTGGAGGCAACACACGCTTTCAAATGAGAAGGGTGATTTGAAAGTTGGGTAGTGTATTCTCCCCTTTCACTTTCCTAACTGTATAACCTACACTGTGAGAAAGTTCATGACTTCTCAGAATGGGATAGTGGAAGGTAACCATTTTCAGACAGTCTGTTTTCAGATAAGGCTTGTTATTTGTAATGTTACACAGCATTCATACACACATGTTATCTGAGGTCTCTGGTCTAGGGTCAGTAACTGGTTAAATTTTTGCTGCCCTAACAGACACTGAGATTTATGTGACCACCTTTGTATCCTAGACAAAGCACTGAAGATATTAATATCTTTTAAAATACAGTATACACAGTTCTGTGATTACATGTTTGCAGACACTTCAGGAACGGCTTTGAAAAACCAGAAAACTGGACACACTTTCATAGTAAGGCAAAATCATTAAAATTTATAAACAGAGTATATTCCTTTGATGTTTATAGCACTGCTGACTTAGACATCTCATCTGACTAATTTGTAAAGTAACCCTGAAAAATTAAATGGAACTAATTTGTTGCTCGGGTGATTGATTGTGTTGTGTATTCACTCCTGTTGAGTTTTGTATGTGTATTTTTCAGAAAATAGTAAAAAAGTCTGCATTCACTGAAGGAATTATTCATTTTCATCCAATATAGGTACTTAAGCCATGTAGTATTCGATTTAATGAGCTATACTTAGGGTATTTGGGTTTATAACATACCTTTGTTTCACTGGGAGATGACTTCCATGGGCTACGGAGATACAACATGCTAATGTTTATAGATCTGCTTTTTCTCCCCTCTCCAGGTAGGACAGAAATTGTATTTCTAGTGTGATCAAAAATTAAATCGCAATGCAAATTTTGGCTTTTTAGCTTGTTTTTACTGGATAAGTAGAAGCACAAACATGCTTCTCTATCATTCTTTTTAATACAAAAAAACCTTCAAAACATTTTAAGAAAGCCTTCTTGAAAATATGAAGACTCGCCAAGGATCTTGTGACCAGCAAAAATCCCCATCTCGTTCGTCCCCGAGAATTAGTCGTGTTGACTGAGCACAGACTTGCTGTTTGCCTGCGTTCATTGTGCGTCTTACGCGCCATTAATGTATGGCAGCTGCACCCTACAGCAGATACAATCTTTTCATTTCCCTGAGCTGTTCTTTGTGGCCCTCATTGTAGGATATTAGGTTATCAAATATAGGTTATTAGAAAAAACACACACTTCTCCCTGATTACAGCAACCTCTTAGATCTTGGCAAACAATCTTCAGAGCATCCCAGTGAAGTGAGGTGGTGCTGTAATCACGGCTCACACATGAGGAAATAAGGCACAGAGATTATAATAAATAATTTTTGACTGAAGAGTTTGAGAATGTCTGGGGCTGGACATTTTTATTTAGTACTATCTTACTCTGATTCTATATCAAAAGCAGTTATAGCTATTGGGATTTGTTAAATAATGAATCAGACTTCAAGCTGTCAGATTGGGTGTAGTAAAGATGCAGAAAGGCATCTAGGTGGAGAGCGCTGGGTGCCCAGTATCCCCTCTCAAGTCTATAGAGGAGAAAAGCTCTACAAGAGAGCAAGCAGTCCATCTGGCACCCTCTGACTGTCTGATGTAGATACCTGACTTCAATACCTCCAGCTAGTGGAGAAGAATATTGATCTTTGTGATTATCTTTGAAGAGGAGTCTTGATCAACATCATACAGGGATTACACAGCATTGTTAGAGATGGCATACGGTTCTCCAGATGTGAAGAGCAGAAACCACCCCGAACCATAGGATCTGCTTGTCTGCTGAAGTCTCCTGTCTCGTTCATTACACACTTTCTAACTTTTGTGACAGCAGAAATAAGGAGAGCCATATGGCTCATTCTGTAGACAAGTATCACTGACATTCTCAGATGAGTCTGTCCTTTATGTAATTTAATGGAGAAAATAGTACACGATCATGTAATTACATATTGCATCCTAACACAGAAATGATGAATTAACATGGCTTAAGCAGGGTTTGTTTTCTCATTTCCGGATTTTTGAATGGTGGACTTGAAATGTTAGCACCCTTTTGGTATTTTAACACTCTGAATGTCCCAAGTCTGAAAATCTGAATATGTTGAAACTCTGTGGATTCTCCTTTTCTTCCCCTTGATGGCTCATCTGTGGTGTTTGAGTTTGTCTATCAGGCTTTTCCTAGCATGAGCAGAATGTCGTCTCTGTACAAACTTTCCCCTAGAAGATGGTGGAGAGCTAAACTGACAATAGAGTGGTCTTTACAGGGACTTCACTCAGGCACATCCCTGTTGTAGCCAGGTCAGGAGAACCTCCCTAATTTTGATAGCATTGCTGGAGAACAACAGACCATCCCAGAGAGATCAGCAAATAACGCAAACCTTCCAGAAGAATAGAGCTGACTTTATGAAGAAGTGCCCTCCAGTCATCATAATTCCACTCGCACCCCTTTCTCAGGGCCCATGAAATGTTCCTTGCTTCTCCTCACTGTAATACTCTTCGTGAACGTTCATGCCTATGCCTTTTATCCTGTTCGCTACAGGTTTTTTGCAAGCTGTCATCTTGTGTCCCATCCTTCTTTGCTCTGGTTCCGTTCATACTCTCTTCCCACTGCCATTTTGCATTGTCTTTCCTTCTGCCTCTGTTCTTTCTATCCTACATACATATTTTGTTCATATTCCTTATTCTTCTGAGTTCTTGTTTGACATGCATATTTATCCTGTTTCATGCTGTCTCAAAGGACAGTACAGAGTCTGCCTTCTACGGTTTGAGGAAAGGAAAGTCCTACTGATTCCCAGGAAGCAGGAGGAGTGTTTGGAAAATAGTCTGCTCCACCAATGTTTATCTAGCCTAGACCTCACTTAGTTCTGTGAAGATGGTGACTGCGGTGTGCTATGAGCTCACAGCAGTTTTGAGAGGCAGGGCACGTGGGATCTTCAGAGGATGGAGCTGCTCAGATCTTCATCTCTGGTCCAGGCTTGCTCTAGATGAGGAGCAGTTTTTCAAAGACCTATACACAAGTCATCGGAGGAAGTGGCTAAAGAAGTGTCCATGGTGGTAGAGCATAACTGCCTGCTAGATAGATCCATTCCAAAACATGAGGGTTCTGGAATTTGGTAGAGCAGAGAAAGACTGCAGCTTTAAAGAAAAAAAAAAAAAATCTTTCTAAAACTCACAACCTGAGTTTGCCCAGAGAACATGATACTTTGTACATGAGTAGTGATGAAATAGTACTACCACGTTTTAGTTCTAGTGTATGTTGTTGCAGTGATAATTTTGTCATCCAGATAACAGTTTCTGTTGTGCGCTGCCCATTGGCAAAATTGACAGAATCAGGAGAGCTGGGCTTGTGTGTCTGTGGCCAGGCTAATGGCTGGCTTTCAGGCTTTACATAAACAGTACCTTAAAACATACTATCTGCCATTGCATCATTTGGTGGTAATAAATAGTCCAACACACACAGTTGTTTTTCCAAAGTGATACTGACTTTTTCTTAACTTCTATGAACCTTTTGGCTGGTGTTTGTCATAGGAACATCTCCAGTCTGTTTTGAGATTTGTTTAAAAAGCTATTAATTGAAGTGAAACTCAAATGTGTCCTTTCTTGACCTGCTCTATTTCTTATATTATCTCAACATCTTCCTACTTTCATGAAGAAAAAGCTTGTGTTTTAAGATCTGGAGTTAAAAATACAATAGTTCCAGGTAACATCAGCCTTTGAACATAACAAAACGCCATTGTGTTACTGTGCGTGGCATCCATGTGGATGCAGTTCGTGTCTCCCAGCCTCAGAAAGGAAGCAGTAGCATTAAATGAAGGATGGAACAGATTCTGCACACAGAAAGATTAAATTAAGTTCTTCACCATGAAAATGAGGAGTTGTAGGAGGGTTTTGATAATGTTAGCAATGATCAGGAGAGGAGGAGACAGCATAAACAAAAAACGTCATGCTCTTGTGTAAGTTCATAGTGATCTTGCATCATGGGGAAGGAACAACTTCAGTGTGAAGAGACTTTAATTAAGACAGAATTCTTCAGTTTAGAAAATAAATGACTGAGGATAAGTAAGAGTGAAGTATATAAAATCATAAATGTCATGGAGAAGGTGAAAAAGGAATAATTATTTGCTGTTTGTCATAGTACTAGAGCAAGAGGATATCCAGTGCAATGATCAAGCAGTAGCTTTAAGACAATTGAAGGGAAGTAGTTCTTCATGATGTACATAATTAAATTGCAGGATTCATTGCTGCAAAGTGTTGTGGAGGCTTAAAGTCTGAATAGGTTCAAAAGCAATTAGACAAATTCATGATGGTTACTTCCATCTAGGGCTATTAAGCACAATGATGGGAATTGGGAGTCCCTACACCACAACTTACGGGAAGATGAAAAGGTGCTGGAGGGTTGGGCAGAGGGAAGGAAGCATTGCGCTGTGAAATAGGAGATTCTTTTCCTAAGCATCCAATGCCAGTCTCTACTAGGAATGGAAGTGTAGGGAAGGAGTGATGGCTCCCTCCCGTTTGCACCTTCCCTTCAGTTACTGGTATACATTGATGAGATCCCCAGAGCCTTCTCTTCTCCAGAGCTGAACAGTCCCAGCTCTCTCAGCCCCTCCTCACAGGAGAGATAGGCCACTCCTTTCATCTTCTTAGTGGCCCTTGGCTGGACTCTCTCCAGTACTGGACCCAATACCACAGGTATGGCTGTACCAGTGCTGAGTGGGTGGAGTGTACATTGTGTTTTGAGGGTTTGGGTTGTAGCAGAGCTCAAGGCAGGTTAAGCAGCCAGCTTTCAAAGTATGTCTGACCATGTGTAAGAGTCAAGGAACATTTCAGCAATGCAGAGTGACTGGTTATTGTTGTTGTTGGGTGTTTATGCTTTAGGAGAATAGATGCTTATGCATTCCTATTTCGGTGTTAGGTGCTGTCTGAAACTCTCAGTCATTCTGAATTTATTGATACTCTGAAGTTATCATTTCAGAAGCATCTGTATGCTCACTGATAATCTACAATATATGCGAAAGTCCTTTATTTTATTTTGCCCTATAAAATTATCTACGTGTTTACAAACATCAGAGCAGTTACCAGTAGAATGAGACTGGAAGACAAAAGCAAAATTTTCAGACATAATTTTAAACTAGGTTCTAATTGCTTTTCCAAAATAAGAATTTGAGAAATCTAGACAGTGCTGGTTTTCCTCCTGTGAAGGAAATGTCAGCCTTTACACATGTACACCGTGGTCGTGTAAGCTACTTTTTTGATGCTGCAATGGATGATTCATTGTGCTGGATTAATTAACGCTTTGCCACCTTCAAATAGGAAAGATATTGTGCAAAGAGGGACGCTGACGCTAAATGTGTTTGAGAAATGAACTGCATGCTTGTAATTGTTTTTAGTTCTTAAAGTATCTAAAAGGATTTTTAATGTTTTGAAATGTTGCAAAAGTCTGTCATTTGTATAATGCATTTTATTATTGAGGAAAGCTCATGGACGTTTTTCTCTGTGGGATTTTGTGTTTGTCTATCAGTTGTGAACTGATAAAAGATGCCTAACATTTCTGAGAAAAAGAAAAAAAAAAGGCTATGATTCACATTTGAGAATGTTGAAGCCATCAGACATTGGAGTCTAAAATAGTCTATTAGAGAGACAATACGTATGTTACTTTTACATTCCATTTTTATTACCAGCTTTTAGTGTTATACATTGAGAACCAAAAAGCCAAACTGCAATATGAAATTGTAAACAGAAAACAACTTGGTCATAGTAATTAATATACTTAACACTTGCCTGTGTTTTTACAGTAACACTTAATGTAGAATCTCCTCGCTAATGCTATTTTTGTAGCCTCTCGAAATTTGGAAATTGAATGTAAAGATACCACAGAACTAATGTGATAACTTCGACAAGTTCTGTGGCTTCCATAAAGCCTGGGTTTTTTGTCTTAAAGAAGGAAGTCTAACAAGTTACTACAAATACAAATGCTGTTCAAGCAAGAAAACTTAAGGAGCTTTTTGCTTGTGCAGGAAAAATTAAAAATTAATTGGTGGCATCCATGGCTGGCTTTTTCTCCTTTCCTGCAAATTCCTCTTGTTAAGAAGATGGATCATTATCTCCCTGACGGGAATTTTGAGGCTGGTCGTGCTGCGGATGTCTTATCCTTTTTGATTACTGCTTGGAGAACGATAAACCATTGGTACAGAATCAAGACATAGCAAGTATATGTGTAAGTCTTAGCATGACAACTCTGAACTTAATATGCAATAAACACTTAGCATTGTGTGCCAGGTGATCAACTAGAATAAGGCAGAAGAAAACCACAATATATTAAAAAATACTTCCACTGTTACTTGTCTTGTATTAATTTTTTTCTCTAGGTTTTTTGCTTCAAGAAAAAGGGATCTTCTGAGCATTTGCGAAACCATGTTCTAGTTGAATAACAGTCTATGAGAGACATGATTGTCACTACCTTTTGTAGTGTAAGAACTAAGAGTTATTAAATGTCAGCAGGTGACAGGTTCAACATAAACGTAATACAGTTTTTCACATGAAACAATGAAATGGTGAAACATTACTGGAGGATGCTTCTGTGTGCTGAAACTCTTCGCATGTTGAAAAAGACAAGTTGATGGAGGAAAAATCTGCTGGGAGTTATTAAACACAAAGGTACCATCTCTGGCTCAGGAAATCCCTTAGCTGAAATCTCTACTGAAATTGGAAGGACGTGCTAAGGAAAAAGCATTACAAGTTTGACCTATTTTTATAATCTCTTTTAGGTTTCTATTACCGGACACTGTCAGAAACAGGATAGCAGATTAAAAACCTTTGGTCTTACACAGCATCTTCCTTTGGTTGGGTAACAGCTGCATTAAATTTCAGAAGGGAAAGGGTTAGCCAGCATTATGGTTGCTAATTATTTATTTACATGGGGTTTTTGCATCAATTACTCATTTATTTTTCCACATCAGAAAGTTGCACATGGAACATTCCCAGCATAAAGTCCTTGGTTCTGCCTCACGTACTTGCTTCAGAAGTTTCGTCACTGCTATTTCAGTTTCCTTTTACTTCTTTCAAATAGAGAGTTTAAAGGGGAGCAGCAAAATTTCACCTTGTTCTAAACATGTTTCTGAATTGTTCTTTGCTACCTTTATCTGTTTCTCTAAGACATTCGGGTCTGCTAGGTTACTCTAAAAATATTGCCCTTTCTTGAATGCAAGTAGTTCATGAACTCTCCTCCACAGGGCTCAGTAGCATCTTCCTATATTGAGTAGAGAGTTCTCTTTCATTCCTAGTTATCCTGCTAAGCTTGCATAAGAGTTGCTTCTTCCAGCATACAGCCATTGGTTTTTAATCATAACGCAGTTTTAAGTTGATTCTCTTCTTCTCTTTAAACAGCTAAGAGCTCAATCCAAGCAAGGCTCATAGATGTGAAGTGGGACCTGGGAGGGATTTAAGTGTCGGCGTATAATTGTATCATCCTAACCTTTGCCAAACTTCCATCATGCCCCAAATCCATAAGCACCTTTAACTAATGTAGCTCCAGTTAAATTCCCTCGGTGCCTGAAAGTCTGGTTGTGCACACTTCCAGCAGTGCCAGCAGTGTTAGCCGAGAGGTCTGTACGTCGTACGCAGAGATGAATATTTTTGAGTATCCTCCTACCTGAAGAACCCTTGAAGTGCGTACAGATCACCCTGTATACATGTGACAGAGTCAATGATGTACAGAATATTTTCACCGTGAGTTCCTGAGAAGCAGAGACACTTCCTGAGGGTCTCAGCACAGTAGGCTCACTCAGAACTATAGTGCTTAGGATTCATAAAATGAGAGGGAAGAGTTGCGCATTTGTATTTCCCTGTACAAACCCGTTTATACCCATCCCTGATCAGGTAGCCATTAGATGATAACGCAGAACCAGCTCAGGATCAAGAACTCCCCACACTTTCCTTGTTCCTTGATCTTACCCCTCTGGTCTTTCAGTCCCACATGCCTTTCTGCCTTAGGAGCAGAAGGCACCTTGTTCTTTTCCCCTGTGCGTATCTTGCAGGTTTCTGGAGTGTGTGTGTTTGTTTTGGAGATAGGACAGTGTTCGTCCTCTGTTAAACCATCTTTGGAGTGCAGAGCAGAGGAAGTCACATCTCTCCACATCTATATCAGCACGCACATCGTCAGCTGCAAGTGGGTTCTGTCTAATCTTTCCCAACGTTTCTAATCCTGTGTTTATTTATAAAGCAACTATTAAGACGAAAACCAAACTTCCAAAATAATTTTCTTTAAGTTCTATGGCTTTGACATCATCCTGAAATTACAGCAGTGTACATCCTTAGTCTAAAAACACAATTTATATTGTTCTGTCCCCCACACTGAGTAAGAACACCTGTGGCGTTACTCCAGTTAACTTAGATTAATTCCTAGCCAAATCATAGGATTACATGATCATTAGGCCTGGTATTAACCCGAAATACTGGTTTAGGTTGGTTTGTTTCTAATTGCAGCTCTTCTTTACTCTGACTGTGCCAGGGACCTACCCTGCTGTCGATCGAGTATGGATGTGGAACAATAGCCACGTACAATGTTTTCTGAGCTTGGAGGAATTTTGTCTTCTCTCCTGACCCCTAGCTAACTTTTCCTTTGCCTTGTTTATCTAGCCTGATAAATGGAAAGCATATTAATCACATAAGTCTTACACAATTTCATGATGTTCAACCTCCTTTCTGAAAGAACATTTCCATAGTTTATCTTTTCTGTCTTACAGCTGAAGCAACTTTTAAAGCACCATCTGACTTGAGCAATTGCTTATTGCCCCAAAACCCTTTCCTTTTTATAAAGTTGATGATCTTCCTTGAAGCAGCCGCAGGACTTCAGGAACCACACATTATTCAAATATCCTGGTGAGAAGAAGCAGGTCAACAGGGCACTGAAGTGTTAATGAATAAGAAGGCAAAATTACAGTGCTTCATTTCTTCCAGGCTGCTGTGCTTTATGGCTCATTCGGAGAAGTCCCGTGTATGTACCTTTCCAGGTTCTGAGATACACAACAGAAATGCATCAGGTTTATAGGTAAATTTATCCTAATATATATATATTTTTAATTTATCTAATAGTATGAAAACAGCTTCTCAACAGGGAATATGCGTGCCAAAAATCTTTTGCCAGTTACTGTGTTCAAAACTAAACAGTTCGATCATGAGAGTTCTTAAATATTGCCAAGACAGGTGGCAGTTCTAATAAATTGCTCATGTGGTCAAAATAATTTGTTTTGACTATATATTTTACATTTGTTTTCGAGTACTGTGTTGGAAGCTGAACATAATTGTATCTTATATCTAGTCTACTTTAATGCTTGTTTCTAATAAAATGACTTGTAACTCCAAATTTTGACAAATTTAGAGGTGATTTATAAAACAGTTCGTGTTCCATATGGATAACCTAGATCTAAAACCAAAAAAATTAAAAAAAAGAAAAAAGGTCTGTGGTAAGGCTGTTCAACTCAATAATTTCTCCTTTAGAAACTCAAGATAAACTTTTTTATTTTTATTTTGGCCATTAATCATTTCTACATCTTACTGTAATTTGAATTTCAAGAGGTTTTTCTTTTTGCAACCTTGCGAATTCTGGGCAGGGAAAACTGTTTCTCACCTCGACACAAATACAGAGAGAGTGAGGAGGTACAAAAGGAAGGCGAGCATACAGAATGTTCTGCAAACCTCAGATCTCAGGAGGGGAGGTCTGTGGTGGGACCATGGATGTAACAGGTGCATTGTGAGGACGTGTCACAGCTACTGCTGCAATGAAATTACTTTATATGCTTTTGGAGTATGTTGAGACAGGATCTCTTGAGTCAAACATCGCAGCAGTTATGAGGCTGATGGACAAGCAGTCTTATCTCTGTGGGTTAGAGTAAATTTCCTATAGTTCTGCAATGTAGCTAGGATTTCCTAGTTATCCAGGTTATTACAAAACTAGAAATTCAGACTAATTTGATGTATGTAATTTATCTAATATGCCCTGTGTTCTTCAGGATGATGTCTGTTTAAACCAAGGTAAATATGAAAGGCATTTTTCTTTGAACCAGCAGATAAAATTTAGTTGCTGTGAAGCCTTTTATGTACGCTTACAGAGTCTGCTTGGGTGATACGTTATTCAAACCCAGCAGGCAAGGTGCAACCTGTATCTCTGAGAAGCTGTCTTAGACTCTCATTCCTCTCTACTGTGGTGGACAATTCTAAGGGAATTGCTTCTTAATTACAGGGTTGTCCTTGATAACAGTGAGAAAAAATTGGTTTGGACAGTATCGATTCCAAGCACTTTTGTTCCTCTTTGGGGACATTCCCAGCTAGCAAAACATTCACTGACGGTCAGATGAAACAGCTTAAGTTCACCCCATGCTTAATTTAATCAATAGGAGCCTATTTACATTGCAGAATGTTGGCCATGTTAATTTAGTCCTGAAAATAATCATCATGTGCCTCCGAAGTAGAAAAGAAAACAAGTTTTGGTTAAATATGTACAAGTCTGTCCAAGTCTCTTGAATTTTCCCCAGTTATTTTTTACAAGAGTATAGTTTTTTCATAATATTAATTTTGGCAAGTTTTATCTGTCTTTCCTTAATTGCATATAATGATTCTCTCTGTGTAAACATTTGGTTTGAAACATATTTGTTTTTAGCAAGAGCTGCGTGTCATCCCCCCTGTATCACAGGGAGAGCTGGAAACTGAGCCATTGTGGGCTGACGCTGGGCTTGGGTTTGGAAGGCTTTTGATGCAAAATTTCACCTTCAGAATGTTTACCAACATTGCTCACAGGTTCTGTGAGATAAAAGAGGAATGGTATCACTTCTTAGAAAGAAATCAGGATGAAGTGAGATTCGCTGCTTTGCCAGGGCCACTGTTCTACTCACTTGTGTGGTGCGAAAGTAAAGCTCGAGAATGGGTAAGACTGAAGTGCTTTGTGTAGGGATTTTGTCAGTCTGATTATAAAAGGTCATCTGTGTCATGTATTTTCTTATAATATAAAGTGAATGATTTAAAATTCAGAATAAACAATAATGCAGGCGTTTGTTTCTCTTCAAAAACACACAAAATACAAATGGATGAAGACTCACATACTGATCCATCTGATGTTCAAGCTGCAACATCGAATTTTGGTTTTCGGGTTTTTTTGCTCTCGGCATTTTCCCAGCTGCGAACTTTTTTACTTGCTGTAGTAACAAAGCAGTATAGAAAGCGAAACGTTTTGAGATTGCATTTTGGGGACTCGAAATTCCCCAGTCGTATTACTGTTACTCTTATGTATGCTGTGGCAGCAAGTCCATTAGCAAAACAAAGAGAGTAGAATGGGAGCTGGTGAAATGAATACAGAATAGAGGCCGAAGCAGATAATACAAGACTGCACTGCAATCCGTGGGTTAAGCCCATACTTGAGCAAGGGTCTGTTAGCACCCGAGAAATCCCTTAGAAGTGAGAAAAACCAGCAAGCTAATAATAATCTGAATTATAAGCATAAAAATAACCATAATCTTAAAATTTTCTTCTGAAAAACAAGAAAAACATGGAATAAGAAGGTCTGTGGCTAGATGGGAGACATTGTGAGCAGAGATGATTGTATTTTACTGCTTTGGAGCGCGAGTAAAACTCGTCCTCAGCAGTATTGCTGTAGAGACGAGTGGAGCTCCTTGGACAGGTGACATGGATCAGTGTCAAGAATCAAATGAAGGTTGATTTGGCTGCTGTGCAGAGCACATCACACGTGTCAAGATGCAGGACAGGTCGGCATTTATGAGACTTCCTTCATAACTATTTCCAGCATCTGATGTGAAGAGGGAGGAGGATACACAGAAAGCAGCAGTATAAGTTGTTATAGGCTTGTGCCTATGAAAAAGAATAGTAGACTAAAATTGTTTTTTGTAAAAAAAAAAAAAAGGAAGGAAAAATACTCCTTCTGTTACGGTCTTCCAAATAGAGCCTTTGTAGAGCAACTGGCCATGGGGTTTGTAAATGATTCTGAAATTCATACAACAAAATATATCTCGCATACCAGTAAGAGCTGTTAAAGAAATGATAATTGAGCGGTGTCATATTGTGCTCATCTTTCATTTTTTAACCATTTAATTTCACATAATGCATGAAATGAAAATGAACCAATTTATTTCCACGTGATCCATTTCCGCCTTTTTTTTATAAAGTGTGGAAGTCAAATTAATACTCCTTGTTTGGCTCTGGTCTGCAAATTCACTGTCACATCTGAGTTATGCTACATCTAGTATCATCATATTTAACAATAACAAAACCTTGCAATTTACAGAAAAGTGATATAATTTAAATAATCTGATTTTAAATTAATTTTCTGTGGCCAAAGGACTTGCTTCTCCAGTTGCAAGATGCATAAGTGAGAGAAAAATGCTATATTTATAATGTTCTTTATATATAATTTTTGCAATGAAAATTGCAAAATTTTCATTGCAAACATAAATAAGCAATAACCAGAAATTTGGATTTTGAATGGCACTGCATGCTTTAATTAAGCTTTTTGCTAAAAGTATCTAAATTTCTTTTCTGTTGGTCTTAGCTCTTTTTTCCCCTCACAATTCTGCTTTTTGAAAAAAAAAAAAAGAACCAAAACATGCTACCCTTCTGTTTAAAATACTCCTGTACTAACAATTTGATCTTTTAATAGACTGAGCATTTTTAACCTGGTAGTGAATGCAGGAGCAGTCTGCGATCTCTAGTGGTATTTCCAGGTAGCCTGTGTTCTAGTCAAAAGTGAATGTCCTCCTTTCAGGATCCCAGGTATTGTTCAAATATCTAATATTTTGCTCTTGGAGAAGCACAGGTTTGAAAACCGAGCTGTTCTGTTTTTGTCTAACATTGAGCTGCTGTTCCTGCGAACGTTTCGCTGCAGCAGGGAGTGCTGGCCAGTCCTCCACTTCCCGCTCTGGAGATGCGCACAGTTTAGTAACAGCTGCTTCGACAAGTTTTCTGCAGTGGCTCCTGGTACTGCCACATATAAAAGCCAAACAGCATTTGTTCTAAGTAACTTCTCGTAAGCTAGGATTCATATTTAGACAGTTGCCTTTTTTGTTAAAATGTTATTTTCGTTTTTTCTCTTCATCCTACTTTTCTGTGCCCTCTGAGAGGAAAAAAAGAAATTCTGGATGGGAGAGAAGCAGCAGCTCTTTCTGTTCTGTCTTAAAAATAAAACTGCTAGCAATACAGTGAAGAAAGGAAGAGGTATTCTTCTCAGAAAATTGTTTACATAAAATACCATAGTCAGAAAAGGATAAAGAATAACTGTTTTTTTAGCAGCCGGAGAACATCAGAATATAGTCTTCAATTCCCTTACGTGTTTTGTCATGCAGATTCCCTTTAAAGTAGCCTTGCCAATGTACCTTAAATATATTTTAGAATTATTTTACCATGAAATTAGTTTTTCTCCATCATTGGCTTAGTTGAATCCTTCCTTTTTGATCTATGCTGGGACATTAGAAGTGAAGCCATGGCTGCACGTACGATTTTAGTAGGTTTCTATCAAAATGTGTTCTGCCGTAGACCATACCCATGGCGGTTATTAGTGTAGCCTGGCTGCTGTGTAACCTGCTTCTCCAGCTCTCACCAGGAGTCTTACTTCATTCCCACGCTCTGTACTTGTGTCACCAGGTTGTATTTACATACTTATTATCTGGAGGAAGAGCGGAGAAGAGAATTTCGATCTCGAGAAGAAGTGCAGAACAGCAGAAGGCTCTTCAGGCAGTCCGCTTGCTGAGCTAGGCATTGCTCAGCCCCGTTTAAACTCCACTCTCCAGAGTCTCCTCCCTAGTCAACGACTTGCAAAATATTGCCTGCCTTTTAACCTTGTACATTAGAGAATGGAGACAGGGGATTTTCTTTGAGGAGGGATAAATGAAACACTTGGAGGAAAAAAAATTGGTCTGGCTAGAAAATTTTGGCTTGGTAATATTTCTGTATCCCTGTCCCATTAATGGCTTTTTTCCTTTTGACTTGCAGGTAGTTCATCATCTTCTTTTTGTTCTTATTTTATATGAAAGCATTACCTGATAACAGCTGTAGAGAAAACGGTTTTATTTACACAGCCTGTTTAAGAACTTCTATATTATAACCCAAAATGCTCTTTATTACTTTTATGAGGAAATTAAGGTTACATTGGAGCAGTTGAATCTTAGGTTAAGGGAAATGATTTTTCCTAAATCTTCACGCTATTTACTTGCCATTTCATCTCTGGGTAGTGTGTGGTGCTTTTAGGTGGAATGCTTTTTTTTCTCTTTTTTTTTTCTTTTTAAACAATGATTTCATTCCTAGCAGAAGAAAGAAGTTACGCAAATCTCCAAAAGATGTGGTAGATGGATTTCAGAGGGTTGAGCGCCTTACTGCAATTTTAACTAGTCTTCCTCTGAAGTGAAGTACCTCAAGTGACTTTATTAAGAAAGTAAGAGCATACGAGTTTAAGGCTGCCCTGATGCGGGTTTTGTGAGAACCAGGAACTCAGAGCATATAGAGAATATGGAGAATTTCTTGAAGGTAGTCCACGGCAGAAGCTGTTCCACACATCTGGAATCCTAATCTCTCTTGTATTCGTGCGTGTGCCTAACATTGGCTGTGTGAGTATAATCACTGAACTTCCATGAGTGCTGGGTTCCCCATGAGTAGTACTTTAAGAACAGAAAAAGAAGCTTGCTTTTTTTTTTTTTTAACTATCTTATATCTATTGCAGTAGGTAACCTCTGGGCAGCACATACAGATATCACCGAGGCTCTGCTTATCTGCCCTTCATCCACCACTGCAGGCAGCGGGACTAAAAATTTAGCATCTGTTTAGAATAAACCTTTAGAATAAAATCCTTGGTTCAGACATGCATTAAAATCAGTTGGGCTGAAGTGTTTGTAACTGAAAGAGTATTTCTCTGAGCCGCTCTAGGCAGCAAACCAGGGGTTAATTCCTAGGTGCTGAAGTTTTGTGCTGTCTGGAGAAAGGGAAACTGGTTAGAGGGTGATGTTGACTTGTCTTTTTTCGTATCTGTTCTTGAGACAAGAATGTAAATTGACATGAAAATAGGAGAAACATTGTTTGTAATCTCTGTTTATGAATAGAAATGCTGTTAGTGACCAACAGATACTAGTTTTCCCTGGAGTTGCAGATGTCTCACTTTAGCAGGATCTCCTTACTACCGTCGCCTGTGTTTTGAGTACATGCGTTTTTTGCAGAACTGCTTTGTTAGGGTTACAGCCAGAGACCCTCACAGGGTGTGCCCGCCCGTGGCTCCTCTCCGGGTGCTCGCTGGCGTTTCCGTATCACGAAGGCTGAATTTAAAGATACATAGATTTGTACCCTGCTTTTGTCCAACCCTTTAATGCTTTGAACAGCATACATAGCGCATGGCTTCATAGTTCAATAATTTGTAAAATAGATTTCCATTTTAACGCAGCCTGCTAGCGGCAGGGCAGTTTGGCTTTTGTCCAGCAACTAATATGTGACATGATGCATGAAGGTACAGTTAAAAAAAAAAAAATTAAATAAATGGATATTTTCAGAAGATGTGCACATGGAGCCAAACACCAGATGGGTGCTGCCTGTCGAGCACACCTTTCCTAGACACCCCTCTGCCTGTCGCCTTGTCTTGGTGCTGCCGTGGTGAGCATGGGAATGGCGAGGAGCGTGGTGCCCCATGTTCGGTGTCGGTGCCCGCTGCCTGGGCAGACTCTGCTAGTGACTTTGCGCATTCATGAAACCTCTTTTACAGATGTTGGGTGTACCTGCCTGTGGGATCTGGCTTGCAGGCTTGGGACCGTGGATGCTTCAGCGTAGCACCTGGCTTTTGCGTCCAGGAACAGCAAGTTGTGGATTCGTTCTGCTGAGGCTTCAACTTGCTATTTGGACAAATAAATCAATCCTGCACGTAAATCAGCTCCCTGCTTCTCAAGTGAATTTTTCACTCAGTCCAAATTAATTGTCTTTCCTAACCTGCTCAGGCCTGATTATTTTTCTGGCTGTTCTGTGGTTCTCTGTTTTCATTTTGCCATTTGCCCCAGCAGCTCTGCAGGTCTAACCGCCCCCAGATAGCTGGACTTTCTGTTTGGGCTTCAGGTTTTTTCCCACCTGTCCTGTGGAAAAAAAAAGTAACAGTAGAAGCTGCTCTGCTTCCTCACTGAAACTCCGGAGTTTCTGGAGTTCGTGGCCCATGCTTTTTTCCCCCTCCTCACCTCCCGGCAAAGGGGCAACGAGTCCTACAACAGCCCAGGAGTGAATGGGGTCTCAGTTCAGCCCCCTCCAGCTGAAGAAGGCTGCATCTCTGTGCACGAGGACCAGTGACAGAGGGGCGCGTGCGGTGGACCTACTGCTATTCAAGTCGTAAGCTGGGAAGCGGGGCAGCGTTTGAGATGCTTCTCCGGGCAGTCGTCGGGGTTGCCCGCTATGAGCGTGCGCTGCCAGGTGCCTGGCTGCTCCCACACCCCGCTGTGAGGCCGTGGTACCAGCCCAGCCGGACGGCGTGCGTCCCAGGGACTGGCAGCTTGGTCTCGTGATGCTGACAGCTCAGGCATGGTCCCAAGCCCAGCGTGATTGTTTTAAAACCTGCAATATTCCCAGAAGTTCCCAAGTCCCCCAGCCTTTGGGGAAGGAAAAAGCAGGAAAAAAATGTAAACAAGGCTTGAATTCCACAAATGAAACAGTGAAAATTCTGGTCAGTCACAGATTTTTTTAGATACTTTTTTGTTTATTTAGAAGGGTAGATATTTTATTTATTTTTACAGGGTCACAGAAGGGAAAACTGAGTGTTAACTCAGCTCACCTGTCTTCTCATTAATGTGTTTTGTTACCTATGCGTGTTGACTACCTTCTTTGCTGTGTCTTCTGGTGTGTCAGCTGCTGATGTGCTTTGCAGGCAGAGAGTCGGCTTAAACTGATTACAAGGAAAACAAAGCATCTATGAATACTTAAAACCATTCCTGTGGATGCTTCTTAGCTTCGCTGGATAATGTGAAAATAGTAAGCTGTTAGTGTTGTTTTGAGCCTGTCTGAACAAATTTACCTGGAAGGAAGAAAGAAAAATCTACCTGAATTGCACCCAGGCATAATGGAACATGCCAAGGTATTAGAGTGCTGTGTAATAGCAGTGACTGAGTAATAAATCAGCTGAGTAAACTTATACTGGAGGGATGGTAACGCTACTTGAGCTAACAAGTATTTGTTCTTTGTTTTGAAGGTTTGTTTTCTGCTTAATGTAACCTACTCTATGTAAGCTCACTAAGTGAATGCTAACATGTAGGAGAAGAGGTTTATTCAATTTAATACTAATTTGAAATATGTGATTAAACGCTTTGAGTGACTGGGTGATAGATAGCAGGTGAAATTCAGTTCTTCTATGACATATGAGGGTGTATGTTGAGAGGGGAAAGAAGGAATTAACTTTATCTGTGTAGTAGTGAGCACTGAACTTTGTATTTCCATTGGAGCAAAACATCTTGAAATTATATCAGCTAATTCCATAAATGCATCGCTTCTATGCTCCACAGTACTCAAAGAAACAGAATACTGGGGGTGGTTATGTGGAGAAGAAAGAACAAAGCAGGCAGCACTGCAGAAACCTATGACTTGTATAGTTCTGTCCTCCAGACTGAAAATGAATGAGTGGGACTGCGGAAGGTACAATGCAGAGTAATAAAGAAAAAAGGGTATGAAAGCGCTTCTGCACAGCTAAACGATTAAATAAACCAGAACTTATCATCCTTGGAATGAGAGGATTGAGCAGGGGAAACAACAAGTACAAATGGAAAAGGTGAACAGCAAGTGGTTCTCATTCAGGATGTTTGTCTCCTACCAGATCCAAGAGGCAACAAATGAAGCTAACAGATGGCAGGTTCAGGACAAAGGGAGATGCTGCTTGTGTTGTGTGATCAAGAATATGGTATGTTCCAGACGTTTGCGTGGGTTCAGAAAATAAAGTGAAATTGGGTAAAATGGAATAAAAATGTGTCGCAAACGACAGAAGAATCTCTGTCAAAGCACACACGTTCTATGCCTGTGACTCAGGACGATGCTGGTCTGCAAGACAGCATCCCTGGAATGAGTGATGACTTTGTCCTTTTGCTGAAGGTCCTGAGCTAAAAGACCCTTTGGTCTGACTTAGTAAGACTGCTCTTCCATTTCTTTTGCTGTGGGTGGGAGGTTAGAGTTCAAAAGAGCAGTGCACTGGGTTCATTCAGTTGTAACAGGCATCTGAACAAATCTTTACGATGCACCAGCCCATCAAGGATTCTTGGCCAGAGCTTTGTCATCTGCTTCTGTTCATTACTGGAAATGAGTTTAAGCTTCTTTGATTTGTCCTCAATAAGGTACTATAAGAGGCTGTAGAGTATATTAGACTTGTGGGGTTTTTTTGTTATTGTCCATGGATTTTACACTCTGAAAACCCTGTGCAGGCCTAAATAACATAGCTACAGAAATAAGTAGTAGTAGAAGGTGTGTGTGTATTAGCTTTTTATGACATAGGCTAACAGAAGGAAGGAAAACTTCAGCAAGAGTGAAGAAGGGGAAAAAAGTCAGCCGAGATCTGAAATGAGATGGAAGTGATTAAAGCAGAGAGGGAAAAGGGAAGCCTGATTAAAGATAAGGAATTCTGATGATGTGACCTTTCCTGCCTGCTGCATTTTCGATGGCAATGCAAAGTGAAGGGTTGATTTAAAGGGCAGCACAATCTGGGACTGGTTACCACACGTCCATAAAGGAGTTCAAAACCAAGGAGAAGGCAATTTTGAATTGTGCGTTAAAACAAAGGAGGAACAAATGTAGATGTGAGGGACTGGCAGTGTGGTGGCCCTCGTCTTCGCTGGATAAAGAACTGGCTGAATGACCAAGCGCAGAGAGTGGTGGTGAATGGAGTTAAATCCAGCTGGTGGCCAGTCACAAGTGGTATTCCCCAGGGCTCAGTATTGGGGTCAGTCTTGTTTGACATCTTTATCGATGATCTGGATGAGGGGATTGAGTGCTCCCTCTGTAAGCTTGCAGATGACGCCAAGTTGGCTAGGATTGTTGATCTGCTTGAGAG
>Ga0181612_102413_pt1 | contig 33682 bp, 21 predicted proteins | sample HoacroProtozoa21_FD_119630 | JGI IMG/M metagenome (GOLD analysis project Ga0181612, IMG submission 119630) | Hoatzin crop microbial communities from Cojedes, Venezuel. Combined Assembly of Gp0051906, Gp0051904, Gp0051908 | reverse complement strand
GCTCCAGCCTCCCCCCCACCAGCATCTCAGCACTCTGCAGCTGTTCCCTCTCCTCTCCATGACTCTCAGGGCACAAGCATGAAAGCAGCCGGTATTCTTAATGAGAAACAACGGCTTGCCAGACGGCTGGAGCACATGCTGGCATAACCCATCGCTCCCAGGATTAGTCGAGTAGGCCACTTCACTTCCAATCCTTTACTTTATGTAGTCCCCATCCCCGGTACTCACTGTTCCCACCCAACCGCAGCCAACGGTGTGAAAATTGCAAGCTTAGTGGAAATGGTGATTGCTGATGCCAGAGTAATGCTGCTTGATAGCAATCCAGCAAGCAGTAAGAAAGAAACTAAATTTTCCAACTTCAGCTAAAGCTCAAATTAACAATACGCTATTTTCTTAAAAAAAAAAAAAAAAAATCAAGAAAAAAGCACACACCTACAAGTTTCATTCCTCTTTAGAGGAAAGGGAAGTATTGAGCTCAACTCTATTCTGCCTGACAGCACAGGTTCACGCTGTTAATTAAATAGTAGTCTTGGGAGTTAAGGTTGCACATTTTTGCATGGGGTTTTAAAACAGAAAAAGAGGAGCATCTGGAGAAAGAGCAGAATCATTGTGAGAGAAGACAGAAAGACAGCAAATGAAGGAACTCAGGAGTGCTGCTTCTTGAAAACAAAAAGAGGACAGGGATAAATCACTGCATTCTGAATGCTGCAACCCCTCCTTGCAGAAACAAATGGCTGTGAACAGCTCTGGCTGTAACACCTCTGTCATCAGTGGGACTGTTTCCCAGCAGAAATTACCACGCTGTCTCCACTAGGTCACCATGATCTGCACACTATCAGGGATTCACAATCAAGTTCTCCAATGTTAGCTAGCTTGATTTAAAAAGTAATTTGCAGGACAGAGCAACATCTCTGGATGAGACCTGCCAGGCTGAGGCAGGATGACCAGAAGTTTACTAGACCTTTGTCCACTTGAATGACTAAATTCCCATTGTGCTCATCTGAGCAAGGCTCTGTTGATGAAGAATTCCCATCCTGACCTTACTAGGTGATCGATAACAGCCACAAATCTTGTACTATTCTTTTCCTCTCCATTAGCAACCAGGGCCAAATCATTTATCACCGGTACTAAAATACGTTAAAAAGTGAAGGTAACTAGAATTAAGTAACAGAACACTAAGCAGGATTCAAGTAAAAGAAGATGCCTCCTAAAATGCCCCGTGCAGGGAATTTAAAACATCCTCTTTCACAAGGCAGCCAGTGAGTTTCTGCATTTCTTACACTATCTTCTTTAGGAGATCTATACCAGTACATTTCATCAAATGGCTGTGTGCTCTTACCACAAAAGTGTTTTAGCTTTGGTTGAAGGAAGTAACATGGAAAGGTTAATGTGAAATTGGACCACCAGTTGAGAATAGCAGTGGAAGACTACAAGCAGACATGCACAGTCTTCCTTTTGAACTTCATGTCTTATGCCCATAAGTGCGCTTTGTAAGATGGGACTGGGGTTTTCTTCGGGGCAATAGAGAGTGCTACCAGAAGTACAAATTAAATAAATCAATGAATATCAGCCCACAACATACACCATAACTACAAACAAAATTTATTTTATAAAACTGTCTTTCAATTTCAATCCTTTCCTAAATTCACTGAAATAGCTAACAGGACTACCAGTTGTACTCCTGTACCAAGCTTGTGCCAACACAGTAGCACATGCCCGGCCAAGCACCAGCACTCCTATGAGTAAAGCAAACAGGCAGCTCTAAGGGCGGAGAACTCCCACTACCTCTTCCATGGCACATAGCAGTTACAGCCTTTAGTTTGTGTGAGAAACTATATTCTTTCCAATAGATTTTCAGAACTATTCCACCTCCTCAGAAACTTCACTAGAGTCAATAAGCACAAGTGCTTGTGAACCTGTTGGGCTTCCTACTAAACAGGTGGCCAATATTATCTATTTTATTTCAATTTCAAAGATAAGGAACAGAGATAAAGCTTGCCAGTCACCTATCTACAAGTAAAGGTGAGGTAAATTGCCATAGACAGGGACATAGCATATAATGCAAGTTGATCACAGTTTTAATACTGATTGACTGAGCCACTTAGAAACAAACACTAATTCCAAAACTTCAACCTAATGACCCAGTTCATCAGAATACTAGAGGACCTCACTGTTTTTTGCTATCCTAGAGATAAGTATCTATGCCCTCAGGGTGCTAATACAAGACCTGTGAAGTCCTCTCCGTGTCCCTCTTGGCACAGAAAGAAGTCATAAGCGCAGCTGAAATGGTCAAAACATCATTCTGAGAGAAAACATCCTTTCCTCTTTCAAGCATATGACACACTAAGCAGCACTGGGACAAAAAAAAATATACCCAGGATACACACCTAAGCCAGACACTAGCTCTCATTCCTCAGTTTCTACACCAAACAACAGTCCCAGGAAGGCATTCAAATAAGAGAATAGGAAAAGGATATTTAGTCCCATCCTGAGAGTTAAAAACACCAAATAGCTCCCTTTGCAGATCATGCAACAATTTCTAACCCAAAGTTTCTCCCCAGTAACACCTCCCAGCTTCCCAAACCCTCTAACCCCAGACCTCATCCTACCTAGTCCCTGCTATACTCAGGGCCTCCTATTCCTCCTACCACATTATCACCCCCAATTCACCTTAGGCTCTCCATTGCCCCAGGTCGAGCTTCTCTTGGGCTCCTAAGCCCTACCAGTTTAGAACTCCCGTTCCCCTTGCAACTGCTCAGCAGCTCACCTTTAACCAGCCTGGACACTGTTCTTGCCTCTTTCTCCCTCCATTCCCAGTGCTCCCACTGAACTAACACTGGGAACTGCAGAGGGAAGCCCATCCTTTCCATCTCCAGCCTCGCTACTCAGTGAGGCAGCACTCTCTTTCAAAAGCCAGCATCACCTTGTACTCAAACAACTCATGAGATCCCAAACCTCCAGCATGGCATACACATGGCTGGGAGCTCTCAGTCACTTGGAAATTCCAGTGTGCAGCTTTGAAAAGTTGGGTCCGCCTCCCACTATCAAAAGGCATGGAGAAATGAGAAGGTAAGCACCAGGTAAAACCTGCATTAGGCAGAGATGTTGACCTACAAAGATGTTAAAACTCTAGCATTTGTTCTATAGTTCTCTTTACAGTTTACAAGCAGCGCAGTGAAGTCGGAAAGCATTTCTGCTGGAAGGTATTTGAAAGGTCAAGTCTCATATAATGACTTATTTTTCTTCCCAAAACAGTAAGTTCAAGTAGAACCCTTTAACAAACAGACCTTCTTTGTATTCACCTTAGATTTCATTTTATGAAAGCATTTTATACTCAACACACAAGCTCCTGTTCCTTCTACCCTATCCCTACACATGACATTTATCAATTAGCTTTGAAGATGCTGTGCTGAAGAGATCATTCTCTTATGCTTGCAACATCTTTCACAGCTTAAAGATATTTTCTTTCTTTGTTACTATATTAAAGAATTCTTCATTGCACAGAAATTACCACAGCAGCCTTATCTATACCATCAACTGGACCATGGCTGCTTCCTCTGCTCTCTTAAGATTTCAGAAGCATGCAGGAGACAGTGCTGTTGGATCTTGAACCTCGGTAGCATTTTTAAAGCCACATAAGACATTCTGCAAGTTTGTAAGAAGGTCAAATTTTAGGTCTTTAATTATGCTCTCTAAAATCTTTAACTCTCTTGCTAACTGGCCAAGCAGCTCCTTAGTCTTTCAAACCCTCATGGCACCTAGTGATCAGGCATTTTACCAGTGAACCAGACTGTCTGGTACACCAGTATATGAATCCTGCCTCCACAAGAGCTACAAGATCACAAGCTTCCCTTGCCATGTAGCTGCTGCAGAATGCGACAGTGACAATGGGATTAGAGATGAAGGGGAGACGCAACATCACTTAATCTCCAATCTGTTCAGCAACACAAATCAGAGGGCTGGAGCAGACCTGATCAACAGTTGGAGAATCAGAAATGCTGCAGGTAACCAATACTACCAGTAATCAATATTTCAGCCACAGAGATAACCAAGCAAAGTAGAAGTGACTAAACAATACCACCTTCAACATGCACTGTATAAAGGCAAGTGTGTTATACACAGGGAAAGTGGGGCTTTTTTCTCCCCCAAAAAGTTCTTTATTTGCAAATGTTCCACAGAGGAACCTTACACCTCTTTAGTAGTCACCTAAAAAGATTTTGAAAGCAATATTATCCTCATGTTATAAATACAGAAACCGCCAAAAAGATCTAAGTAGTCTACAAAAAGGAAAAAAAGTATATTTTGTCTAGTAGCATTGCAGCAGTCTGCTTTGATAATCCTAAAACAAAAATGGAGAAAAATTAACTTCTTGACCGTGCTACACGTTTGAAGCACCTTCATTTTAACGGTGCATTCAGCATCTATCAAACTAAGCTACAAAATAAGAAACTGTAGCCCTTATGTTACAACAATTTGGAAACTGAGCTTCAATGCTTACTAATGGCAAAGCTCATTTTTAATCCTACTTTACATTCAATTGCCCCAATAAATAGCTATTTCACCTTTACTCATTATTATATTTAAGATTTTTTATGATTTTCTCTTGCTATTATAAGTCTGTATTAGAATTGCTTTTCTGTTTCTTTAAACATGGCATTTGCTTAAAGCAAACCATAGCAACTGCAAAGAAGTTCCCTGCAGCCGATAAGCTCAGAGTGAACGGCTCAAGCATTACTAATTTTGAGGTGGGAAGAGTTGAAGAAATAAGGTCTTTTTATATAAAAAGCTTAAATGACTCATGAAAAATCTTTTAGCATATCTTATATATGCTTGACAACAACAACATATATAGCACCTTCCATCACTGAAGTGCTGTAGAAACTGAGAGCAGGGAACTGGTTGTTGTCAAGTAAAGTTTCCTTATCAGCTCCATAAAGTACCTTACACTTGACATTCGGTATAATCAGCGTTTAAAAAGTATAAGGTACCTGGCGTAACAGTCCAGGAGATTTCCAGTTGGCCAAAATGTCTGTCAGGGAACAGGTCAACACAATCATACCCACTTACTGTTTCTGACCTTGGCCAAATTTCCAGACTAATCATCAGTAATGGTACACTGTCACAGAAGAAAAACCTCAAGATTTTCTTCAGCACTCAAAGGGAGAGCCACATACTAACCATAGATGATTGAACTGAAGCTAATAATCTGCTGAAAAGGTCTATTAAAGAGGAAACAAGATCAACAGACATCTCTGGATCTGAATGTCTGGTCCACCTACCAGTAACTGCACTTGGTAATCATTTTCATAGGCTAACTGAATTACAAGTGCTTTTTACACTCCAGCACTCTTTTTAGGATATTCCAGAATCTAGCTCCACTAGAGATCCGGTATTTATTTTCACACTACTTTTAGCTAGGGCCAGTTTTTATATACTAATTTTGCCACCTACAGATCTTCCTTTCTGTCAGTCCTGCTTCCAGCTCTCAGTCCCCTGCATCATTCTCTGTCAGCTAAACATTCTTGGTCATCTGGTCAGCACAGTTAGAGATTTATACTGTACTGAGTGCCATGGTCCTGGCCCCTTGACTTAATATGAAAGAATTAATCTAACAGGGAAGCTAAGGCTGGATCACAACCATAGACTCAGTATCAATATTGCTCTTCCTCAAGCTCAGATGTTGAAAAAGGAAGTCTCACAGAAGTAAGACCGTATGCAAGCAATATGCCACATAGCGGTGTACCCAAAAATCTATGAAGTATTACAGACTGCACAAACAGTCCGAGATGTGTCCTGAGAGATGCCAAACACCCAGCTCCACTGCTTTTCTCTGCAATTATTGCAATTTAAAATCAAAAAAGGAAATACAGAAACTTTCTCAAAGTGCTGCTGACCTTCCATACTAAAGACAAAGCACCCACAAAGGAAGAGCATCTATCCATCAGACGACAGACGAGTGGCTTTCCTTAATTAGAGACTAGCTAACATTAGAATCAGCAAGTGAACAGAAGGCTCCATACATTGCTGCTGCTTCCACCTACAACCTTTATATCAGTTCCTCTGCACCCCATACCGACTACCTACCCCACAGTATTTCCTTTGTCGTCTTCTCCCACTCAATTTTCTGCCTGAAACAACTCTCCTCCTTTTACGTGTCAGGTAGAGTTCTCTCCCTTTCTTTCAACACTTCCTTACACCAATTCCCTCCATCTTCTTTGTTCCACTCAGCTCTGTTGGGGGGGCTTCCATTGTTATTACCCACGCTGCACGACAGGGGCATTGCTTCAGTCACCACACACCTTGTCATTCAATAAGACAAGCGTGGGCCTGAAGACCTTCTGTAAAGCACATCTGATGGAGCAACTTGAGATCTCAGACCTTACAGTGAATAGCTGCTCCCTTTCAGCTGTTCAGCCAGCAGTGATAACTAATTCTTCGATCCAAAATAAAAGGCTGAAGGGGGAATATGCTCACATAACGGATAAAAAAGAATTCAGAATTCCCTGTGCTCTGGTTTGGAATTATCTGTCAGACAGACCAAGACCAGAAAAATAGCCACTCTTTCACATCAAAGGCAGCTGCATTCTGGGTAATCAAAGAGCACCCTTGACAGGGATAAAAGTTAATCATGAAATATATCTCAAGATAGGGCTGGCAATTAGCATTAGTCTGCCACATATAGCACTGCAGAAGTACACACCTGGAACAGTCAGGATGTGCCCTTTTACAGGTGCACGTACCATTCAACCCAGGGCCTTCCAGCCCACATGAATCACCTAGCAACTACTGAAGAATCTCTCTGTTCACTGCAGCTTCCTATAAGAAAAAAATTTGAAACATTCTTACTGTAACTTACTCCCGCATGAGAGGATCTTCCTAAATGTGCAGAAATCTATAGTAAGCTTGGAGTTCTTCAGCTACATCAGGTGTGCAGACGTTCCAGGTCCTTCACAGAAACCCAACCAATCTGAGTACTTTTTATTCTACTTTCAAAGCAGGTGCAATACTTCATACTTTTGAGGCACTTTACATGTCCAAAGCACTATACAAACACCAGCTAATTAGAGACAGCTAACAAGAATATCCCAAGATACTGAATCTCAGTGTGTAGCAACAATTTTTACTTCTTTCCCTCTAAACCAGGGAAAGTTAGGGATTGAAAGATGCCTAAGAGCGTGCTCTCTGAACTGTGGAACAGTACCTTCAAGCAAAATGCATTACATTTGAGACTTCCATATCGCCAGTGTCTAGGAAAGACCCAGCTCGGCCTGGCCAAATAGGAATGGACCTGGTTCACTGGTAACTGCTGAGAAAATATCACACATGCTGTCAGATGCAATTTCTATTCACAATAGATGTCCACCTTGTACACGTGCTTCTCCTGAACTGGCACTACACTTCAGTTGTGCCTGTAGGGGCTCTGTTTTGAAAAAAACAACTGAAAAGAAATTGCTAATCCCTTAATTGGGGGCACCCACTTCACCTTCTACGGGAATAATTTAGAAAGTCTGAATGGGCCACATGTCACACAAGGCAAAAATTTAATAACTGAAAGTGACTCAGATTGTTGGTTCACTTCTCTGTACCTACACTCAGCTATGCAAAGCTACTGAAGGGAAGTACTCAGTGTTAATTGAGAACAACTTCACAAACCACTCATTACCGCCCTTCTCAAAAGTCATCCTCTCTCAGATTTCTGATGGGATTTGCATTACACCAGCCAAGTTGCTGATCCTAGGTCTCAAGCACAGTTCCAGGAATATACAATTAGGGCCATGTTCCCTTGAATTTTCATCAATCTCTCGTTTAAGCCACAACAGCTAGGGGATTAACTGTACTTTCCTAGTTGAGCTACTTCACTGCTTGCAAGACAAGAACAGAAGCACACACCATATCCACAAAAGAAGCCTGTTAGGTCTCATCATGCATTCTGCTACCCCCTGCCCCCCTACCTGCTACCTCCCAAATGATGGCATCACAAAACAGTCCTACAAAGCTACAGCCACTAGATTATGAGAAACAAGTCAAACTCCATAATACTCATCTATCTCAGGATACCAGTGGCATGAACCAGACTATCTGCCATCAATGCAAAGGTCAGACTTAAAAGCCTCTCTTCCCTCCCAGTGACATTTCTAGGTTGCTCCCTTCAGAAGGAGCTGCACACACTATTCTATGTGTATCCATCTCTTACAGTAAAAGCAAAAGTAAGGTCTACCTCCCTTTACCCAAGAGCCTACCTTCTTTCTGCTCACAAATATCACAGAGAAACACTACTGCATAAAACATTACTCCATTTCTCCAATCAGCTGCAGAGGGACTCACGTAATGAAATGGAGAAACAAAGACTCTTGGATACCATGGTAATCACGGCCAGACAAGAAAGTAAATTAGCTACCATTATAATAATGACCTGGCTTTCCAAAGGAGGTGATTTGCATGTACCAAGTAAGAAGTAAAAGAAAGATGCTTTAACAGAATTGCTGCTTGCTGTTTAACCCTGTAGCAATGGAACAAGCAGTCATGGCCACCATACTATGAGCCACTCTGGGCTTTTCATATTTGACTGCCTCTGCAGATGCAAAGTACCTGACCAGAGCTCCCTCCAGGTGTAATGAAGCCTCACTCTGCATTTCTTCTGGTAGCACAGCAGCTTGTGCACAATCTGAATGCACCGTCTGGAAAAGAGAAGGCAAAGGATTAATTACATTGCATTTCCCAGCAATTCTACATGGAACCTGGAAATGTCTCTGAAATCAGCAGCAGGGAAACGGGCAAACTCAAAGCCTGTCAGAGGAAGATGGGGCTCATGGCTTTGGGCTCCTAAAGGGAAGCAACACCCACCAGAAAGAACCAGATGAGACACGCGAAAGGTGCCTGTATGCCAATTTTAGCTCAACATGATTGGACCAACTACAGATGCAAGTTTGTTGTTTGTATTTAATTAATACTTTCCACTCCTTGCTGTCCTTACCCGAGGACCTCACAAGCTCTACAAAAGCAGTCACTTAACTTGCAGGCTCCATATGTATGAGGTACTGTGCTCAGATTTTTTTTAAAATCTGGACACAATGGAGCTTTTCAGTTTCCAAAGGATGAGGCTAAAGCAGATGACAAAGTCAAACAAACTGCAGGATTTTTAGTTTGACAGAGGCATGCAGTTTAATTATATAACAAAAAGAGATTTCTGTCAAATTTGTCAGTCTCCTTAAACAAATAATTTAAGTGCGAGCTTTGAAATGACCAAGCAATACACCTACAAGCTCTGAAATCTCGCAACGGACAGCTAGCATACTTGTGAAGTCTCCATATTCCTGTAGGTCTCTATAGCATCTAGTGTTCATACAAACTCTTAGGTGCACAAAAATTCTTCACAAATAACATCAGAACTAAATGTACAATATAATAAGTAAATTCTCTAGCACTAGCTATCATTAAGGACAAGACAGAAAATATATACAAATATGAATTTGTTAGACCAAGCTATTTTTAGTTATTGACATTCAGAAAAAAATGAAGGAAGACTTCAAAAAGAAAAAATTCCTTTTTGCCCAAATCCTTATTTCTCAAAAGCATATTATTTCATTAATATCAACATCTCTCTGAAAAGACACTACTGAAAGACACTACATATCAGACAAACACAGAGAAATCAGATTTTAAAAATTTGCATGGAAGTCATTTGAAATGGGGTGAAGAGTTCAAAATGAGGCTTTAAAAAGCCTTAACAAATAATACGCAGAAGGTATACATTATTCTTTCCAGACCCTTAGATGATCCCAAAAACACCATGGTGGGATATGGACTGAAATTAACTTTAGACAAATAAAAGTAAAATAATTTATAATAACTGAGCACCACATTAAGTGCTATATTTCCAATTGGATTCTCATAAATTCAACCAAGAAAAGGAAGCAAACCAGCTAGGAAACAGACAGCTGTCTTCAGATCAGGAACAGCAGTCGCCCTGGGGACACACCTGCTATTTCTGATGTTACTGGAACCAGACAATGCCCAATACCTTTCCACCTACATATTTGGTTGGTTGTACAACTAGAGTTAGCCTCTACTAAAAAACTGTTTAAGGTACTGACCACAGAGAATCTGGCAACGGCTAAAACATTTCTTTATAATTACAATAGCTGTTAACGCAAAATAGTCTGCAGACATATCTCACCATTGAAACCTTATGGTTGTATACAGGAGCATACAGCTTTCCAGGTGACATCAAGGCATGGAAGAAAAGAGATGAGGAGGGGCATAACAGCCCTAGTACCCCTGCCTAAAGAGCCGGAGCACCAGCTACCAACCTATAGACTCCCAAACCAGACTGCTTTTGTTATGAAACTGCTTTAGCTATGAAGTTATCCATCCTGGTGGGGTGTCTTTCTTTTTTTTTTTTTTAGCTTTGTGCTGAGGACTAATAATACACATAATGGACAAAAAACACCCTTGGTCAAAGCAATAATGACTTCTCTTTTAAATATTAATATGTCCTCCCTTAAGTAGCTTCATATTGTCACCTTTTAAATGTATGGTAGAGAAGTATGACGCTATTTGTGCATTCAGAACACCCACTTTGTCTGCAATAACTGCGTCTGCTATGGGTTGGTTCCAGACAGGAGTGTAATGAAAGGACTGCACAAACATGCCAGAATGAATGGATACAGATGTCCACAGATGGTTGCTAGTGCTCATTATTTTTACTCTCATGGGGTTTCTAGATGTGACCTTACTTTTGAGCCCAAGCACTTCACGCCTTTCTTGCAAAATTCCAGTGCACTACACCCAACTACAACTAATTCTGCAACTGTCATTAAAAAAACATTTCTCACAAACTCATAATTGAGCTGTACAAGCCTTGCAAAGGTGCTGTAGTCGTGGGGCTATTTGGGCAAAATCAGAACATGCTGAAAAGTTACCTTAAGGGAAAAGAGTCTATGTATCTTTATCTCTTCTACAGAATATAGTGCTGTTCAAGCCCTGGGGAAATTCAGTACTGTACAAACAGTCAAAGAAAAGCCAATGATCTGCCCAAATCCTATTTCTGCCCTCGAGGCTAAAGCAGAACAAAGCATTCTAGGGGCCTCTTGGGACACATGGAGTGCTTGTATGTAGCTCTGTCCTCTTCTCACCTTTACCCCATTGCCAAGTTTTACCCCTTGCTGCCTACCAGGCTATTTCAGGCTTAAACCTCTCCCACACTCCACACTGCCTTCCAGGCCTCACGTCATTCGTCCTTGCAAAAATGTTTTTTCAGTTTCTAGACACATATTCAGCTTCTGGAAGTAGGGATTCTTGCAATTGCTGTGTATTATGGAACTTTTTTCAGATTGAAAAGCTCTTTGTATTTGATCAAGTAAATTAGGAAATAGGGCTGAAAGGTGGAAATTCATTTCACTTTCAATTTTCTGGCACACAGAGAATTTTAGATGTAGAAAAAGTTGCTGGAAGAGTTCATGAAAAGCCATCCTGTTCCCCACCAGCCACAAAGTGTTATTTCAGCTGGAAGATTGCTCTATGACAAGAATTCCACCCAAATTCAGACTTCAAACGACATCACAATGAATCACCCCACAGACACTTACACATAGAGATCCATAGGAAATTCTTTCATCATGTGTGTTACAATGAACTCCACCATCAAATCTGACAGAAAAGAAAATGATAAAGTAAGTATCGAGCTAGCTACGGTTAACTTCTAGTAGACAACAATGAGGAAGTCAAACTACTCCACTTGCCTACCTCTACCAGACAATAGTCCTGCTTAGATGAGAGAAATTTCCCCCCCTTTTTTTTTTTGTTTAAAGAGAATTAGACATCCTCTGGAATTAAAAAGAAACAACAAACGCTACTGGCAACTGCGGGCACGTAATGTCATTTGCTTTGAGGCACTGTTTCCCCATATGCTTTCCCCCACTTTCAGTCAAATAAAGAATACAGCATGAATTTTGATGCTTAGAATTGCTCTCATATTTCAAGTCTTGTCACTAATGGAAAAATCCATTGAGAAGAACATTTTTGAAAATCATTCTTACCAGAAACAATGCACAAACGCACAGCCTAGATGTTTATAGAGAAGACATTGTATAAAACACATGCTTTTCCCTAAAATAAATTCTGAAGTAAGTAAACCTAGTTTGATCTCTAAGCTTCCGCTTAAGGCTCATTCAAGGGTGAAGGGGGGGGAGGGAGAATGTCTGTTTAACATCTAAGGGCTCCCAGTGTGAGGATAAGAGGTAAAGAGTACAGAAATACAATTGAAAGAGGCAAGTTACCATGGTTCAGCTAATAAACACTAACTGAATGTGTGTGTGTTCACTGCCTAACACAACTTCAGCATAAAATGCTTAACCCATGCCAGTGGTAAAAAATTGTGAGATGTAACCTCCTAGGGTACTAATAGCCCAGCAATATGACTCAATAGTGACTAAAAACAGTCTAGGGAAAGAGAATATGAAAACTGGCAACTCTCAAAAGGTTCAACACAGCTGTTGTGTCTTGACTTCAACAATCACCTGTTCGAAAATGGTGGAGTCTAAGACTGCTTCCGTATCATCAGGCTTAAAAGTCACGCAGGAATCCAGGCTCCATCCATTTCTGCACCCATTCATGCTTCTGGCCTCCACAGCAATGAAAGTCAAAATCTAATCATATGCTGTGTGAAAAGCTTTCAACTGAGCCTGCCTATCCACATGCAAACTCAGCCCTAGCTACAGACATTCCTGTTGGGTTTTTGCTCAGGAAAGGCTAAATGCTCACAAAACACCTTCCCCAACAAACACCTGTCCTTTCTGTAGGTTTGCCCTCATTCTATCCTCTAGAAAGTACTTGTGACCAACTGTTACTACTCTCACTCAAAATTCTGAATTTATTTATCAGCTGCTCTCCCTATTGTTACGTATTCAGGTAAAGGGGCCCAACAGGCCTCTGCAAAACTTACTGTAAACATATATAGAATTTCTTGCTACAGAGAAGAAATTTTGGATTTAATTTATCTGTGAGGCAGCCAGGTATAGAGATGGACAGTGCATTGCTGGAAATATCTTTAGTACGTAACTTTTTTTCCCCTCTTTTCTGAGTCCATCCACCCCTCCCCTTAATCCATAAATCTTGTATTTCTATTGCAGAACAAAAGATGCTTTGGGAACCACAAGCACACACATCTAAAAATACTCACCAAGCACCGCACACACCAGTGGGCGACAGGGCAGGTTCTTGTCTGCTGCTTTCTTCCTATGTCTCATTGGCTACAAACATACAAAGAGGAAAAGAAATCAGTAGAAGCCTGAAGTGACATTCTGTGTATTACTGTATTTTTCATGCAAATCTTACCATCAGCACAGGCTTCCCTTTGTCTTTTTCTCCAACTGCTATCTCACCCACATCAATCCTAAAGACCATGGCTGGAGCAAAATTGTGCCCATTTTTCAGCATGCTGACCACTGGGTTTTGTTTCTCTAGCTGTGTAACTGGAGGGCATTATTATATCATGGGGGAGGAGGGAGAAAACAAGAAAAACCAAACAAACAAATCACAGCAATTCCTCTCTCTTGGTTAACACACTAATTTGCTCCTGACCCAGAAATCTGATCTGCATTCTTAACAGCATGTGCAGTATGCAATGGCTTTGGTCTTTATTGTAACAGATCAGAAAGGCTAATTGAATGGCAAGTTGGTTGTTAAGCAGGATGACTAGCATCCTTGCAGTATGCTCACTATAAAGATGTTTCTGTCCCAGACTAGTGACACTTCCAAGTGCTGCTTCACTGTCAGAGGACGTGGGACTTGCCAGTACCACAAAGATAGAATGCATCACGTTAGGACAACCATCCAAGTTACTTGTAACTACAGAGATTCATGAGCCAGGTAGGGACACTTCCTTCACAGATACCTACAGGAAAAAGCTCTGGAAAAAATACTTTCCTCCTTGAAGGTGAGTCACCTCACCCAGGATGAAGCATAAGCCAAATTAAAACACCCAGTGTAACTCCAGCTGGCTATTAGTATATCACGAGGGCTAATGCTTGCCAAAGATTAAGGCAGAACATTCTCTCTGCCACTGATTTCCTCACAGCTCCTCCCAGCTACACAGCCCTCCGAATCCACCGACAGGACAACTAGCAATTTGTTCTTTGAAAGAATGAGACATTCTGAGAGCAATATCAAAATCATTCCCCAGCTACTTCATTTCTTAAAGTATTTCCACATGCCTTAGAAATCTAGGCATGTGTGTCTGTGACACAGTTTTCAACACACAGGGACTCAAATCCTCTGTGTTCTCATCCCAAAGAGAAAATGGACTATCTTGAGGAAAAGACTCACCATTCTATGTAGGTTTACTCGAAAATTCATGTTGTCATCATGGAGAAAAGCATTAGCATACTGATCCTATCGAAAAGAGCAAGAAAAGAGAGGAGATATGAGTAGCCAACCAAGTGCCCAACACCTTCCACTTGCCTCTCAAATCACATGCATTTCAATGTAAAACTTGTCACCTCCTCTTGTCTCCACCCATGTCTCCAGTCACACAAAACTAACCCCTTCCTGATCCCAATTCTGCTTTGGTTAAGTCTGCATTACTTCAAGTTTTTTTAGCAATTTACTTTCTATTCTGTTCCTTTGCTAATCCAAACTCTAGACTGCACACATCACAGTGTCAAGATTTTAACAGGTGCTCTACAACACAAGGTAGCTCCCCAGCACGCAAGATCCTGTGACTGTGTGGGCAAAGGTTCGTATTGGCCTTCTGATGGACCCATCGTGCCAGAAGTTAGTGCAGTACTAGAAGGCAGGTTCATCAGCTGTACCACCCCCCAGGGAAAGCTCAGTCCAAAGACCAGCTCTAAATCAAAGTGATTCCTCCAGATAATGCACAGCCAAGTTGGATAATAAATGTACCCTCCCTTTAACACCAGAACCAAAACATGCCCTTGCTATACAGAAACAGATTTTCTCATCTTGTATTACCTATGCATCCACCTGAAGAACTCAAGTGCCAAAAACATTTAATTATAAATATTTGAGATGCAGATGATTAGCTTTCAGATTGCACCCTGAACAAACACTACTTCAGAATCCTTACACTGGTCATCAACATTGCTGCTTTCAACTCTTTGTTAAGAATGAAAGGTCTTTACTTGCAAAAATGCAAAATGCAAATCAACACAAACTCAATCACCCTTCAGGACATCAGTCAAGCCATTAGTACATAATTCCCATGAGACAGGACCACATTCAGCCAGCACTGCTGAGTAGCTCTGTGATACAGCTTTCTCACCCTGCTACCAGATTCGCTACTTGTCTTGCTTGTAGGGACCTACAACCATGCGGCTTGCTTTCAGACTCGTATCCTTCTTAGGCAGAATGGATACAGCATTGTCCGTGTTTACCATGAACAACACAGAGCTGAAAGCCATTAGCACATTACTCATCTAAAAGCCACACCACAAGGTCACTCAACAGCTTAGAGAGAAAAGGCTTAGGTTCACTCTTTTCTCTCTTCATCCCTGGGAGTTGGCTAATGCAAATAAGATGATCCAATTTTCAAATTTGAAGTAAATTTTAACAGCACTGCATCAGGTTTATTAGCAAAATGTTAAGTGCCTGAAGTCCTCACTACTCAGTACCACCACAGATTTTCAGGTCCTGCTCAACAGGAGGCAGGGGATGTGCATGCAGACAGAGCCCTGTAACACACCATCTGCTTTACAGTGTCACACAAGAAACCTACCTCTGCTATGCACGTCAGGATAATCAGACACAGCTTGCCACTGTGTAGCCGGTGCTCATCTGCAAAGAAGAAAATACAAGTCCTGCATGAGCCACACAAGCCTAGCGGTGCTAGAGAATGAGATAGCTGTTGCACCAAGAAAAACACCCAGCGTTAGAGATTCTTCATACTCCTGCTTCCTCAATGACAGCTAATAGTCTAACTACTCTCACTAAGCACTCGCCCTCCAGCCTGACCACTAAATCCCACCAATTTTTCCTTCCACAGACCTCCTAAATACTGGGGTTAGTCCCTGTCTTCCTGCCACAGCAGAGATGCACTCTTGCCTCTCTCAGACAAGATGGAAAGAAAAAGATCACCTTTGCTGTAGGTCATGAAACAACCAGCAGAGCTTTGGTAGAGGCACAGTAGAGAGTAACAGAATCACTCACAACATCATGCTCTAAGTCCTGAGTTTTAACCCAAATACTGAGAGATATGACCCAGTTTGCTATGTGCAAACTCACGAAAAAAGGAAGCCTGGAAAGACTTAGCATTTTAAGCCAAAGGAGTTCCACCCTGATCATGTTCCGCAACTTGTTATTCATCTTACAACTTCAAGCAGCTTTTGCCCTGAATGACAACTGGAGAGCTGAAAGACTCACAGAGAGGCACTAAGGCAGAAAAATGCAATTTTTATTTGGATTGTTTAAAACTCTTCTCTCTCAATTTTAACCTTGAAATACCAAAAACAAAACCAAATTACATACAGTCATAGAATAACTCAGAATGGAAGAAACCTCTGGTCCAATCCTTGCTCAAAGTAGGGCCAGCTAAGATCAGGTTGTTCAAGACACTGTCCAATGAAGCTCATTTACAAATCTTTGTTCTAAAAGACAAACAACTCGCACTACACACCCCCAAACCCACAAAAAAAAAAAAAGAAAAACCAATAAAAAAAGCAACCACAACAACATACCTATAAATAAATTCCAAAGAAGCTTAAAACTGCACATTCCTGAACCCCCCAAAACCAAAAAAAAAAAAAAAAAAAAACCCGCACAAAAAGCAACCACAACAACATACCTATAACTAAATTCCAAAGAAGCTTAAAACTGCACATTCCCGAGACCTCCAACAGCTACTCTAAAGCGTAAGACTACTAAACATGCCATCCCAGGTGCCTGCCTTAGAGTCAGACCTGGAGGAGAGGGAAATCTGAAACAGTCAGACCACTTTCCTATAAATTCCAAGACAGCATCAGTCAAACTCCTTGCATCTTTGCAGGTCACTTTTACAAACATTTTGCTAGTTAGTGTGTATATGGTAATCTACAAACATAGATAGAATGGGCTTAGCGAGCTGTTCTGTACAGTATGATGTCTCTTGTTTTCTTTTCTATGCTGCTGAGGGACAGATATCTACTAATAAGATGTGCCCTGAAGTGTGCTGATTTCACCTTGCTGCACTAAGTAAGATGAAGAGCAATTCTGTAACAGGAGAGTTAAAAGTCTCTCCTATGTGTTCTTACCTCAGCTAAAATGTTTCAGTGAAAAGTTTTCTACTCCAGCAAAGCAGGAGAAATGGCCTCGAAGAACTCTGATACACTGGAGCCTTGTTATTTTCCTACTGTAAGGCCTCCCTGTATATTTTTGTAGGTGCTGCTACCACTTCTCTGTCTGGGGATCGTGCTGTAAAGGCTCCTGTTTCACACCAAGTACTCTGCCTTCAGCCAGCGCGTTGTGAACATCCTGCCATTTTCAGCAGTTACAGGGCAGCTATGCAGGCAGTTACTAGCACTGACACTTCGTACTTTCACAGCATCCTCCATTAAAGGAACAAAGCAGTCCACTTCCTATGGAGAGGTATAGCAGCATGAACCCTATTTTACAAATGGGAAAAAATTATGCAGAGTTTTTGTTTCTCCCAAGGCAGCTGCCTCTGACTGGCACAAGGCAGAAAACTAGAGGAGGATCTAGCAAACGCCATCTATTACACCATGTTCTCTGGGACAGGACCAAACAATGGTCTGGTCCTGGATGCGGAACAAACCAGTCTCCCCATGTGTCTCAAGACACATGGAGTAAATTAGAGTTATTGATTCTTGTTCTCTTGTTGCTATATTGGTGTCACATGCCTGGTCTTACACAAGAAGAAAAAAGTTAGGCAGCACCCCACCTACCATCAAAACAAGGACAGGAATATGCCCACTAGAATGAATAAACAGCGGTTCGGATGGCACACTTTTTTTTAGACGATCAGTCAGTGGAGCTCATTGCCACGTACTACCACGGCGGCAAGGAGATTCAGTCTATCCGCCGCACAAATTTCAAATCTTACACAAGGCAGAACCAAAGCAAAGAAAGATACATGAACTCCCGTCTCATACCAGAATAAACTCATCTCTTGCTGGCTTATTTAGTAAGGAATCCCCTCTATCAGATTTCACTCCATCTGAAACTAATCCAGCCTGGCAGTTCCTGAGGCCCTATGCAGGCTTTCCGTATTACAGTGACTAGTAAGTGCAGAGTTTAAATTGAGAAACATAAAATTGTTCCATCAGAGACTTGTATCAGCAAGAGCGACCCTGAGAAAAGCAAATGAGAATGATTAGAGTGCTGGTAAGCCCTCTTCATGTGTGCAATCTATAAGAAATGACTGAGCACAGATTGACGTGGTTTACCTTAAAGACAAAAGCAAGAGGAAACATGAAAGCAGACTTAAAACACATTAGGACTGACACAAAGAAGAAAGAAATAATCCATTCTCAATAGCTATCTTCGAGAAGACAACTACTAATTAATTTAAATCACAGCAAAGAATTTAGGAAGCACATGAAGCTTTCTCACAATAAAGGCAGTTAAACATTAGAACAGATAGTCTAAAAATGGTGTAGTCCAACCAGTTAGCAACATCTCTGAGAAAAGATATATGTAGTCCTGATTCTGCCTTGGTTTTGAGGGGTGCACTAGATATTTTCACCAAGCCACTTTTGGTACCCATTTCAATTAGTCACTTTTTCCCCAATTAGCGTGCATACTGAACAAGAACAAGACAGCCAGGTACAACTTTACTGGAAGCTAGCAGGTACAAGGAAACTCTCCTGCCTGGTCTCTTCTACTGCACCAAGCATTCAAGTTCAATAATCAATGATAGCTCGGCAGCTATCTCCCTATTTTTGTTCAGTTGTTACATCTAACAGCAAAACTTGGTAATGGACTGAAATACCGTACAAAGATCACTTGTTATGTTGACACTATGGTCCTGCCCATACAACCTCTGAGCAAAGCAGCACCCTTGGGTACTCCGAGCAGGAGATGAAGCAATACTTCAACTTCAGCAAGCTGAAATTAACCCCCGCTAAACTATAAGGAGAAACAAAGAGCACAATATGGAAAAAAATTTTGTCAAGCAGATTACTGCTAGTACAGTGTAAGTCACTGCCATCCTCTGCAAAGCGCTGCCTCTTTAACCAGCAAGTACCAAAGGACAGAGGAAATATTTGCTCCTAATGCTGAGCTCCACCTCTTGTGTCAGCTTCTAAATGTTCTTAAAAATACAGATCGCTGGTACTTGACTTCCCCTCTCCAACAGACAGCTGGGAATCAGATATGCTCACAGCTCCTGCATAGGGACAGGCTTGGTTATTAGGTACTATTATGATTATTACATTCTTTCCATATTTGACTTCTCTCCTGCCAGCACTAGGTGTCTCCTAGTCTCATAACTCCTATCTTGCAATAAGAAATAATTTTATTTTCTCAAAAGGTGGAATTTTCAGTCCTCTAAAAAGACTCCAGTTAACTTCTATTTCTGGAGTCACTAGACATGTTCTTATGCCTTCCTGACTTCAAGTAGCACTGCTTGCTGCATCCACAGCTGCATCAACAGAATTTATTTACCTTTTGTGTCCTGCATCACAATCGAGCTGTACTTCAAGAAGGTTATCAGCAGGTTGCTAGTCTGCACATCAGCATCCAGAGGAAGCTCTGCAGAGCTTATAACTGGAACAAAGCAGATAAGACACGTTTACCCTTCACAAATACAGCAGATAACTATACAGAGAACCAAGTCACAGATTTGGGATAGGATCAGCTTATTTGCAGGGTCACCTGACCTCCTCCTCCTTCATGACCACCCAGCAAAGATTTTGTTTTGAAGACTGGTACCCCTCCCCCAGAGACCATTTCTCTGGCTCTAAGTATAGATTGTGGCACCCGGCAAAAGGATACCCTTCTCTGTCCTGCTTCCCCCTCCCACCCCGGGGAAGATCAGCCTGCTGTTTCAGCATTCATCAACATTCCCAGCCTATGGAGCTCAAAATATTCTCACCAATATCCAACTAATTCTTACAACCAACACAGCTAACATTCACACCATTCTCAGTTCGGAAAGAAACATGCCCAGCAAAGACCATTCTCAGTTTCAGCAGTTTTGGAATTTCAGTTCCAAAAGGTCTACATCAATTCTATTCTTCCCTCCCAACAACAGCCTCTCTTGCAGAAGCAACACATAAGACAGTAATGTAACAATTACTGCATGACCAGAATGGTAGAAAAGAGAGGCAGCAAGAGCAGCTTTATGAAAATCAAGAAGCAGAAGCAATCATAGCTTGTGCTAGAGAAATCACAACACAGCAGGGAGCAGAAATGTACTCTCCATACCTGCAGCAGAACAGCAGTTCACTGGCATTTCTCTAGGATACACTCCTCCTTACCACCAGCTGTACTTGCGACACCCTAACACCGGACATCATCTGCCTCAGACTTTACAAGCAGCTATCTCAATTACTCAGCTAATTGCAGTATGTGCCTCCTGCTCACTCCCCATGTACCATCTCAAGCACTGAGCTTGTGAGCTGTCAAACCTCTGTCGTGTGACTGAGCCATGTTTTTATTCAGCCTCCCCATTCAGAACGGCTTTATGAGAAACATCGAAGGGGGGGAAGATAAGTGGGAAAAATGCAGCATGCATTTACCTGCAGATCCTGCCAGAGAAGTCTGATATCATTTAAGATAAATTAGATCAGAAAAAAAAAACAACCACAAAACTGACGGAGCTAGTCTAGGAGACTTCAATAAAGCACATAGTACAGTTCTGTACAAATACAGACATTTAAAGTATATCAAAGATCTGGGAATTGGAGAAATTATTAGTCTGGGAAGAAGTTACTAATTGAATTCCTTAGGTGTCAGTTTAGAGAATAGTTTTCTTTTTTGTAAGTGACGAGGGCACAAGAAACAGTTGTTTGCTAATGAATCTGCTAATGGCAGAAAGTTGGGATATGTAAACACAGAGGAGTATCAGACTACACACAAAAGGATAAAAACAAGGACCAGATAATAAATACAAGATGAAATTTAACAGTGCAAGTCATAAGGTCAGGAATTCAGGGATTTATTTCCATGGCAAGCTGACAACTCATCAGCTGCAAACGAAATGCCGTGATACCATGGTACGCTGTCAGACCAACGAGATGGCAAGCTACCAACACAAAGCACTGAAAAGTAAGCGTGGTCCTACAACACATCCAGAAACACACTTCCAACCGAGCTAAGAACACAGCAATGCCCTGCGCAAGGTGCTCGGGAGACCCTGTCTCAAACACTGTGCATAATTATGCTGACTGGATGTTAAAAGAGGATGAACTCAAACAAATTTGATGAAAGGCTAGCAAGCTGATCAGAGGAACAGAAAGCCCTTCCTATTAGACAGCAAAATACACAGGTAAGTAACTCAACATATGAAAAAGAGTTATCTGTGTTCCAAAGTAAGGTTAACATAATGATAAAGGGGTATACACTGACAAGAAACGCAGGTTGGAAAGTTGAATATTTTTAACCAAGGAACAAGATGCCGAAACTGCCTCCCAATAGGAATTACCGGGAAACAAATTTAACAGAGTTTGATAAATTTAAGAGAGTCTATAATGATGTGCCTGCAAGCACAAACCACTAGATTCAGAAAGTCAAGGCGATTTTTTCCCTTGCTGTACGTGCCTGTCCTGACATGACGGTAACACTACTGTTCTGGCTGCCTAGGAGCTCAGACTCCTACTTTTTCACATCCAGGAGGTCATAGGTGGCTTGAATTACGATTGCCAGAAGGCGCTCTCTCTTCTCAAGCTATAAAGATAGCCTAAGACAGGACTCCCTTTGTACTGGAAACAGATCTGCAGACCACTAGTACACACTTCTTAAGAACTATATTATCTCTTTTCCATCTATCCTCAAGAATGCTCAAGGCTTTTCTCGCTCTTGAGGAAAGAAAAAGGTATTTATGATGAGATTTGGCCTTGCAAGAAGTGAGGAATTACATCTGATTTTTGGATGGCTAGCTTTGGGGCTCTGCAGGGAATTGATTTGATCCTGTACACAGCTGCGTTTTGGTTCAGAAAAAAGTCTGCTTTAACAAACAACGCCTTTCGTAGTTGAAGCCTTACATCTCACAACCCTGTAATGAGGCAAGTAAGGCTTATTTACCCCTGGAACTGGGGCAAGCACAGGCACAGAAGGATGAAGGAGATGAATGAACAATAAAACGCAGGATTCCTGAAACTGAGCACTGAGAGGCCCAGAGCACAGCAGAGGTTCTCATGGAGCTCAGGATTATACAATCACCTTGAATACAAAATTGTAGCCCTTGGAAACAACAGGCCAAATAGATCAATGTAACCTTGCTGTTCGAATCACATCAAAGAAATGATAATGGGGCTTTTAGCTTCTAAATGCTGCACATCCCCAAGGGTGAGCTGTTTTAGTCCATTCAGTCTTGAAGCTCTGGGGCTCCTGACATGTTGCTAACATGCCCAGTCTGTTGGCAAAGTCTATGCAATGCGACTGGAAGCTTTTTCACCCTCAATATTATGAATAGCTCAAAGATTTAGCCAAAAGTCTGAAAAATGTATTTATATCCCCAGCGGGTCCTTCTGGAGCTGTTACAATGAACGCAGTGAATGAATATTTAACAACAGTAAGCAAACTGACATTTAGATAACTATGGTGACAGGCACACTTGATTTACATATTATGGATCAACAGTCTCTAGCAAAAGTCTCATTTAAAAAAAAAAAAAAAAAAGAGGAAATCGCACACACTGAAGAACACATCACTGCTTATCCCAGTTCACGTTCAGACCTTGATGTTTTTAACACATATTTTGAAACTTTAAAATGTCTTAATTCACACTACAGGCTAACAGCCAGATAAATTTCAAACCAGAATATGAACCCATTTTTAATCCCAGTTAGCTTAAAAAAAAGCACCTGAAGCCCATAGATGGATTTCTACATGTTGCTGTAACTTGAAAATAGCTCAACTACAATTTTTTTTAAATGCAGGAAAAAGAAGAAAGCAATCTTTTCATTCCAAAGCCAAAAAAGCCTCTTGCTAACTTTCAGCCGTAGGCAAATTTTACAGCTGAGTTGCAAGACTTTAGAAAATGAAGAAAATTCTGCCATACCTTTAAAATAACAGCAATCCTAAAGCAACACCAAACTAAACCAAGCCAAGGTCCTCAAAAATAAAAAAAATTATCACTAAGAGTAGGGATGAGCAAGGTGACAGCAAGCAGAAACAAAGAATGCTTCCCAATGTAACTGCTGCACATTAAGATTAGCTCCTCTCCTTAAACTTAGTAAACTCACAAGCGGAAAGAAGCCTCGAGCTTCACAAGATCACTGCCTCTGCTGAAAGCAGGATGGAGTTTTTGTTTTGCTTTTGGTTTTTGGTAAATTAAAAAAAGAGTGTGAGGAAGCTGTAGATGTAGGTAAGCATAAATTCTGTCAGTTGTATAATATGGTGTGTGGGCAGATACATTTGCAACAAACATGCTGAACAGAAGCCCACAAAATGCCCGTCCCTCTACGTTTTACGTTATATGCACAGGGAGACTTGAAACATAAGGAGCTTTTTAACTGAAGCTTTTGATATCCATGGTAACCAGACAGAATTCATCCACAAGGAGGATCATCCTTAACTAGGATATTAAGTGACCTGAATAGCTGATATAACTGAGTAACCCAGGCTGCTTTTCTCCAGAAATATTTCCAAACTGTGCTTTATTCAAACTGACTCTGTTCCTTCATTAAACACTTTCTTCAGATCTAGAGGATGCCATTAAAGTACTTGACAACAGCCATTTGATTTCTTATCTTAAACCAGGCTATATCTATCCACACCTTGAAAGAAAAGTGGTTTATTTTAGATTTTTTTCAAAGCGTATTTACGTGGACAAACATCATCTCATGTAGAAGAAAGATCTTAGTGCTAGCAGTCATTTACAAAGCCTATCAGAGAAAAGGCAACAAGAGGGAGGAATACCTCCACATCCAGGTTGGATTCAAATTGCAATTAATTCAAAGCTGGGGACAAGCGCACTAATGACAAGCAGGAATCCACTGCGATTCTCTGTAAATGTGTTACAATGACAAATAATCCCAGGCAAAGAACCTGACACTAGAAATACTCATAAGTAAAAGCCAACACAGAAAAACTAATGGACTGGGTGTATCTTCTTGCAGGTACTGGGACGGTATTGTTTTCACAAGGAACATCAGCGTAATTTCATTGAGCAGCATACAAGGCAAAACAGAAATAAATGTGAGTCAAAGAATCTTGCTCATGTTTAGTAAGGCAAGTCACTCCAGCAAGAGACCACCAGGGTACATCTGCTCCAATAGACCTCATTAGTTGCCATCTTGAGAAAATGCTTTGCTAGTTACAGTTTTTAACTGGTTTTCCCCAGGAGATCATTACATTTCTTACCATCTGAAGAAGGTGGGGTGGTTCCTAGTGGAGTGACAGGTGTTGTCGGAATCGGGCCTGTTGGTGTCGTCATCAGCCCCATTTCAGGATGGCTCTAACAGCAAAATACAAATGCCCAGACATACACAGGTCAATAGCTTCCCTAGGCACTAGTCATACAGATCGCTGCTTGCACTGTTCCATGCTCTTGCACAACAGATATGACTAATGCAGTCTCAAGAAACATCAACCTCTCCTCCAAAAAGCAAGGCTATGCTACCTGACCTTGGACATCTAACAATTAAACCGTACATCAATTTCTTTACTCCACAAAACTCGAAAATACATCAGAAAGGGGTGGCTGTCCCCAGCAGACAGATAACATGCCCTTCCCCAGTGTAGAATGGGAACAGGTATGCAGAAGTCTACACTGTTTATAGCTTCTGATTCCCCCCAAAATAACCCAAGGGTGTGCATTTGAAGTCTTCCTCCAAGATCCTTTTGTTTCTCTTTCTAAAAACAAATTCTCCTCACTCCTGCCCTCCACCTGCTCATATTCAAAGATGATGGCAATTTATTACTTCCCTGTCTCACTATAAAGCCCAGGCACTGAAGGAGCAGAGTGCATAACATAAATAATACTGTTATTATCGATCCTCTCATTTTCTATCAGGCAATTACTCTCCCCATTTCATCTTTGCTAATAGTTGCCTGCCTAATTACTGCTTTGACTTTACTATTTGTACGCTTCCAGATCTATCCACACTGGTGAGACTGTAGACAATCTGCCATGCTATTTTAAGTCAGGCTGTCAAGCAAAGTGTCCATTTCATAGGGCAAGTTTTACATAAATGTATCATCCGACTTCATATATCATCACAATTTCAAAATAAAAGAAAGGGATACAGAACTGCTGGTTTTACTTTAGTTCTGTACAATTTTTCACAAGTGGATATCCTCCACATTGCCTTTGAATATCTAATTTTCTGAGCACTATAAATGCATGTATTTTATGTGAAGCACAGACACACATACCACAATTCAAGGACAATTTAAAATAATTTCAGGTACTGATTTAAACCTTTAAATACAATTTTCCATTGGAATTCTTATAGAAAACAGGTTTGCTTCCGTAGATTTTGCTATGGTGTTTACCTTCCTTTTCCCCAAACACTAACTGCCAGTTGAGAGATCATAGTGCCACCTAGCAGCATAAACTGAGGACCAACAAGCTGGTAAGTATACCAAAACCTTAACACTTCAGGCACCAACACAACTGTATCCATGCTCTTCCTATGTGCCTAAACACCAGCAGTCTCTGGCTACGGGTACCACCTTAGACAAGGGCATTCATCAGCTTTGGCGAGTTTTTTTTCAAAAGACAGCACGACCTACCTTGCCCTCTCTTAAACGAAAGATTATAGACAATCCACCCATGAACACAAGACCTCCACTTCGGTTAAACCCACTGATCAGTGGCCGCTTCAGCTATCACTTTCACAAAGAACTACTTTATCCTTTTATTTTTAATTTAAGAGCTTTTACTCCAGCTGCTCTTTTCCTGCCCTACTCTTCTCCCTGCCAAAAGCCTCTTTTCCCTTGGGGATATCTTGACCACAGAAAGGCCTGAGCTGGTATTACACAGAACTGAAAGAACAGGATTCTCTCACAAGTGGCAGGAATGAATAGCTTGGGAAAAGAATGGCAAGGAACCTCAGCAAATGAACCACCCGTGGAACAGAAGCTTTCTTCAGAGGCAGTAGATCTGCCTATCAGACCTCTTCCATCACCACTACTGCCAGGAGTCCCCAGAGGTCTCCTCCTTCACGTCAAGTGTCTAGCCTGTGATGCATGGCTGCACTCTGAGGACCTGAAATAACTGGGGAAAGGTGTTAACTGTTTTTTGATGTCATTTTTCTCACAGATTACCAGTATTACTTACAAGCCAAAACTAAAAGCCTAAAACTGAAGGTTTTCCTAAACCCATCAGGCTATCCTTCCAGGCAGCCAAATCACCATAAACAAATCAGACAGACTTGTCACTTGTGTCCCAGCAACGACTGCCTTCATAAACTCACACTGTATTTAGAAAAGCATCCAGAGGTTTGTGCTCAGAGGTATGGAGCAGCCCACTGCTTCTCAGAAGGCTGCCATAGCTCTTTTTATTAACCATAAACAGTACAAGGAGGAGTGCTATGTTCTGACAACAATCTGCCAAGCAAAAGGAGTTGGGCTCTCCAAGGATGTTTGGACACAAGATAGTATTTGAAACAACAGTCCTCACATATCATATAGTCCCTAAGTGAAGGATAGTCAAACAGACAACAACATGCAGTCTGTGCACACCCAGACAGGACAATTCATCCAGCTTGGGACCCAGATCATCCTCTTTCCCTCAACCCTAACTTATCAAGGGCATGAATTGCTCTGATAGCTGCAGCAATCTTACCCCCACCGATCCACTCACTCCATCCTCCCCCTAAAGGCAACACCAGTAGCGCACAGAAGGCATTCAACGCAGCCCTTCCCATTCAGTGGGAAAAATGGCTCACTGACATGAACTGTGCCCTCAACACTTTACTCCTGCCAAGGCAGGAAGAGTTTCCTAAAAGTATAGTAAACCCAGCAGGCCCTGGCCTGCTTCCGATCTTTCATGCCCACCTACGTCTATGACAAGTATACAGGGGGAAAAGAGAAAACCTGTTTTTTCACTGGTTCTGTTCTTGACTTTCTAATTTCAAAGACATCCACTACAAAGAAACGGGCAACCATCGCAACGAAACTCACTTGTGCCAGAACTGTTATGAAATTCCGGTTTAAGTGAACAGCTTCATAGAGGGCCAGAAGGATTGCTTCATTCGTTCTGTGGAAAGGATACAGACAAAAGCACAGTTAGTTAAGGGCTAACACCAGATGAGAATCCCAAGAGCAGTTTTTCAGAAGCAAGGCCCACCTGAAAGAAGACTTTTTTTTCAGCTATATAAAACTCTGCCTCTGCAATCCAGATGTTCTTCTGATTATTAGCAGTACTCAGCAACCCATAAAAATAGCTATTTTTAGAACTTAACTACAGTCTTTGTTCCCTTCCTGCTGAAGGTCTCCCTCACTGTGCAAACAGTGTTTTCCATTTAAAGTCCTTTCTTTTAAGGGCAGAGGCTCCTACAGACACCACAAACCCTCATATTTATCACTCACACCCTTGATTTAGAAAACATTTTGTTGGTGATAAGAGTGTACGAACCATCACTTCCCATCTGCCACCTCCAACATGCCTATCATATGCTAAAAATGCCTCATAAAAACCTTGGTGGGGGTATACACCTCACTACAATCAATTCAGCTGCGTCTTCTCCTGCTGCACCCTTGTCACTTAATGTGCTAAAAATGCCTCATAAAAACCTCGGTGGGGGTATACACCTCACTACAATCAATTCAGCTGCGTCTTCTCCTGCTGCCCCCTTGTCACTTCATGAGAATCCATTGTTTGCATCGGTGTGGTACCATTTTAGTTGCAAGAGAACTTGTCCCTCTAGTCTGCTTTGCTACATTAGAACAGCTCCATGATGGAGCGAATCATGTTGACCAGTGTGGCGAGTTGCCATTCATTGTGTAACTAACATCTGTGCACTTACTGGACTGAGATCTTCTCATCAGCATCTGCTATGAACATGCTGCCCACCTATGGAAAGAAAGAGTATTGCATAGGAGGAATTTGTGAAAGCTATTCGACAGCAAGAAAGAAGACATGGATTTAAATCAAAAGTGCCCTGGGAGAGGTGTTCTCATCCAAGGCACATATGCATCTTTTTTTCTAATACTAGTAAAACACAAACAGGAAACAGGATGACCATCTACAAATGCATTTTGCACTGCTGTCAATGACCAATGCTTCACCTGTCAAATCACAAAAGAGGATAAAAAGCACTGTGTCTTGAATCCCAACCTGGATAAGTCTGCCACTCTGTAAGTGGACAACAGATATCATTTCCTATCTGCATGCCCCAAAGTGCATACAGTTTTACCCATGTCGCTCCTGACTGACAGCTGTCAACACTGAACTATCCCTACTTACAGGAAATTTTCCTGTCTGTCCTGGTTTCGGCTGGGATAGACAGATCTCAGACTAAGGCAAAGCCAAACTGAACAAGCAAGGGGAACAGGATACTCTTTACAGGGAAGAAGTTCACAATTGCCTTTGGAGGGTACCACTCCAAAAACGCAGACACTGCCCATTGCAGAATGCAAGCTGCTTCATAGCTACAGTGCATCCAGGCTTGAGGAACAAGATAGTCAGGAAACGGATCTCTAAAGCTAGTGACAGACTAGACTGCCACAAAATTATTCGTCTTCTCTGTTTTAGGTTACATCAGCAGAGCAGCAACTTGTTTTTAAAAACACGTAGCCATTTAAAAGTTTCCAACAAATAACTGTGTTTTTTAAAATAAAGTCAACTAGAATGAAGAAGATTAAGGAAAACAATTTCAATTATCAATGCCAGAATAGAGATCTCATCCTTTGAAACAGCTTTCCCAGCCAGACAACACCACACTCCTTAGAATACAGCCATTTCAGTTGTATTTGGTTTGAATTGGATCAATGCATCTCCTCCTCCAGAACCCACAGCCCAAACTCACAGTTTTTGGAAACACACTCCTGCTGAACTTCCATGGAGGCACCTATTTTAAGAATAGAAAAACACTGCTTCCTTGCTTACCATATTAGTTAGGGCTGAGAAGAAACCACTCTGATGCTCCTCTTCCTTATCTTTGTATTGTCTGAACAAAAAGGAGTAAGGATGAATCTTCACGGTTAGAAATGGAACTAGGGTTGTTTTATCTAAATCCCTATGAGACAGTCTTACCTGATAAGGATACAGGATGGAAAAAACTTCAACATTCACAAGCCCTTTTCAAGAACTCATAAAAAGAGATGCAAGGGTTATTAAAGTATTTGTAAATTGTGTAGCGTTGGAGTTGCTGAAAGATGTGAGACTGAACAATGCCTGTGCTGTTATAGAGTATACATCCAGTCTCGGCTAAAGCTGAAGGAAAGGGACAAAGTGACTCAGGAAATTTTGTCCTGCACTGTTACACTGTTACCGTTACAGAACGGTAATGAACCATATGAACACATTCAGTCAGTAACCACAGAACAGTTTAATTTCAATCATCATCCGCTACAGACTAAACGAGAGTTGATCACCCTATGGCAGAAACCACCAGGACCATTACGGTTCATGACCTGATCCTGCCTGATCCTACGTTCCTGGAGTAAGTGAAGGGACTGGAACTGGAGTAAGTGAAGTCAACAAATGCGTTGGGTACCTCAGATTTAAGCCAAGTTGCTTCATTTGGCATTCAAATAGACTAGCAAAGCTCACATGGCCATTTATTGTGTCTTTCATACAGGAATTTGATCACACACAATGCAACATGCAAAGAAAACAATTCTAATTTTGGGGGGAAGGAGGAAAGACAGAGCTAAGCAAAACAGGCCACAATCTGAGACGGCTTTTGTCAGAATGAAGGAAGTTGGGTGGATGAGGTTTTTTCTGCTTTACTCAAATAATTTACTCTGTTAAATACATTTACATGATCTGCTGATCCTGCATATCTATAATAGCAGACCTTCAAAGGTATTAAAACATTTTTCTGGATACTTTGAGAATCCTATTGCACACAAAAAAGTCTCGCGTTGCTTGGGTGAAACTGCTGCAACTTTCCAAATTTTTCTGAAGCACCTTCCTCTTAGGAAAACTCACACATTTTGTGCTGTTGCTTATGAAGCAGAAGCTGGGAACATGCTACCCTACTGCTGGCTTTCTGGCTCCTTCTTCAGAAGCAGTTAATGCTTTCACCATTTGCAAGAGCATACATCCACTAATCAGCTCTCATCTGACATGTGGATAGTCCTGGATAAATTTGTTTGCTTTAGACTGAGTTTCACTTAAATCAATTTTCTAACAGAGAAATACTCAGCAAATCATTTATCTTTTCACTCGGGACTAAGATTTTACACGAGGTTCATACCGAGGTAAAATCCATGATAGTAAAAACATACAATAGATATCTTCCCATACAGCAGGATCTTTCCTGAAGCACATCAGCACAGCTAGTACAGATGCATTTACAATTGCAATGACAGCAACAACTCAGCCGAAGTACCTCATAGCACAAGACTATTTCCTGCCTCTCCAGGTGCATCAGGGCTGCTAGGTGATGAATAAGTACTTAAACACAAAATAAAAAAAAAAGTCCATGAAAATGTACAGCAACTATCATGCACTGGAAAACAAGAGACAATTAGGTTTTACCTGTTATATTCTGATAAAGCCTGGGCAATTACAAGTCCCATTCCCTGAAAAAAAGCGTTTAAAAAAATCTTTATATTACAAATCTCAGTGCAGGAAATCACACACTGAACACATACAGCTATTCTGCCCTGCCACCAAGATAACCTAGCATGCTAGGATGAATTTCCACTGAAGCTGTTTCAACTATTAAGATATGCTATGATACAACAAAAATGTCATCCAAAAATCAAGACACCAAAATTTAAAGTTGGATAGCTAATTACTAGGTTCAACAGAGAACTTTTACTCCAGACAGAGCTTACTCATTCAAGAAGTCTCAATAAAGCAGCAAGAACTTCAGAAGGAAGCTAGTGTCAGAGGAAAGACACCCAGAAGTTCAAAACAAAGGCCATAAACACTAGCAACGTTTTCACTTCTTGCAAACAGTCTCCACCATTCCATAGCTACCGATTATCCTTTCTGTCAAGGTATTTTAATTAACTCAGAATAGCCGTTCTCATCCTTCAGTTAGCATGGAGTTTGCTTTTTTAACTTCATGTCTGAAGAACAGGTTCTAAGTCCAGACCTCACATGACTGCTAGTGTGCTGCCACTTTCCATCCAGGCCTGGACACAAAACGTAGGCCGTGGCTACAACCCAAAATATGTTGCAGGGCTCTTGACTGAAGTACAAGCTTCCACTGTGCTACAAGAACTGACTTGTAGACTGGTAAAATCAGATGACACAGAACTGGAAACGAGATCTTCTTTGGCATAAGCTATCTTGTGCCTCTTTGGCACGTGACAGTAAACTGTGTACAGATAGTTCATAAATGTACAATAGGTCAACTTTAGCATGTTCCTTGCTACCCACCTTTTTAACCACCTCCACCATTTAACTGGTGATCAAACTGATCAAATCCTGAGCTGCCTAACCTACCGCAAGAGTGCAGTTAGGGCAGAAACCCACTATACTGAAGTTCTTTACAGCAGCACTGTTCCTAGACCTTCTTTCTACCAGACACCACGACTGCATTCGTTACACTAACACCACACATGAAAAAGCATCAGCAGCAGCATAGAGAAATCAAGCCAAATACTCACATTGAGTGTGGCCTCATCATCTACGATGGAGAGCTTCACAATGTAGGGATTTACTGACTGCTCAGAGTAGCAGGAGAAGGAAGAAAGAAAATTGGTTTTAAGTTCGGTCTTCTGGAAAAAAAACATTACCTTTCCAAGTTTACCCACCCACCTGGGAAGCATCTCTCTCCCCTCCCACACAGCAGAATACACACAAAGAAACAGGAGTCCCAGCACATGCTCAGGCCACTGCGCCTGGGGCACCTCTTTACTGGCTCAGCCAGGCAGTCTCCCAATTTTATTGAGAAGAGAGGGAGTTTCTACTCCTCTGCTAGCTCATCTGTCAGTCTTGAAATTGGAGCAGCTGTCCTGCAAGCCTGTTATCTGTGACACACACGCAGTTATGCAGCAGGAACAAGCAGTGAAGCTGGGACTGAACATTAGCGTTCTGATATCTCCCTTCCACAACACCTTGCAGAGATTGCTTAAAGGAAGGAGGACCCAGAAAGGCATGACAATGTTACAGGCTCATCTGCTGCTGGGTTAGAGCTCCACATTTTAACAGTTTACCCTGCTGAGCGCTAGAAGTCTCTGGAGAATATAAAATCCTTGAACTTAGCTGAACAAAGCACGCAGGCTCCATCTAGAAAGACAATTCCTAATCATTTAGGAAGCATTTTAAATTAGCAATGTACCTTTGTTTTTCCTGGTTTATGTGTGTCAGTGCAACACTAACAGTTGATTTGGAACCAGGACAGAGAAGAAAAAGCTCTATCTGTGTAGTAATTCCAAAGTGGATGGAAAGAATAAAACACAAAGCATGCATCAGATGCAGCCCTACAAGCCACAGAGTTACCCGACTGCTGTACCCATGGCTTGACTGCAAGTTAAAAATAAGGCTGACCAGAAAACACCACTCTCACACTTACTCATTGCTGTGGGAGAATCAGCCTTTCTTTTTGGTTCAGAAAAAAAAACTGATCAGAACAGACCAAAGCCCAGCCAGTCTGCCAGCCTGCTTCCAGCAGCACGCAGCCCTGTCTGCTGTCTCAGAAAAAGACAGAAAACTCACACAGAACCCACCTGTGCACAAAGCATGTAAAGACATTTCCTTGAGCTTGGAGTAGAGGCTCCTACCCAGTAACAATATATGGTCATCTCTGTATAAACATGCTCCCCTTCAGAAATTAAACTTAGTCAGTGTTAGTAAAGCAGAAGCAAGCTTCACAAATTTGTAATTAAATATAGATTAAAATCTATCCTTGCAAATATATCTTAGTTTTGTTGATTACAGTCTTTCTCTTGCTTTCCTTATACAACAAGGAGAAACTTTCTACACCACAGCTCGTACAGCAGAGAGGCCAGCCTGTGACTTGTGACCAACGTGACAGGGCTTTTCCAGGCAATGGACAGCAGGGCTATGCTGGATCAGAGGCTGTGGGGTTACCCAGATTCCCAGATGTGGAGAACAAGCAAACCGGGAGACACTACATTGACCAAAGCCACCAAGCTGCCCTGAGACCTAGTCATACACTCCGTCCCATCACAGAAAGGGAAGTGGAGTGGGTTCGTTGTCATCTCCAGCCTATGAACAACTCTTCATGCTCCCATTGCCTTTGACTTTCCAAGATGCATGCTCCGTGTCTCCTGCCTCTTGGCAGCAAGATGTCATTGGTGCATGGCTGATAGGGTCATGAAGCCAGCTAGCTTGCTACAGATCTCTGTCCTCTATCTTTTCAATTGTCATTTCCGTATCTGCAGAAGTCTGTTTAATGCTTCCTGTCTGAAGTATTCCCCTCCCCTGACACATTCCATGCCTCGTCTAGGCATCCCTAAACCCTTAAGCAGCAGG
>Ga0181612_142917_pt1 | contig 33694 bp, 16 predicted proteins | sample HoacroProtozoa21_FD_119630 | JGI IMG/M metagenome (GOLD analysis project Ga0181612, IMG submission 119630) | Hoatzin crop microbial communities from Cojedes, Venezuel. Combined Assembly of Gp0051906, Gp0051904, Gp0051908 | reverse complement strand
TGTTTTTTTTTTTTTTTTTTTTTTTTTTTTTTTTTTTAATTTAATGACATTTTGGAGCCAGAATCCTTATTTTTAGGAGGATGAAAGTTGACAAGACTGTTATCTTCCTGCTTTTGTTCTACTGTTGTCCGTTTTTTCCTGCTTTGCTCACTCTTTTCCCTTTCAGTTCCTATACTGTTTTAAATTTACGCCCTTTCTGGTTGTACTGAAAGTCTGTTTCCTGGTTCATCTCATTTTCTAAGCCTTTGGTTGGTTATCCTTTTGCTTGTTTTAAGGCTTTTGAGGCAAGGACATCAGTATTTTATGTTATGGATAATATCCTTTCCATATTTATTACCCTACTGTTCTGGTTTTGTTTGGTCTGATTTTTAACATACCCTATAGAATAAAAACTCTCCCTGTTTGCTTACCCAGCTCTCTTTGAGCTTTCTCAACATCTTTAGTTATGCTTGTGTTGATCTTATTTGCTGAGGTTGTTTTCATACAGCAGCTGTAGATATTTTGGTTTGGAAAGAAGTGTGGAGTGCTGATTACAGATTACATAGGAGCTCTGCTGGTGAGCCAGAGTCCAGTATGTTGTTCTGGCTTGGTTTGCTATAAAATTACGCCTGATTATGACTTACTAGCCTACTCCAGCCTGCAGCTTTTGGATGCTAATGGAGATTTCCTCTCATTGTCAGGCAAGGCTTGTACAACCAAGTTGCTGACTCTTGCTGTTGGAAGCGTTTGGTATGAGGGAGGAACAAATTAGCTTTTGTAGCTTTCAGAAGCCCACATAAATCTTAGCCTTTGGTGAAACCTGGCAGGAGTATGCGTTTTTACTGTATCAAATACATTTGTTTGTCACCAACAGTGCTCTTGTCTTTAAAAAAAAAAGAACAAATGACTTGTGCAGCTGAGATGCATCCCATTCCATGTGGCAAGTGTCCTGTAGGTTCAGCTTTTGTTGTCGTAGCCGGTGTGCAGAGGCGGATGATGGCAGTGCCCAGGTAATGCTGTGTCAGTATCTGTTTTCTTTGGTCTTCAAAGCGCAGCTGTGCAGAGATATTGGCTTCTCTGGGCCCATGTTTGAAGCTGAGTTTTGCCAGCTGTGCCTTCCTGATGCTTTGGGATTACTATGAAGCGTTGGCTGGGCTGGTGCTGCGAAACCCTTGGTGTCTTCCAGAGCTTGCAGTCGGGGACTGATGGCAGCACTGCCTTCCTGGCAGCCTGCATGGAGGGACCTGGCTGTAGATGGGGTGTCCAGGACTAGCGGCCCCCAGCAGCTCTGCTCCTGTCCCAGGAGTGACGAAGCCTCTGTGGACTGCTCTGTTGGAGGACCCTGCTTGACAGGCGATTCAGAGCAGCCTGGAGCAGTGTTTTTTAGAGAGCAAATGGTTGCAAGCCCAGAGGAAGGCACAGTTACGATCAGCCTTTAGCAGGGAAGCTAAACAACGCTGGGGGAAAGAGCCTCGAGGAGGGGTCCGTCAGCTTTGTGTCAGGTTACTTATCCTGATGTTGACAAATGGGTAGTTTGAACTAAAATGTATTTTGGCGTTGCTGGGGAGATGCAGGTGGTTTATGTGTGTATGTGGCCCACGCCGAGCCTGTGCCATCGCCTCGCTGCTTTGCCTGAGCTAGTTCCACCGGCACGGGTCTGGCCCAGGTATGCTTCTACCACACCTCTAATTGCAAATTGTGGTTTTATGTCTAATCTAGGAGGTATTTTACCTGACTGCCTGATTTTATGTATAGTCTTGGGCATTACATCCAAGTATTTGGACAGAGGGGACCGACGGGTGATACTGTTCCACCTTATAATAAGCGCTTTTGGTGGTAAGGTGGTCCTAAGGAGACTGGCCCATGCAATACCCCTTTCTTGCTTCCCTCCACTCAGAAGGGTGACAGTTTACTTACGTTTTCTGAGACGGTGTAATGGTCAGCTTACTAATGGTCAAAACCAGTTAGACTGCTGTAAGGGGCAGACAGCTCTTGTTTCTCTTGCATATTTGTGAGTTTTCAAGTCAACAAGATGTTCGTTTTGATAAATAGGCAGAAAAAAAAAGTCAAGGCAATGTTAGGATAGCAAAGTCTGGGATCCATAGAAAAAATGAGGTTGGATGTTACCTTACTCTTCTCATAGCCAAGTGCAGGACCAGCTGTGCACATCAGCAACATCTGCTATGTTGAGCTAGGCTGATGTCTGTCTAACCTCAGAGACCACCAGTGGTGGTGATTGCATAACAGCCTCGCACAGTCTATTCCCCTGCTTAGTGGAGTGTGCGTGCTTTAAATTAACGAGTGGATAAATGCACCTTGGTGACTCCACTGCCACCTCCTCTTGGGTTTTGTGATGGCCATGGAGAAGGGAAGCAGAAGAGGGTGATACTGTGCCTGGGCAGTGTCTACCCCTCGTAGGTCCATCCTGCGATCCCCAGGGACGGGCGCTGATGCTGCACGTGGGTGGCCCGGCTGCGGTTCTCACATCATACGCTGTACGGAGTTAGCTCTCAGCACTGCAAAGAGCAGGTTGAATCTGCACTGGTCAGGTCTCATGGTTTTAGCTGTTTACTGCTTGCTGAACTTAACATTAAGGGACGGTTAGCTCAGTAATGGTGAACCTCACAGCCTACTGCAAAGCTGATGTTCTGGAGGCAACATGTGCAAACTTGTTCCTTGTCAGCGTAATAACAATAATGAGGTTACAATGTCAGCAATGTTAATAGAGATTACAACAAAGCCAGGTCCATAAAATACAACGCGATAATCTACAGCAAATTGAGCTTCATTTAAAGTGACAGTGAACTTAGCTGCAAATGATTACAAAGCTGCAAACTATGTGACAGTGGAATTTCTTTGTATTAGTATGTCACTGTGTTTATCAGGCTGGCATGAATGGACCAGTTTTGTCTAAAAAAACAGGCAACTCTTTCCTAAATTTGGCTTCAGTTGTGATGTGTACCTCTTGAATGAGACCCACCATTTTTTCTGATTGTGGAAAAATACGTATAATCTTTCTGGCAGTTTCTCACACAGTGCTTTCTGCCTGATTTTTACTTTGATAAAATTGCTTATATTCAGAGTAATCCACGTCCCTAGGTGATATGGGATATACAGGAAAACAAAAAGGGAGAGAGTAACGCACAACCTTCAAATGAGATTCATCTCATATAACTCTTGAGATTTATCTCATATATCTCTCGAGATTTAAAATACACTGCTTAGGTGAGATGCTGAGTTTCTGACAGTTCTTTTTCTTTCCTGTATATATACATAAATTGTCTCCTTTCTGGTCCAGGTGCTAATTCAGTCACCTGAAACAGTGCTATGGGACAGACTAGTCTAAATGATGGTGGAAATGCTTCATTTCAGTGTTTCAAGGTTAGCGTCATCATGCTTCTGTCTTGATCCCACCAACAGTTCAGAAGAATTCAAATCTTTTAAAATGGAGGATGACAGCTGTGACTCATGCCAGTGTATCTTGGCATTTACCCTGATGAGATTTTTGTGACTCAGTTGAGAACTGGCTGAGTTGCCTGATGTGCAATCACTGTACCTACAAGAGGGAGCCTTTTCCTCCTTAAAATAGGTTCCTATACAAATTGTTCCTTTGCGAAGTCACTTAGTGCTTGGGTGACTCAAACAATGAAAATAGCAGTGGGGTACTGAGCCCACTCAACAGTAAGTGCCATAAAGACTGAACTCCTCTCTATGGATGTTCTGCCTTGTGCTATTGCTAGGAAAGAGCTCCCTTGATAAAACTCTGGGAGACGCCAAAACAATTACTTCTCAGAAATACATGAGAGGCAGCTGCTCATCAATAGATTCATCTAGACCGCAATACTTGTCATTTCTCCAGAGTGTTGACACATTGCAGCAGGCAAAATGAGAACAAACTCATCTTTCCCAAGGTATGCCGGGAAAAGAAGAGCTCGTCCTTAAATGAGCACCTCTGAGATGGTAGGTCAGCCTCATGCGCTTAATCATATGGTGGCTGAAAGAGAGCTCTTCTTCGCATTGACACAGGCCACTTTTTGTCATTACAGTAAAAATGAATCCGTTATGGAGAGGCAGCGTTGGTGCTAGGCAGTTGTTTGGGCTGAGAGGTCATTACAACTATCTAATGCTGTTTTTTCTTCGTTCAAATCCTGCAGTTCTTTATTTTCCCCCTCCTCCTTGAGAAGTAGAAATATTTGATCTGACCTCAAGCTGCTGCTCTTTACAGCCTTCCAGGCTGCTGTCTCTTTGCTTATGAATGAAACTCCATCCCAAATATCTGCAGTTTTAATGCTATGGCGATAGCACTCTTGGCATGTTATTATAGCAACAGTGCATGCCGTCTATCTCAGAATATCTCACATTAAATCAGTGAAACAAAATATTTTGTGTCTTAACAGGTACACAGTGTCTGTGTTGCTTTAAAGGATATATTGAAGCACCCATCTCCTTTCTTAGATAACAGCCCTGTTTCCTTGCACTTGCTCTACACTTCCTGGGCTTCGAACCATCTGTAACATTTGTCCCTGAAATGCTCCCAGTGCTGATACATCCCATTTGTAATGGAGTGAGCCGAGCTGCGCATTCTTCTCCAGCAAGGAGTGAACATCTGATTTATACAGCGGCAACAAAGGAGCCACTCTCCCCTGGCATACACGTGTGTAGCAAAATAAATGAATGTTCAGAATTAAAACTGGGCAAGGCCAAAGGAGAGGTAAGCTTGTTTCGAGGGAAGATGAATTGCATGGCTGAAAGTTCCCGTCGTACTGCGAATTACTGGGATGGAGCAGAAGTGATGGCAGGACCTCCAGCGCTCCGAGGAGGGAACATGAGGAGGCCATACTGGTCCTTCCTGACTCTTCCCCACCCTACAGTGACCCGGGGGTTTGCTTCTGCTTCAGGCCTGTGTTTTTGCTGCAGCTGAGTAAGTCTCCTGGCCATCAGGCCCAGCTCTGCCAAGCCCAGCACAGCTCTCTGCTATCTGCGAGTGGCAAGACTGGTAGCCTGGCCTGGCCCCATCTGTGTGAGCCTGTGCTTCAGACATGGCTTATACCGATGTTGCCCACCTACTCTCCTCTTTTACCTCAGACTAGTATAGTGTTTGCATGCTACAAAATGTTTTGCTTGGCTTGAAAATAAAAAAAATATAAATTCTCTCAAAAATTTCACAGAGGAGTGCTCTGCCTTCTTCACCCCACCAGGCACCTCCACAAAGGAGAGCCTCAGCCCACGCTGGCCTGACCAGATGTAAAGGACATCTCTTAGGTGGGGGCTGTTTTTCCTGGCTGTGTCAGAGTACCTCGGAGGAAGGAACTGCAGCTGCAAATGGTGTGTTTCCGTTTACAGATAAAGTTACTTGGCAGTTTCTGGAAGATGACACCTAGTGGAAGTACGACCTTCTCGACAGTTTTATTTATTGGCAATAGACTGTGCTAATAAATAATGTGAATTTACAAAAGCTTCATTTGTATCTGCCTCTCTGTGTTCGCTGTCGAGGGGCAATCCCCACCTTGCATTTCTGGGCATTTTCTGCAATGGCCCATTCCCTATTTCTCATAACGCCATACAAGGATACATTTTTCCCTCTGGTGGGAGAAAAAAAAAAGGGGCAATGTATGGAAAAATTAATAGGATAGAAAGGCTTTTGAGTCCGTTGAAAATTGCGTGGATGAATGCCTCCTGCCCGTGTTCTGTGTTTGCGTGCTTGTAACACAGAGATTAGAAATACGCAGAGAAGCAGGGGGTGGACAAGCAGACATGCAAAGAGTCCCTGTCAACCTCAGCATCTCTTTGATTGAGGTACATCATGCTAAAATCGAGTTAAGGCAATAGAGGGGAAAAAATCTCACATATACACACAAGGCTGTGGGGGGGAAAGGGCAAAGCCAGAAAAAGGAGTGAAAATTCCCTTTTTTTGGTTTGTTGCTTACACTGATGTTCTCAAGCAAACCAATGTATGCTCCTTGGAGAAATGAACACAGAATAAGAGACCCTGTTGTTAGAGAGAAATGAAGGGCTGGTTTCCAGCAAAGCACATATAGAATAGCGCTTTCCTCTTTCCCAAACAACACATACAACTGTGCTTTCTTCCTAGTGCCTGTTTGAGGCATGCTGAACTCTTCTGTAATTCACTTCAACTCTAACATTTTTGAAAGGTCACATCAACAGCAGGCAGTTGTATGGAACTGGCAGTTTTTGTGTAGGATCAGCAGGGGTATTTCAGGCTGGGCTGAAGAAGTGTTTGCAGGAATCTGCTTACAATTTTATGTGGAGTTTGCTTGTGTCACTCCAGTGCTAGTATTTTTACTTTCGCAAGCATTGCAATTTAAAAAAAAATAGAATGTGTTTTTGTGTGGGGCTTTTTTTGTTTTGTTTTGTTGTTTTAAAAAAGACTGACATAACACAAAAACCTCTTCGAAGTAGGGGAACTCAAAACCTCACATTATTAACTGCCTGGGTAGTAAGTATGAGTAACTATTTACTTGTACTTTCCACATCATAGGCTTTGTTACATAAAAGGCTTTAACAGCATGCAGCGTCTTCTTTCTGAAATATGCGTGACAGCGAGGTCTGAGCGGCAGTCTACAGACTGCGTGGGATCCACGCATGCTTCTGCCTCTGCTGTTGCTCAAACACTGCCCAGAAAGCCAGACTCCTCCTCTGGCCCACACCCAGGCTAGAGCTTGATCTGACATCTTTCCCAGTACAGGTGGTAGGTGCTTCCAGGTCATCTACAAACCTGCTGTTGCTGCTTCTCCTGATGGTAGGGTGAACGCTGGAGCATCTCAACAGGGACTATGCAGGCTGTGTCCAAAGGAGGGGGAAGATGAAGTGTTCAGGCAGTGTTTCTGGCTGTAGGTGTGCATGAGTCACGAAGACATGTGTGTGGGTCTGAGGAAGGAGTTGTGGTTACAAGATCTTTGCAGCAAGAGCCTGGAGCCACCTCTGCAGTGAGAAGAACCTGGCAGAGGTAGGCTCCCAAGTACTCCAGCAGTGTAGCAGAGCTCTCGGACTACAAAGACCTGGGTAGTTACAGGACTGCAAAGATAGTAAAAGGTAAGCCGTCAAACTTCAGGTTGCCTGGGATGAATTAATCATCTCTAACACATGGCTGGTGCCACCTTCAAATGTACATTACAGGCCGATGCTGGAGCTAAGTCCTGCTGTGCACTGAAGTCCTTTTTCCTTTCCAGCCTGGCCTCTGCTTGTGCCTTGTGTTGCTTGCAAGGGTTGGAAGGGCTCAAAAGGTCTGCAGGGCTACTCGCTGATCTCAGGGGCAATGTACACTTATAGCCTAGATGCCGTTAGAATGATTCATAAACAGACTTTGCTGACCCTTTATCTCATTAGTAATCTTAACTCCAGCCAAAGATGGGCATAAATTGGAACTTCGGCTTTCACTCCCTCCAAATCTGAGGGAAGTTTGAATTTGGGCCTGAACCCTAGTGAAGTGGTCTCATTTCCAATCCTGTGACTTAATGGGCTGGGAATCCTAATTCTATATCTCTCAAAATATTTATTCTCTTTTGTGTGCCTGGCACATGGCAGTCAGACTGTCACTAGATCCACTGAGGTGGCCTGTAAGGGGTGCTTTGGGTGAGATGCAAGGAGCTCTGTAATACGATGACTGGCTGAGGGCCTTTTTGATCTTTGTGTTAAAATTTTGGATGTGGAGACCACATAGCCTCCCTGTATGGTTTTTACTACACAACCCTTGGTGCTCAGCAATTTCTTCACTGGATTCAGTGAGACCCTGAAGGGACTGTGGCTCTGCTTGCTGAGCAGTCCATCCCCAGGATGTGTTTTGCTTGTTCTGTGCCTAAATTATTTCTGCAGCCTGCTGTTAAACATCTAGCATCAGTTTTCTTCAGCAGTGCTACAGAAAAAATGTCTCAAAGGGAGTTTAGTGATAGCGAATCTCTGGCATTGTTGCTTTTATAGTGCATCTCTGTTCTACTCCTGACTTTCAGCATCTGTATTGGTTTGTTACATGGAGTAAGTCTCTATGTGCATAACCCCTGGGGCTCTTGTCCAAATAATTGGACAGAATTGTCTTCTGCATAACAAGAAAACTAAAGAGAGTAATGGTTTATTAGTTGCCCTACCACAAATTTGTTTTGTTATAATGATGATAGGAAATATCCTGATTCTCTAAACAAAAACTGAGAGCAGTTTTAGAATACATCAGACTGTAACAGATGTAATTGTTACTGTTTCCCCCCAAAAAAGTGCAATTCAGCCTCATGCACATTGAAACAGGACATTAATTACATAAATAGAGTAGGCTAACAGCTGAACAATTTCGCGAAAGACGTAGCAAGATAAACACAAACCACAGATATTAACTCTCTGAACAACCTTGTCCTAAGATCTGAATGACTTCTGTTGCTGCTATGTTATTTTATTTAGCCGAGACCTACTTCTAATGCTTTTGTTATAGAATATCTTGTCAGAAATTCTACTTACTGTTAATAAATACATGAAAAGAAATAGGTTTCAACAAAAAGCAGATTAAGCCCAATTTCATGGGAAATGCTATTAACTCCTGTCAACAACTGCTGGCTGTTCATGCAAGATAATAGATACCCTCCCAGGATTGTTTTTAACTTGCTTTGGATGTACATTTTGTGAAATAAGATGGAATTTCAGCTTGTGACTCTGGGACATTATCTTGGTCTTTTTCCGCTCCTGTTTGCATCAGTTGTAATCATTTCTGTTGCCTTTACTAGGAGAAGGCTCAGACCTCTGGTTAAAGCTAGACACGTGTTCCTGAGTACCTGCTCGCAGCTTGAAGGGAATCTAGCAGTGGTTTTGACAAGAAAAACCATTATTCATCATGCCTCATTTAGCGGGCATCAAATTTTACATTTTCCCTCTGCCAACTATTCACTCTCCTGCCCCTTCTCATCAGTCAAATACAATTAATATCACCTTAGCTGACTGTTCACTTTGATTATTCAGTCTAGTACTATTACTAGTTTCCTTTCTTGGCGTTAGCAAACCATGAGTAATGATTTATAACCCAGTTAAAACTGTATTGCTGGCATGTCCCTATACCTGAGTTTCTATTCTCTTTTTCACCCCAAATACCTTCCAGACTAATTAAATGTTATCACGTTGTTTCCTTATGCTGTGACTCCCTATCATCCTTAGTATTCTTGACCGTCTCTCACTGTGAATTTCTTTCTGCCATCAGCTCTTCTATACAACCTCTTATTGACCGCTCTTCAGAGAAAATGCTATGTTTTGCGATTTCTTTATCCTTGTTGCTGGTGTACCTTCCTTGGAAATTTCTGAAATGGTCTATGACCTCTAAAAGAACATCATCTTTGACATTTACTCAACATCTTGTACTATTTGAGTTCAACAGAGTCCTTCACCTGGTGTTCTCCACTGCTAGGAGCCACCAAGGAAGGAAAGCTGTCAGTCTGGAGTAGGTGGTTGCTGAGATTAAATTATCCAATTTGTTGGGCCACCTGCTGGTAGCTGTTGCTCCGCTTCTTCAAATACACATTTTCACTGTGCGTAGCCTGAATGCTTCAAGTACTCCTGGGGTGTCTGAGTAGCCGTTCAGCATTAATTGGCTCTGAGAAATCGTTGCTGAGATCAAAGAAATCAGAGGTGGCAAAGGCCTGAAGGAGTCCAAGTAGGTTTGTGTTCCTCACCCTGCAGCTGGAGAAGAGTGGTCACAGCAGTGTGATGCCTTGCTCTCTGTCCCGTCGAGTTTTCAGTGTCCGTCGACACCCACCTTTCATGAGTTACCTGGGTTTTAGAAACAATGATTCTTGCTATAAAAGGTAAACTGGCAAAATACGTATCCAAACCTTTCATTGCAAATCTAGGAAGAGCTTGTGCTATCTCTGCTTGAATCAGGATGTTAGTGCTAAAGCCTCTCCTGGAAGGAGCTTGTTGTAGTCGTCACAGAGGACTGCCAGGCAGTCAGGAGCACTGGAGCTGGGTATCGATTTCTTTGGTTGATACCTTCTTCGTCTGGAGTCCTCTTTGTCTTCTGGCAGCTTGCTTGCTGTGGGCTTGCTGGGTTTCATTTTCCACTGTCGCGCTGATGGGAGCCCAGCAGGTAGGGGTCCTCTATGGGCAGCGTCCGCCGGCTTGCATCGTTCTGTTTCCCCGAGTTTTTGTGGCAGACTGAGTGGCAGAAGTCACCTCACTCCATTGTTTTATTATTTTTTTAAATTATTATGATCATTTTTTAATTCTGTTAATTTTTTCTATCAAGTGTCTTCTCTTAACCACATACTAATGGGCGAAAAAGGCAAATTTCAGTTCTTGCATGAAAGTGGTATGTTTGATAGCTGAATATGATGGTGTACTCATAAAACGTAGGAGTGGTAATATCTTGCCTTCAGAGAAAGGCAAGATGTTCTAGGAACTTAAAAAGCAAGCTATGCCCCTGTGTCTGGTGTGAACACAGCTTAAACTCTGTCTTTATACTGCATGTTGAGAACAGCTTGCACCATATGACTATTCAATCACTCTCTGATCAAAGTTTCTCAAACTTCCCTGGAACATAAACTGTTTTAAAAGACAAATTATTTTGTGGAGATCTTGTATCTGTACTTCCTCAGCTCATCTGTCCTTTTGATGACTACCAAAATTCTTATGACAGTAGGCTATTATGTAAGTGGGAAAGTAATGTTTAGAAAGGCTTTAATGATCTTGTAGTTGGCTTTAAACACAATAATTAATGAATCCTTACAATCAGATATGTAAGTATTCATTAGAAGAGGAATTTGTTCCTCTCTTTCGAGTTGAGGCTTTCAGGATGTAGCTGGAGTTTCTTTCCCTCTTCTGGCCCAAGGAATGTTTAAGTATTCCTTGAAAAACAGAACAGCTTCAATCCGGTGGTGTTCACAGCATCCCGACTCTGAATACTGTGTATCTATGATGCGAGGCATGCGAGTCTGAACTCTCGAGGGATGCGGGGGATGCGGTACCAAAATCTCTCATGATGTAGATGAGGATAGTGGCCACAGGGATCTGTCAGAAAGGGTTTGGTTAGCTACTCAGCTGAGGAGGGAGCTGAAGGTTGTGCATCCAGACCAGAGAGGAGTGCTGCTTACAGCAGATCTCCGGTTTAACACGTGCATTTCTCCTTTGCATTTCCCATCAATCACCTCAAGACACCTGCTTGCAGGTCTGTGTGTGCCCTGAGCAAGGCAGAAGCTGTGGGGCTGTGGAACGACACTGCTCTGCTTGAGCAGCACCTGGGCTCAGGACTGCCTTATTTAGGCCCTATTTGACATTTAGTGACAGTACTGCTTGAGCTGACACAAAGCACAGGGCAAATCTGTGACTGCCTGCAAAGAACATATGGTCTGGGTTAACGTGCATGCTCACACCTCGTCATCAGACACCTGAAGTGGCTGCAGATTTACCAGGGAGGTGAGGAGATCTGCAGGGTCCCATTAACTCTTCCTGCTCATATGGTAGCACTGGCTCATCATCTGCGCTGCAATCGTTTCTGCCCAGGCCAACTCTCCCAGTGTGTTATCAGGGAAGCCGGGAACCTGATTTAAGGCTCTCAGTTCTGCAAGCTGGGAAAGTACCTAAGGGTGCTGAGAAAGTAAGTACTGTGTTGCCCAAATTCTTTGGTGAGCGTAGGTTGGAGACCCTTATCAATTGATTATTTTCATTTTGTGAGTTCCTAGAGACCACAGGGAGGATCAGGATCTCACTGTGTTAGATGCCGCACAGACATGTAGAAGGAGGCTTGCCCTGGAGGTCTTTCAATCTACACAGAACAAGATTAAAGATTAGAGAAATTGAAATATCATGCAAGTACAATAACCAGATGATAAGTGGTAAATGTCACGTTAGTTCCACATTAGATTTTTCCCCTTGTTTTCCATTTATATTCCTTTACTTTTACCACCAAAGATAAGAGGTAAAGAAAGAAGAACTGATGCTTTCCAGTCCTGTTGATATATCTCACCTATGGCAAAAGAACAACTGGCATTTTGCTGGTCTCTGGTAATTATTTTATTTAATTTTCAATTATTTTATTTATTTATTATTATTTTTCCTTAACATTTATGATTCTTAGAAGTATTAGCACCAGTAATGGTATTTTTAACTATTGTGGCACCCAAGGTCTGACAGAGGTAGGAACCGTATTGGAAAGCTGCTCTATAAGCAGAGGAGTAAATCAGTTTCTAGTTGGTTCAGCAGCCCTGATTCTGCTGCTTACAAGAAAATGAAGATACTTTTTAAGGAAAAAAACTAAGTTCAGTGATTAAAGTAAGTATTATGTCCTTGACCTCCGGCCCCCTTAAAGACAGCAGAATTTTTGTGTCAGGAGAAGTCTATGTTTTCCTACTATATTGCTACGTTATGATTTCTGTGCATAGATTAGTCAATATGCTTCTCTGAAGATTTTGCTTCAGCTAAGTGAAGTACAGCAGTCAGCTGGCAATACTTAAGCTGTGTATGAAAGGGAGACAATTTTCTTCCCGTATTCTGCTCTCCAGTGCTGCCTATAGCTCCAGTAGGTTTCATTATCTGGTACACCTGTGAATTTAGTGAAGCGCAGTACGTACGATGGGAGGCTTCGGGTAAGTTGTATCAGCATCTGGCACTTACTGTAATGAGATGTAGGAAGAATGAAAGAAATCATAGTCCCATTGAAATCAATGATAACACCGCACTTCGGTGAGGACAGGATTTCAGGCCATGTGTAGTGTAAGTGCATGTCCCTGGCTTCTCTTCAACAGTTCCACCTACAGGAATTTTCTCTTATGTCCTGTATGGAGAGGATCTTAAATGTAGTTTTGGTTTATTACCTCTCAGTGGTCTGCTTGGGAGTAAATCTAACCAAACTCCAAAGTTGATCAGAGCACCGCCTTTGTAAGGTGACGTCAAGGCTCGTTCTCTGTCAGGGCCTGGCGGTGGGGAGCTCGGCTCTGCAGGTGTTTCGGGGACGCCCGTCCCTGCTCTCTGCTTGCCGCAGCCCGCGCTAGATGGTGCTGCCTTACTGCGCTTCGCTTTGCGAAACCGCCTTCGGCCCCAGCCCGCTCTTCGCTCTTCTCTCCAACGCGCGGGAAGCTGTAGGCCTGCTCTGCACGCACTGGAAACATGGGTGCAGTAAAAAGACCCTTTCCTAACCCCAAACTTGGGCTTTTGTCAGTGCAGGGCCGGTTCCAAACCTGAGCATCGCTCCAGCCCAGTCTGCCTGTTTCCTTTCCTTCTGGAAATGGTGCTGCCGTTCCTGTATTTCCTTGGTCCGCGTGGAGCGTGTGATGCTCGCCAGAGACCTGAGGTTACTGGTAATCACAATATCCCATCTAGCTCCCTCATCTGTTCCTGGAATTCCCCGGCTCTTTCCCTCCTCCTTACATGCTCCCATTTCTTAATTCTTCAAATCTTGTTGAAGAATATGAAGAAAAAACCCCCAATAGATCAGTTTAAAACAATTTGCTGTGTTTTTCAACAATAAAAATATCAATTAAAAATGGAGTGGATAGGTTCAAAAGAAAAAAATCAATATTGTCTACCGCAAAAGACAGTACAGGCAGGCTTTTCAGTACAACGCATGCGGTGCCGTACAACAGCCATGCAGACAAGCTTTTCAAGCATCTCCCATTTTGCTGCTAAAGTAATTGAGCTTTGTCTCAAAACGCTTCTGTGTTTCTCCTCCTGAGCTTGCCTGGAGCCAATTCTGCCAGCGCATCAGTGAGGGTAGAGGGCTGTAATTGGACCCGGTCTATTCCCTGCCTCCCCCGACATGGTTTTTGCTGGTTTGAAATACCAGGCTTTGCTGTTGTAGTGAGATGCCGTTGTAGGAGAGATGCTGGTTTACATTTGGCTCGGACCAACGTGAGCACAGAGGCTTTCCTTGTGCGGGTGAATGTGGCCCTGCATCCAGCTGGTGATGGAAGAGGGGGAGATGAAGGGCTTATCTGGTGCTGTTGTGAGCCTTCCACTGGGAGCATGGCCGAGCCTCTCCCTGCTGGTGGCTGGCTCCTGGTCCAGCTGCAAGGATGGGGCGTGGGGTGGCCCGGGCACCCCGTCCTCCTCCGAGAGACACCTGGAAATGGGCAGTGGGAACCTGTGGGGTGAGCACAGAGGCAGGCGCAGCGGAGAGCTTATCAGCTGGGTGGGAATGACTGTCTGAGGTCTGGCAGGACCTCTCCAGTCTATATCTCAATAGGCTTCCTGCAGTTATGGAAGAAGTAAAGGACAGTGTTGCAGAATGGAGACAGGGAATGCTATTCTCTGATCCCATTCGATCCAAGGGTGAAGTTGAGCCTGGAAGAAGGAGCTGAAAAATCTAATGTGCATAAGAATCTAAACCTGTGGATGAACAAGCCTGATCTTCAACTGTGCAGTGGGTTTCTTCAAGGTTTTTGTGTGTGCAATCCAAACCTGGCTATGTCTCCAGGAAGCAAGCAGGCAAAATGAGGTCTGGTTCCCAAACGAAGAGATAGGAGGGATTGAGTCTGTCTCTACTGTGGAGCCAGGAGAAATGTGAAAGCTCAGCTTGAGATGTGAAGGGTCTCTGGGCCAGATTCATTCCTCTAAATTTCCTTCCTCGGTCGTTCTTCAAATTCCTACCTCCATTTAGGGTGAATCTTTGCAAAGCATAGTGTAAGTGTCTGTTGCTGAAGTTACACCAAAGATCTGAAATGTCATCCAAAATGAGAGCATTTTCTCATTACTGCTGACTGAGGTTTCACACAATGTTAGTTAAAATGGATGGAAAAAAGCCACTGGAATGGTCTCAGCACAGAAGTTTGGTAAACTCTATTGCAGCATGACAATTATATTAAAGAGGAGGAAAGAGATGGGAAATTTTCTGTGACAGAGGCTGTGCGTGAGCTTGAGGTGCCCTCAGAATTACCCAGGCAAAATTCAGCTGAACTGTATATTTCAAAACCTGAGACAGGAGAAAGAGCAGCACATATTAGTCTCTCATCTGTAGGAAAATAGTTAAAATGACAACAAAGACAAGAAAACCTACATTTCAATTTCAATACATCTATTTGAATTATGGCTATTTGGTACTTTTGAGAATAAATTGCATTTGAAATGGAATCTTTCTAATGACTTATCTTTCAGGCAGGTATTGTGCACACCTTTTTAATACATTTTACATGTTTGGAGGGGGGGAAGAAAAAAGATGAATTATGAACAAGTTAAGAGGAAAATAATTTCAGGAGGTAATGGATGAGCTCTGTCTGGAAGATTAATCAAGGCAGTTGCAAGAGAGTGCCAAAAGCATAACTGAAGTAGAACTAAATATCTGATTGTAATTAAAACTTTAGCCTTCTAATGGCTCCATGAAAGATATTTTAATAAACGTGAAATGCACTTTCTAAATGGCACGCTAACTTTTAATGACTTGGGTGTTTTGTTTGATTAGTAACCTGGACTGTTAAATTAAAGCCAACTGCAAATGCATGATAAAATATTGATGGTTTCAGGCAAATGAATTGGGGGAGTTATGCTTGACAGATTTTTGGTATCATTAAGGATTTTAACTGGTGGAAAATATATATTGCTGGTGCTTAAAGATAGTTAAAGAGGATCTCGTCATTTATATGCCCTAGTTTTAATTTTACAGTAATAATGGGAAAAAAAATCTGAATTGTTCACAGATGGTTGGTCAAGAAAGGTCACTTGATTTAAAAAGTGTTATTTTAATTACACCTGTTTCTAATTTCCAGCATAGAAAATTAAATATTTGGTGGTATTTGGTTATTTCTTTTCTTAGAATGCCTGGAGCTTTCTTGAGGCTTCTGTGTGCTTTGTATGTGCGTTAAAGAAGGAAGAGTGACATGGTAGAAAGAGTTTTATTGTTTCCAGTATAAGCACCTGTATTGGAAGTTAATTAAATTAAAAAAAAAACATAATAGTGTCTTCAGGAATAACACATGGGATTTCCAAAAGAAATGGGGATGGTCCCAGAACTCGGCCTCTTTTTAAGACAGATTTATTATATTCTGAAATTTCAGCAGCCTTTCCGAGGTCTTCACATGACTGAAAAAGAGAGAGTCGAAGGACTATGGGGAAACAGGTAAAACTTTACCTGGCTCCTATTAGTTTGCATCAGCTTGAGACCAGTTCTTACATCCAAAGTGCACTCTGGTTTTGTTATAAAGCCTTAGACTTCAACTTCTGTTCCGTTCTTCTTGCAAAGAGCAGAGATCAAAATAAGGCAGAGCACCCAGAGCGGGGTTAGTAGAGCAGTACGTCAGAGTAGTTATCATAGATGAGATTTCACTGGGGAGGAAGGGAACACAGTATCTTCTGCACGCATGTGCCAGAGTGACAATCGGAGTGAAACTGTACTTCCACTGAACTCAAAGGACGCCTTGTCAGGGGTTTTCATAGGACTAGGTGTTTCCTAAAGCTGCTGCACTACCGTTGCATCTTTCTGCCTCCTTCCCTGGTTTCTAGTCGCTGTGCCCAGGCAGCTGCCAGCCGTGCTTCGGCTGCTCCCATGGCAGCGCTCCCCCAGCCCTGGGAGCATGCCGTCTCCTCGCAGGCTCTGTGGCAGCACCTCCGCCTCATTTTCTGCCTCCGATTTCCCTCCTATGTGCAGGTGGCCAGCCTACAGCAAAGCAGATGGAGGTAAAAGGTGAGTCCTTGGCTGGCTGAAGGTGGCCCTAGGGTCAGAGAAGGCTGAGAGGGGACCTTATAAATGCTTATAAATATCTTAAGGGTGGGTGTCAGGAGGATGGGGCCAAACTCTTTTCAGTGGTGCCCAGTGGCAGGAGAAGTGGCAACAGGCACAAACAGAAGCGTAGGAAGTTGCATCTGAACATGAGGAAGACCTTCTTTACTCTGAGGGTGACGGAGCACTGGAACAGGCTGCCAGGGAGGTTGTGGAGTCTCCTCTGGAGATATTCAAGACCTGCCTGGCTGCAGTTTGGTGACCCTGCTTTTACAAGGGGTTTGACTAGATGACCCACAGAGGTCCCTTCTAAGCCCTACTGTTCTCTGATTCTGTTTCTTCTCTAGCCTTTTTTTCCTGTCAGCAAAGCATTTATTGTCCGTTTCTGGAGAAATATATTTCATTTTGTCTCTAGTTTTCCTGAAAACAGATGTTCATCATACCTAGTATTTTTCTTTATTGCAATGAGAAATTAAATTCCCATAGAATTGATTTATTTATTGTTTTGTCATCTTTGTTGCAACCACAGCCGTAAGTTTCTCTACAGTACATGGGTGTATAATACAGTGTATTGTTCCTTATATTGAATCAATTCCCTCTTCTGGTTTCTATCCAATATGCAAAGCCAATCATTTGAGAAAAGAGTCACTTTTGCACACCCACAGCTTCTGGAATCCAACATTGTTCTTGCTATTGTGACAGTAAATATTTTGTATAACAGCATGAAGATGTAGGATGCTAGAAAATATGTCTTATTCCTGCGGTAGAATAGGATCTTTCTATTCTCAATCACCATCATTTCATAGCGTTTTTTGCCGTTTTCTACTCTTTAATGAAGGAAAGTCTTTAATAATTCATTTTTTTTTAAAAAAACACATACTATTAATAACAACAGAGCTCTATGAACGACAGTTATGCCTTAAAATTCATGGATAGAGCATAATGGCTCTGTTACTAAAAGTCTATTATTTTCATTACTGTTCCTCCGTCTGAAATGCGGTTTCTCCATGAAGTTTCACTAGCAATTGATCTTTTAGCTGTATAACTGTAAATTTGTTTGTGTTTCTGGATTTTTTTTGTTTGTTTGTTTTCTTATTTATGGAATAAGTTTCCTGATTTTCTTATTTGTTGAAAGAGTCTTTAGAATGTTCTTGCATAGAATAACTGTTTCCCCTTTCTCTTCTACTATGTTAGTTTTATGAATGATTTAGAAACTAGAAGAGGGACAGGTTTCCCTGAAGCTAAAGGCAGAGAAAGGTTTTGGGTATGAATTGGGCTTCTACATAAGTTTTGTGTCTTATAGGCAAAGGTGTTTAAAAAGAAATAAAACTTGTTTTTCTTTTTCACAAAGACTGTGAACTGTGGACCATTTAGGTCTACACTAAGTGTCTCATTAATCTAAGTTTTAAGACTTAATGGAAAGATTCAGGAATTGAAAATCTTGCCCATCTTTTCTGACTGTATCAGCTTGTCAAATACGAGAGCACCTTTCTGTCTGGATCGTTTCTGCCTTTGCTGCCTGTGCTTGATCAGTCCAAGAAGTACAGATGGGTCAAAGATACATCACAGCAAATTCTTCAGATGGGTCAAACTTTTCTGCCTGCAATGTTACGACTAAAAAATAACAACATTTTCTTGCTGATTTTAAAAAATCAGAAGTTTAAAAACCCAAATGAAACTACTTAAATGAAAAGCTAACAAATGGTATAAATTATTCTAAGTTCCTTGCAAGTGCTCTTTGCAAGTTTTCAATGCTTCTCTCATGAGATTATGGTTGACTTACAATTGACTTCAACTTTCTAAGAGTAACTTGACTTCAAGCCAACGGGTTTTGGATTTCATCATGCTAAAGTCATGCTTTATATACATGTGTGCGTGTGTATGTCTCATTGGCACATTCACAACTGTTTTGATAATCTTCTTTGACAGCACTATACATATTTACCCAGTTGATTTGAATAAGTTATTTACTATAAGTTTTAGTCTGTTTCCTATGAAAACTTTTCTCTATTTGGCATGGGAAGAAGAAAAAGAGGTCAAGCCATGTGAAATCAGATGTGTACTGTTCAAGGTTTTTGTGGTCTCTCAGTAAAGATATATAAACATCAATTAAAGGTGACCATATAAAAGTACATTTTTCTTTAACTCATTGAAGCTGGTGATTTTGAAAAGAGAAGGAATCCTTGCCTCTGTGATAGACTTGTTAATATTTAGAAGACAATCCTCTGCAAATAGAATTGTTAATATTTAGATTTGCAGACAGATTAGCTTATTCAAATGCTTTTTGTAATACTTGTTAAAGTGCTATCATTTTTTGCTGTTTACTTACCTATGTTTTTTATCTTTATTTCAGTTACAGTGCATTTTTAATCTAGTGTTTATAAGCTAAGGTATATTTGAAACAGTTTTTCAAATTTATTTGCAAAAAGACTAATAAAAGATGTCATCAAACGGGTCATCTTTTTTATATTGCTTGTATTCTGAGGAAAGTTCAGGAATAACGACAAGGATGGAGAAGTCTTGTGATTGTATTTAGTTACTTTTTAGCTTTGTTCCCATATAAACAGATAATTAGCCATACAAAGACCACAGTGATCCATACAAAACTGACGCATGCACCTAGGCCCAGGTTACTCCAAGTGAAGCTATGGAAACTTACCTCACATTTCCCTGGAAGAAGGACAAAATTATGAATCAAGATCTTCACACCGCATTTACAGCAACTGGAGCTCATCAGGACGTTTACCATAATTTTGCTAATCCTGAAATCAGATGAGCCCCTCTGAGTCTATTTCTGAAAGTAAGGCTTAAGCTAAATGAAAGTCATACCTGGAACACCTCGAGTATAATACAGGAAGTCTCAAAAAGGAGTAGTGGCATGAATTATGTCAGAAAGTTTTCTTTTTTCTGCATCTTTTGAACTGTTGCAGCCTTCTGTCCTGCAAAGTGTGAAGATAGCCTTCTAATGGCTGTTATGCTTGGGTTCTGTGGTTGCCTTGGCTGATAGCTTGTGGCATGTATGTAAGGATTTGATCTTTCATATGCAACGTATGCTTGAAAAGGGAACACAGAGACTGCAAAAGCATGCTTTATACTGTAAGTACCGTTAGAAACTGGACAAGTGTTGATTGACCATAGGGAGAAGCTGAGCTGGGAGAAGGAGGCTGGACCTTGATAGTTTCCCAGTGAAAGATCAGTGAGATAAGAGGGAGAAGCAAATCCAAGTTGGCAGTCATGCATGGATTTCATGCAGCCTATTCAAAAGATAGAATATGAAAAACACCACCCATCTTGATTATGTGGATTACTTGCTTTGCAGAGGTGTAATCCCAATGACTTTGTTAAGCCTAACTGAACAAAATGATAACTGGACCAAAGCATCCTGAAAGCATTTATAAACAAAGTGTGCAAATTTAAAAGGCCTGTAATTTTGTATGAAATATTATTATCTGGTGAAGCTCTGCAGCAGATCAGACACTACCCTGAACCTACTGTCCTCATTTGCTACAGGGTTCAAAGACAGGTTTCCTGTTTTGTTTTTTCACCACCCAAATTAAAAAGCAACCATAACAAATCACTAACAGCTAAACAAAAAGCATGAGGAAGGGGGCGTGGGGGGGAAGGAAATGTCTGTTTCGGTCCTAACCTTAAGACAAAAACCCACCGTATTTCTGAAAGCAAGTCTATGAAATTTAATGTGAGAACAGAGGCCACTTTAATTCAAGATTTTGTGAGAAATCGATTTAACTAGGAAAAGTGTAATGGTGGAGAAATGTGGGCTTTTAAAACTAAATTCAGCATAAAGTGCACAAAAGAAGGTGTTTGGTGGCAAAACAAGGGGAAGAGCAGCCTTTTAATGAAGTGTACAGGATATTTTGTTTGTTTGTTTTTTTAAACAGGACTCCTGTGGACAAGTTTCACTACTTCAGGGGGAAAAAAAGGCAGACAGATAATATGGGAAGCTGCACTGCAACTGATTGCTTTCCCAGTGTAAAAACAAGTGATATTTGGGGACTCAGAAGTTTGGATTGAATGGGACTGCATGTTATTTTTTGGCAAGCCCCAAATTGTCACATCCGTCTTGACTGTTTCCTGCTTAGAATCTCTGAAAGTGACAAGATGAAGAGATCGTCTCTTGAACTTCCCTAGCTCTAGTCTTCCCATAACCTCGCTCCTATCTTTGGCTCTTGTCCCTGCTTGCCCTGCTGCAGTCATTGCAGACAGCACAGTCCTGAGAACAGTGACTCGTTTTTTCTAGATCACTGCAAAGTACTCTGATGGGAGCGTATAAGTAAAAGTAACTAGTTTTTCTGCCTCATTCAGGGAACTATAAGTAAGAATAACAGAGTACACAAATCTAACTTTTATATAAATTACTTACTTGCAGGGTTAATAGATTTTTAATATGCACCTGTCTTTTTGCCTCTTATATGACAAGAAAAGGCAGTAATATTTAAAATGTAAAATTGCCTCATACATTTCAGACCAGCAAGACTCAGAAAGCCATAGAAATATGATGTATTGACTTATACTGTATAAGCAGCATCACTTGGTGTTGGATTTCTACTGGGAATGATATAACCATAGCCCGTACCTCTTCAGAGGAATTGTACAGGTTCCAATCATCTGTTAAATTAAACATTGATGAGTGCTATGAGCATGTAGAGCAGACCTGCTACAAGGAGGATGATAACTCCATGCATATGGCTGAGCCCTAGGATCTGATTTGGTTTACAGAGTAGGATACCCAATTAGAAGAACTGAAGGGGGGCTTTTTTAAATGCAGTCTCACTCACTGCAAAGTTCAATGGCAATGTTTAGCTCTGATCCTTCCGTGTCAGATACAGTATATCCTGTGTCTGAAATACTGAAATGATGGAAAAGGACCAGATAGTTGTATCTTTTAAATAAATGCTTTAAAATGTTGGTAGTTTTCTGGCAGTAGTTTCCTGACAGCCATTTCTGTCTTGGTGGTCCTTTGAAAACCAAGGAGGGGGGTCAATAAATCAGATTCTTGAAGAGTGAAGTTTTGATTATTAACAAAATCCAAACAGAACAAGACATAGCACTGTATGTGACAAACCTGGAAAAAAATAAACAAACATACTATTTCAAACAGGAAACTTCTCAAGGGTCCTTGTGCTTGAAGAGCTGTTCCCAACCAACAGATCTTGTTGCCTTCTAGTTTCTGTAGCTGTTCAGACAATGTGCTCCTAATTTTCACCTACTTGGCTAGTAAGGAAGAAATTCTGTCCTATTTGAAGACAATAACAGTTTTGTGATTGATCTGAATGGCTAGAATTTCCCTATAGAAAACTGCTTAGGACAAGGACTTGTTTACATTTATGTGTTGATTCCTCTGATGAAATTTATGACCTTCTAGAGCAATAAAAATTATTCTTACACACACTCTGTTCAGGAAGTTTAACGTGAGAAACCCCTCAAGTACATTGTATTTTTCTGCTAGAGCCTACTGCCTCACTCAGGCAATGTGAAGCTGTGTTATTAAGAGCATGGAGACAGAAGCTGCTTTAAAACATCAGTGCTGGAGCAGAGCAAGAGCTGGTCGCTAACACAGAGTTGCTGTTTTACTGTGCAAAGGTCACATTATCAAATTATAATAACGGCACTTTGCAAAAGGGATTTTTTTCTTGTATATTTAGGAAAATACAGTTTCTTGGAAGATATATTCCCTCCAAATGCCTGGAGAATTTCTGTTATTATGGCAACTAGAGTATCCAGCTGAGAACTAATTCATGTTTCAGTTTGTCAAGTGCACAATTCTAATTATTTCAGTGCTGTACTGCATGAATGTTAAAGCCTGATAAGAAGGTGATCTCTTTGTCTTTCCTATGTATAACCACGCCTCTCGATCTGCAAAAAGCATTACGTCTGGTCGTTTTTGTATGACCTTGCTTATGATGGACTTCAACTGCACTTCACAGTCCACTGAGCCAGGTTGTTTGAAAATTGACTAAAAAATGTGCAGGAACATAATCATAATTGATAGTACAAAGCCAAGCCATCAAGTGGGGAGGGAAGGAGGGTAACTCAGCCTGAAATTTATTTTTGCTTTTGCAAAATATAATTGAAATAAAAAGCTGTAATTTCTGAAATTTACATGAGCTTTTCTACTGGTGTTTTAAATACAAAAAAGGGAGAAAATTAAAAATACAGCCAGCACCCCTAGTAAATCCTAAACCTCTTGAAATTATGTGGGCTGCTGTTATCTTGAATTCATATTAAAAAGGGCAGATTCTAGTTGGTATAAACCAAAGAATCTAGTTCTACGTATGCTATCTTGTAAGGATGAGGGTGAAATATATGCTTAATCTTTCTTACTGTTTTTCTTTTGTAAAGTCGAGTTATAATAACTGTTCTGTGTTAGTAATTAGTTTTCTCTGTCACAGACTTGATGAAGAACTTTTTCCTCTGAAATGCTAATGCTTTTATGGCTTGCATGATCTTAACTTTTAATGAAAAAATTGTACCTCAAATTATTTGCCAAAGAAAATAAAAAATAACTTTAGCAATGGACTTCTTTTTCTGTCCTAATTTCATTTTTTTCTCAGTCATTAGATTCTCATGGTTACATTAGGCTCTACCTTCCATGTCACAGATGTGATTTATTGCATGCTTACTTGATTTTTCTAAAAGCGTCATCTCCCTCCCTGATTTTTCTATTTGCTAAGCTCTTATTGCCACAGTACTAACCATTCTACTGGCAGATTCCCCTTTTACAGGTTAAGGCAAAGCAAACAATTTGTCAGCTCAGTTGAAAGATTCAGTTGAGGAATGACCGAAGCATGAAACATGCTTTTTTTAAATTCATGAGTCATGTTGCTTATTAGGCACAGTTTTTTAAAAATATAAAATGCAATCTTCTAATTTTATCTAATCTTCAGTTTTAATATTGCTTATACACTGATGAAATCTACCTTTAGAAATAAGTGCTGGAAGGGTTAATAATTGTTTTTCATGTAGATTTTCTCTCAGCTTATCAAGGGCTTAACTTGCACTGGACTCCCACAGTCCCATAGATTTTCCTTCCTTCAGCGCAGGTCTGTGCAATGGCAGGAGTGGTCTTTTATGAATCTTAAAGCATCAGGGCTTCATGTCCTTGTGGCAGTAAAAAAGATAAGGAAGTATATATACCTGCAGTGTAAAACTTCCCACCCCCAGAGTCTCAAACCCACTAATGATGACAGCACTTTTGATTACGAACTTGCATGCTAGCCTTAGAATAGACATTTTGGTGCTTGAACCTCACAGAAGGTAGATCTTATTGTTAAGGACCACCTTAAAAGGAAAACAACGTCTGAAGTTTTTTGAGCTTCTCCTTAAAAAAACACCGAACTATCACAAAACCAACAAAATCCCACAAACTTTGCAGTTAATTGCAGGGCCCAAATATGCCTTCAAACAGTTGTGGCTATTACAGGATGTTTGTCAGCTGAGGCTCAGTCACTGTCAGTGGTCACTGCAAACATGGGCTAATATAATTTAATTAAGCAAGAATTCAAGAAGCTTAATTTAAGGCTAGTCACCTCACATTTGATGTAACTAAACATTTTTTCATGGGTCTTTACAGTACGTCAGCTGGTCTACAGTAACTTGTGTAATATTATCCACACTGAAAGCAAGAACCTACTTTTTGGTAAAGTACAAGTTAACGTGAGTAGAAGCAATACAGGCTGACCCTAGACAAACATAGAATTATATTTGAGAGGGTTAACAAAACAAATTGAGAAGTTCATTTTGTCTAAGCTGCTTCTGTAATTGTACCAGATGATGTGTTTCATGCTGACAGCACACAAATGGTGGCAGTTATTCCCTATGAGAAACCAGAACGATGGATTCTATTGATAGGCCTTTCATGGTCCTTAATGTAATTAATCACAGTATTCACGCCAGAATACGTAATCTAATCATTTTAAACATAATATTTAGGAGAGTCACACTAGAAATAATTTTGCATAAAGCAGAGGACTGGGAAAAACAAATTTTAATATAAATTTCCCATTTTAGGTGAACTTAATGAAATCCAGTGAGACCAAATAGAACGTAAGGAAGTTTGGATAGGAAAGGCAAGAATGTAGCAGGACACTAGCTGAAACACACAGATCATTGGAAACTGGTCAAAGAAGAGCTACTGTAGTAGGAGAAATAGGATACATCAGGGACAGAGAATGTCACCTGAAAATATATTAAAGAAACATAAGAAAAATTACCCCTCTACTCTATCTGTTCTTCAGCACAGTGCTATAATAAGGATTAGATGCATGAGTGTTTTGAAAGCTAGCTGTCTATTACAGGAACAAATAACCTCCACACCCACTGCATCCTATTAAAATACCCATGTATTACGCTTTCATAACTGGAAAAATCATAGGGCCCCACTACAATCTCAGGCACGTTGCTGTAGTTCCAAAGATATTCCACCAAAGCAAAATGGAGCTGCATAAACTTATGTAAAAAAAGAATCAAGCCCTAAGACCCCAGAGTTTTTCTTCTTGTTTGTCATGTTATTTATTCTTCATTAAAAAAAAATAATTCTGAAGAGCAATAATTAATGTTTTTGTTACAGCAATCTTGAAAAGGAAAGCATGCTAAAGAACGAGTATTAGTAAATAGGCTGTGGTTTTATTTCCAAATAAGACCTTCACAAAAAACATACAAAGTTAACAGCATCTGTTGTTCACTACAAATGAATCGGTGATGACAAACACATGCCAAATTATTTGAATAGCTACCAGCTCTGTGTTTGATTCTGTACTTGCAAATCCTTGTTTCAAAATTCCTGCACAGAGATGAAAAAGAAAATTACTAGCTTTAATTGCCTTCTTACAGTGAGTTAGGGACACTAATTTTACTAGTCATTGCATCTTGCAACACTCTTAGGTTGCGGGAGAGGGTTCCTCTTTTCCTGATGTTCACACTCAAGGTACTTTTGTCTGGAGCTGGACATTCACACCATAGACCTGGAGTGCTCACTATCTCTGGTGCTAGGTAAAGGTGCTCTGGAGCTGGAGCTTTATGACAAAGACAAGTCTGTCAAAATTAACCTTAAAAGAAAGTGTTTATTTCACAGTGAGAGCAAATCTGGTTTCACCCACAGGTCTACTCCTCTTGTGTGGTTTAATTGTACCTGATCTACTCTCTGTATGCAAACATTGCAACACACAGTTCAGAGGAGTAACATTGGATTGAATTCCTTTTTAAAGCTGTTTGTACTCAGGACTTTACACATAATCAATTCAGATTATGGGTAATGCATGAACATTATTTCTGAATGATGAATGGATTTTTTTCTGGTTACAGATTGAGTCTCAGTGATAGCTCTAGCACTGATATTTAACAGCCTTGCCTCTGTCTCCAGCTTGGAGGACATGAAGCAGGCCATTTTCAAGAGTAAGAAAGCTGAGACAATGCATGCAACATCTAAGTGTTTTCTAATATAGATGGCACTTATTTTCAAAGGAGTTAAATATTCTAGATTTTTTCCTCATCCCAGTTGTCCAAGATTGTCTAGGTGGTTTATGGCATGTATGGGATACTGACACTTCATTTTTTTAATGTTTAATTTAGTCCTTAACATTACTGAAGAAATTTTTTCATGCTTTCTGTTTAGTGTGTTATTAAACTGTTCTTGCTCACTTGATAGATTTTTTTTCCAAGTGGTCTTGACTATGACTGAATTATTCAATTGGTTGAGAGGCAATCTATTTCTAAGATACTATGTTTTGAAAATATTCTCAATTTAAAATTGCTCAATAAATATGTTTCTTTAGGAAGTCTACGTTCTTTCTATTACTTTAAAGTACCAAGATTACTAATCATTATGCTGTTCCATTTCATTGAAGTTAATTGATTTCAAACATTTGAGAAAACGATTTACTCCTACACCTACTTCAGAAGCCTCTAACAGCAGAGTCTAAATCATGATTTTGACAGAGTAGAATTTATTTTACCTTTATGGTTAACCTGTCTTTGAGCTTCTGTGTTTAACAGTTTGATTACATCTTTCATTGTTGCTGCATTAATTTCAAAGTGATAGACAAAGTTGAAAGAATTGCATTTCCCCGGAACAAGTAAATTTACCTAAACAAAGATGATCAAATGCTGACAGAAATATAATGTGAGGAAAAGGGAGAGGGGAAAAAATACCTCCTGTATACTTGTGTGAAACAAGAGAAACCCTCCACAAATTGCGGAGAACAAAATGAGTTACCTGAAGTTGGGTAGAAAAATCTCTTTATCAACTGCCATGCGTGCAGTTTAGCAACTGTTTTCTTGTCTCATAGATAGTTTTGCATAAGCAAACATATTTATGTATTCAGATGCATGTTTTCTTCAATATACCTGAACCACATACTATTATGATGGTAAGATAAAGAATAGCAGTCTAAACGGAAACAGCAGTTAAGGAAGAACAGCATAAACAAGCTGGTGTTGGAGAGAATTTGCTGAAAATACAAGGATATAGGTGAAGTTTGCTTGCTCTTTTAGTGAGACGAGGCTTACACGATGTCTCTCTGTCTGTCTGTCTCACTCCTACCAACTCGTCACATTTTTTGGCCAAATTCTACCAAGAGTAACATAAGTATAGCTGTCCTGTTAGTAGCCTGAAAATAGGCAGCTAGATACAGAAAAAAAGACTGTTATTGTGCTCTCCCCCATCCTCCCCCATTCCTTTCGGGAGGGAAATGTTGAAAGCAAATCCATATTGGAGAGTGAGAACCTCCGTGTGGGAAAACAGGAGCTTGCACCTTTTTAGATATTAGGGGATCTGACTATTAGACACAACCATAGGAAACCAGGCCTCATTAGTTCTGCAGCCCACAAGACTGTTTTTCTAATGTGAAGAGGCTCAGCTGTGCAAGCAATTTTTTTTTCTGAGATTGTCAATCTGGGTGCGTAGTTTTGGGGTATATGACATAAGCTATTTTGGACCTGATTTCTGGCAGTGAAGGAAAATTCTGCTGAATTAAATTGTTGTACATCTGTTATTTCGAAAATTCCCATTCTTTGTATGACAGGCTGGGAAATAATGGCAGCCCGCTCATGCAGTGTGTGTTCCATAGATTTCAAAGTCACATTAGATGCTCTGATGTAAAGAGAGATTTAAAACACACCACTGACTAATTTATTAATACTGGTGTACTCCTTAATAGCATTTCCTGAGGCTATCAGAATATTTTAATGTCCCATCACTCCTGCAACATACAGAAGGGTCACAGAGCAATAATAGTCCCATGGCAGAAATGCCTTTGAAGCAAAACAAAGCAGTATTTAACACTTCAGAGCAACTCTCAAAGACAGTTTACGATAGTCAGTAAGAAACACTTCTAAACCAAATTGCATCTGCCAGAGAAATGTAGGTCAAGAAGATGCAATTATCTGGCTAAAAATTTTAAAATGTAGTGAGGCTAGCACTTTATTCTTGTAGTAAAGATCCACAAAGTTTTTAGAAACCACAGCTGAGAAGACCCTCTGTCTTCTTTCTTCTTGGCAAGAGAGAGTCCCTGTTAAGTTTACTGACTGATAGGTTATGTTCAAGGCGTTGTGCAGTATTTGCTTGCTCAGTGTCACCCACTTCTTATTGTGATACAGGATTGCTGGAGATCCAGGGAGGCTGTGAGCTCAGTGTAAAGTACTATAAGAAAAATATTCCAATAAATGATACCGTATTTTGAAGCTGACATCGAAATGTCAAAAGCAGTGAACTAGGAACTGGCCACCCAGTAATACAGTATCTTGACATTATATCTTTTATCTTAATGTATCCCAAACTATTTAACATCATAACAAACAGGGTTCTCCTTTTTTTATGCATCTACTTGGGAGATGCAAAAGTATAGATGCCGTGGGAGCATGCACTCTTGCTATTTAATATCGTGTTTATGAAGTCTAGCTTTAAATGTTGGCAATACTACTCTGTTATCTGTGATTTTTTTATATGACTTTGTCCACAGTAGTATCTGAGTATGTTCTAATAGTTCATAAGCTGCAGGCTGAAAAGCTGACCTGTACTTCATTTTTTTCCTTCCCAGGGGAGAAGAGAGTGCTAATGTATATGAACGACTTATAGTTAAAGTCTGCTTTATAGTTATTGCTGTAATATTTTTTTTTAATATTATTATTAACAAAGATATCCTACTCTGTGCTTATGCTGGACATCATTGGTATAAAAATGTGTAAAAAACCATCTTATACTCAGGGTGGAAGACAGTGAGGGCTCTGGGCCTTAGTTCATAAGGAAGTCTGTTAAAGAGTTTCAGACCAGCCTGTAGAAAAATGGTATCTGTTGAATGGGCAAGTTTTATCCTTACTTTTAAGTGCTCTGTTGTGCCAGAGGAGTAAATATCTATACTATGATTTTTATCAAGGGGTTTATATAAACTTTTTATATGCTAGCCATAGATATCTGAAAACTTAAGAATATTGGCTGCTTCTACCTGAAAATTGACTCTGTCCACTGAAAAGAATGTAGAAAGTCGAGCACAACTTTGACGTGTTTTTGCTAGTATATAGCTCTTAAGAGATGATGCATGTTTAGTATTAGTAGACATTTCCATAAGGGATAGTGATTCCACAACAGCAGAACAAAGGAACATTACGTTGCTGTTCAGATGTGGCACGGTAGTGGAATGGGGCAATGAGCCTTTTTGATAAAATAAAGATCATTGACTTTTCCTCCAGTTTGTGAACTGGAAAAAATGCACTGCTTTTATTAGGTAGCATGCCTCAGTCATGGGTCTGATTTGTGATATACTCAGTTCTGACTTCTGCTTCCATATCAAACCTGAGCTATGATGTTCTGTGTATATAGTGAGTTAAAAAGTGTGGTTAATTCCATTTGTAAGTGAAATTCAGTAACATGAGCCAGTCTTTAGTAAAGCTGATATTGAGTCTTTACCAATCACTGGTATTTTTTCACTTGTGTGTGCTATGTACTTGAATGAACATTCAGCTTATGGTCTGATTACTTAGCAGAGCCTTTCCAACAAGAAAAGAGATGGTAGCCCTGCTGACCACCACCACTTAGCTTTTGGGGCCGTAGGAGAGCATACATAAATACTTTTAGCGGCTTTAATATGTTTTAATTGGGGAGCATCACAACCAGCCTAAGCAGGATGACTCAGAGAAAGCAGCTGAGGCTTTGTCTGCGCAGATGGGTGCAAACAGTCATGCGTTTGATCTGCTTGCACACTGAGCTGTCTGAATGGAAGCCAGCTCTGGCCTGGAAGCCATAAAGACATGATAATAGATCGCCGTGCTGGAGCTCGTAAGCCTTACCAGTGCTAGAGCTACTTTTGTTTCAATAACCTCTCTATAACTGTTTTTTTTAATGAAGTTGCTCCCATGGTTTGTTCCAACTACTATATAAAATACTCTATTTTAACAGCACCACGAATCACAGATTCTGAAAGAGAGAAAGCATGAAATGTTTTATATGCTGCTGGAGCCACAGAGTGATCAGTAATTACCATTATTTGGCAAGTTTTATCAGCTTCTGGTTCTACAGGTAAAAAAACCGTAAAATTTAATGCAAGACCCTGGTCTGGTAGGAGCGTACAAAAGTGAGATATACCCAACAACCATGGCATTTGTTCTAATAGACAGCTAGTGATAATAGATAATTTTGTCTTTAAAGTATCTGGAGCGATTGTAGCACTGTATGGCATAGCTGCAGACTCTAATTTAGTGCTCTGGGTTAATAATAGGCATAACTCAGAGCAGCCACCTGGCATCCAAAAATTCTGTACCCTGCCACAGCAGTTCCTCTGCATACCCCTGTGCCAAGGGTAGGGATGGCAGAGAGGAAGAGACTGAACATAGAACCTTGAGGTTTCTTTATGCAGAGGCAAAGTTAAGTTGAAAAAAAAAATGACATAAGAAGACAGAGAGGATGACAGAGTGAGTGTGATAAAAACAGAGAGAAAAAAGGATGTGAACTAAAAGAATAAAATGATATTGTCGTAACACCCACAGGCCTCCCTTCTGGAAAGGACAGGGAGTAATTGTCAGGATCTAAACTCAGTGTGCTGCAAACTCAGTCTCAAACTATCATTAATAATCTTGAGAAATGAGTCTGGAGGATAGAAACAAAACTGGCAGTATTTCAGAGACAGAGTCGGCGTCGGCTGTCATCCCATTGAGAGACATACCCTGTTAGGGCCTGTTAATGTTGCACTCCTGTCAGAGTGACATATAACATTACATGTTAAACAAGTGGCAGGCGAGACAGCGTGGAGGCAAACTGTTCAGTAGATGGCACAGCCTACTTTACTTACCATCTGAAGTTAGAAAATGGAGCAAATGCCATTTTTTGCATTCACTCTCTCATTCTTTCCAAATACTAGTCTGGGTACTGCTCAGCAACTTCCTTTGTTGTGGTTGCTGAGACACGAGGAACTTCACAGTATGATTATAATATGAGATATTTCAAGTAGAACACTAATCGTGTGTGTGTGTACACATACATACACATTGAGTTGAAATTGCAGCGAGGTTGGAGGGAAGTTTCTGAACCACAGTGACTGAATACTTTCAGAGTATTACATCTCCAGATATCTGTTTTGAGCTGCGAACCACCTGTGAGTCATTGTGTCTCCTTTCCTTTTAAAGCCTCACAATTCGTAGACACACTAGACTTACACCATCTGCCCACATTCTTAATCCTTGAAGGAAAAAACTTTTCTTTGTAGCTGGGAAAAGAATAGCTAAGCAGCATGATAACTGTTTTCTCTCTCACAGAGTTCAATTCCCATCCTTCTGAAGTAAATTATGGTATTCTCATTGACTCTGGTGGTGTTGGACTGTGCTCATACAAACCAATCAACTGAACTCTTAGGAAACAAAAATTCATCACGCATCAGTTTGGGTCAGTCTGAATGGAGTAACAATTTGAATCTAAACATGCCTTCACATTGAGCACCTTCTAGATATTCCTGGTTCATTTTCCCTGTTGCATTGGCTTTCTTCCTGTAGCCCAAGAAAGGGACAGTGAAAGACAGGCTATTGCTATGCAAAGAGACAGACAAGGGAAAATGCCATCTTAGTATACTTGCTTAGTCAGGGTAGTATGTTTGGTGCTCTTCACAGACAGACAAGATACAGTCTCTAAGGAGTTTACAGGGTAACTAGAAGAGACAGCAGTGTTCAAATATCTCTCGGTAATTCAGAAGAAACTCCTGTCTAAAAACCCAGTCAATGGTTTGAGAAGATTTAGCAAGGAAAAGCGGAACCAGTAGAAAATGCTAGTCCTGTAAAGTATTTTGTGTTCTGTACAAGGAGAAGAAAAAAAGAAAACTTCACCTTCACAGGCAGAGTGTTCAAAGTCCCAGTGGGTAACCAAAAATTATCCTGCCATTCATGATTTTCTTGGGTGGAGCTTAAGATCTTATGGGCTTACTCTTCAGCAGGATGCGACTCTATGTGTTTATGAGATCAAAAAAAAATTTTAAAACCAAGAGTATTTGATTAGTGTGCAGTAGCTTAAGTTATGCCTATTCAAAAGTTCATAGATAATGTTCTATCACTGATATTTTTTTAGAAGACTTACTAACATATGTATCAAAATTGTGATTAAACCAGCACAGGCATAAAACTCAGTTCTCTAATAAGCCTCAATTTAGTGTTTGCTTGAAAGACCGCATAATGTTTACTTTTTCATTGAAACTTTATATAGTTGACCTAAAAAATAAAACAATTTTTTGTCATGCATGGAAACGAAGCTGTTGAGAGATAAACATAACATCTTCCCTTATGTCCAAGACAGAGGACCTCTGTTTTCCTATGATACAGTGAATATTTTGTGATTTAGCTTGCATTTCTAGCTTATTATCAACAGTGTCTCTTGAAAAAAAAAATGTGAAAGCAATGAGAATTGTTATTTGAATTCATGTCATTTTTATAACTTTGCCTATTTGTTTTCCAGATGGCTTCTCTTTGCCAGTCTGACCTGTTGCGTGCTCCAACTGCAAGGTCCAGTGTATTTCAGGTGTAAGTTTTTGTTTGTTACCTAAAATATGTACTAAATTTCTGTATAAATCTGAGGTTATTTTCTTAACATCAGCTGGCAGTTTATGGAGTTGGAAAATTCTGATCCCTTTGTTATGTTACTGCGATTATAATTGCATGTGTGTGTGTGAAGATGACACAATTGTGAAAATCCTTTTGTGGTAGAAATGGGCTTGTTTTTGGGAACATCTTTCAATAAATTTTTCTTAAAACTTGCGAACCTTCTTCGGTATCATTTTCATGGGTCATAAAGCATAGGTATGAAATAATGCATTTAGTATTTGCAGGAATTTAGTATACCATTAAAATTGTAGGTTGATTTTCAGTAGTGACATAACACTTTTAATGCACAATAAATCTACTTAACAACGCCGTTAAGCATTTCAATTATTCTCAGCTGTCCACAAACTCCTCGGGTATTTCATATGCAGAAATTCAGTTTGAAACATGATGATTTCTCTATTTTATTCCCCCGTGATAATCATCAGAAATGTAACTAAATGCAGTTATATTTCACAGAGATTTTGAAGATACTGGGCCAAATATTGTTCTCATCTTAACAAAATACTTAATATAGATATTTGTGTTAAAGTCCAGGGACCCCTCAAAGATAGGAACTTTCAATGTGTCGAAGTTATATATTCTGTATCAATGTAAACAAAATTTCCATTTCCTTTTACCACCAAGAAAATTCACACACCAATTTGACAACTATGTTTTAATGAAAAGTTGTAATACAACTACCTATGACTGCTGACAGAGCCATAATTGCTGTCCCTCCTTACTAGTCTTGACCTTGCGTGGTTATAACTTGGTACACTTCAACTCATTATAAAACTTTGTTTGGCCCTGCAACATATCTGTTAATAATCAACTGCTGTGTTAATGTGTTTCTGAATAACATGAAATGTATGAAAAGAAAGACAAATGGCAGTTGTAATTATTTTGTAGTTTGCAGGAAACAGTCTGAAATTGTTACAGTTATTTTTACATGGGAAAAGTTTGGAGAAGCATATTCACAAAGGCTAATATAAAACTCCCTAGACCCTTGCTATAATT
>Ga0181612_133587_pt1 | contig 33701 bp, 16 predicted proteins | sample HoacroProtozoa21_FD_119630 | JGI IMG/M metagenome (GOLD analysis project Ga0181612, IMG submission 119630) | Hoatzin crop microbial communities from Cojedes, Venezuel. Combined Assembly of Gp0051906, Gp0051904, Gp0051908 | reverse complement strand
TGGCAATAGTTAACCTAATGCCAACTCCTCGCAAAATCAGTCAGAATGTTATTTAAAAAAAAAAATTAAAAGAAACAAAGCAGCAAAGACAATGAGTATAAACCTCAGTACTGTGACTAATTAATTCCTATTCAAGCCACAAGAAACATATTGTGATGTTAAATTGCCTCAAAGATTCTGGGGCAGAAGAGTTGAAGAGATAAAATACAGATTTATGTCTGTAACTGGATGTGAACAATCCAAAATTCTGGGCTATTTATTCTGGTTACACCACAAATATGGCCTTTCCTAATCCTATCTACTATGGTTATACTAGAGGTGGCTAAACCACAGAAAGGATTATTCCTTTACTGCATTATTTACTACATTTTACCGGCATTTCTTTGACTGTTTTAAGGAATATGCTACCCACTTGCTGCTGCAATTTTGTTTGTACTTTATGCAACAGAAAACATCAGAGTTCATCACATAGCTTTGCCATGCAACACTCAGCCAGGTCTCTCTTCACTAGTGAGCAATTATCCCTGTTTCTACACTTAGCATTATTCATAAATTGTTGCAGCAGCATGTAGAGGCCAACCACGAATCCCTCATTATGTTAGACGCTGTACTAACATACCAACACAACATATATATTGAATATAGTTTACAACAAAATTATTTAGCATCAGATAATAATGCATCTAGTCTGCTTAAGTGATTCTGTAATATTTTCTTGGTGTTAGCAAGCCCACCTGCTGATGCCTGATGTGAGCAGAATACTGCACTCTACTCCAGAGACAGTAAAATCTGATCTTCTTCAGAATTCCTTTATTCCACGTATCTCTTATGCAGCCAGATGTCCTCTGCTTGGCACAAATATGTATTTGTTTTTTGTGTGATCCTTCAGAACATAGCTGTGAGCACCGGCTCAGCTGAGAGAGTGGCTAATGGAGAAAGCACTGCTGGAGATGAGACACCAGTCAGCAAGGAAGAAGAAAACAAAACAGGATTTGTCAAGTTCGGATGGGTGAAGGGTGTGCTGGTGAGAAACTCATCTGCATTTCTAAAAAAAAATTGAAAGAAAATAAACTTTAAGATTAGTTCTGTAACACTAAGGTCTTTTAAGAAGGAAGAGAGGGAGGTGGACTTGCTTGCGGTGTTTTTTAAAAGCCAGCAATGCACACTATCACCTTTCTGGTTGTTAACATTACTTTAAACATTTCACTAATGCAGTATTTTTTGTTTAAAACCTAGGTGAGATGTATGCTTAATATTTGGGGTGTGATGCTTTTTATTCGACTTTCCTGGATTGTAGGTCAAGCAGGAATTGGTATGTATCTTATTTAATATCATTTTCAACAGTGAAAGGGATAAAGAGAATAAACTATACATGCTCATGATTAATATATAATCTCAGATGTGCATTTGCACGTTGAACTAAATAATGTTTTCAAATGCTTGCCAGGGTAAAAGATGTTAATCCTCCAAACTATCGGAATTTTCCAAACTCTCAGCCAAATTACTGCTTAGAGGCACAGATCTGTTAACTATGCATATGATCATCACATTTGAATATTTCTAAGCTTTAGTGAAATTTGTATTTAGATCCTGTAACAGATGTAAACTTCATGACTCGGGCCAATTTCTAATATGCGCGTACAGAGTTAACCTTTAAGAGTTCACACTTTGCTTATCTGTGAATCCCAAACCTTGTCATCTACATATTAAAAACAACGCTTCTTCACACTTCTCTGCAAAGATGAAAACAGAACTGGAAGGAGGTCTCATCTCAGCAGGATTTTGTTATTTTTAACAGTAGCACAGCACTAGATACTAGTGTACTATGAAACACTAAGTTTTAAAAACTGTGCTAACGAAGTACACTTCATTATGTGCTGTATCTTTGCTTCCTCATTGTGCAATTTAATTAATCCAAACCCCAGATCCCAGCCCCAGGGAGACTGGGCCCCAAGGCTTCCGTCCAACATGTTGTTAAGTGTTCAATGAAACCAGTGAGGGAGGAAAGGGCTCACAACACTCCAGGAATCTCCAGCAACTAGCAGAGCAATGCAGTGAGGTGCAACGTATCAGTAGTTGTGTGGTACAACTTCCTTTTTAGAGCTGCTGCTCTGGGGAAGCACAGAAATGTGAACTGTGATGACAGTGTCACTCTGTGTTTCATGATCACACAGCCTAGAATAATGGGGCCCTAATCTTTGACTGGCACCCAGATGTCATAGAAAGCAGCAATCCAGCAGGTGGATGGCAAGTATTCCAGTCTGGATTCTCACAGAATGGAAATATTAAGCAGACACAAGCTGGAGTCCAAACTCTGGTCTCGGGGCATCAGCTGTCCTGGTCTTGGATAAAACTTGGTGCCCAAATTCATACTGAATATAACTATCATTCACTTCCTTGTTAATGGAACTGAAATGAAATACTGAATCAAAACACCTCCAAAATTTTGCATGGCTGAAGTCTTGTTTCCAACAAAACAGTAAACTTCACAGAGGTTTCACATGAGCAAGACCGAGCTTTTAAAAAAAGATAAACAAATTAAATGCTTATTAATGAAAAATTCCAGCCACAAACTTAGAGAGACACAAATAGGAAACCAAAAAAAGTTCCAGAACTAAGCGGAAGACCTTTACCTACGTTTGCAGTGCTCCATGCGTGGCTCTAGCACTGTGCCTGACAAAGGGGTGCTTGCTGATTTTATGATGCATACCAAATGAGAGCATACAGCCCAGGGCACTCATAAGTATATGCCTTGCCATGAAAATTCTGCATCTTAATATTGCCAAGACTTTGCTCTGGGGTTTCATGCAAAATTAGTTTTTAAGGGCAGTTTAGTAACTTATTGAGATCATCAAGAAGTATTACTTTGTTTTGAGGTGTGAGAATAGCCATAGGCAAGAGTAATTCATTTTAGAACAACTTACTTAGCAGCCATATGCCTGGGTTTCAATCTAAACTTTAATCAGATTTTAACATTAATTTGTACCAAAAGGAGTTACAGACTTTCTGCTTTCACATTTTATTTTACCATTTTAATTCATTGATAAGCAGACCCTCCTTTCTTATCGTTTATTGCGCTGCTGTTACTTTTTAAAATTGCATGCCTTATGTAAGGAGGTTAGTTTTACTTCTGAAAATGAGACATCAAATTCCATTTGAATAATTTCTCAGTGCATTTTCTGAATGTCTTATAAGCAATGAGCTTTAAGTCCCTTGCCAAGCTGCTTAAGGAGAACAGTGATGGAAGCTCATCATCACCAAGGCTCGGGGATTTCACTGGGTACTGCTACTAACATGGAAATTAAATGAGTCAGTTAAACCACCATCTGGGCACCATTTATATCCCCATCATTACAGGGCCAAAGAAAGAAAACCCAATTATTTCCATATCCTGATAGGCTGTATTGGGCAAAAATCCTTCCAGGGGAAAAAAGAAATAACTTTCCAACGAGGTTCTCTGTTTATCATCAGCTGGGAAAAAAGGGACAGTACAGTCCTGACAATGTTCCGGGTCCAAAACCAGTCTGGTATTTCCACCTAACATTTGGGAACTCTCCAAAATCTGTATTTGTACCTATACGTGGAATGTTAGCCAAAGGCAGGCAAAACCACCGAGTCTATGTTAACTGAAAATCTGGCCCTGGATATTACGATTATGATACATTGCATTATATTACAATGATATTTTGGTTGCGCCACTTCATTTTATGCACTTTTCTCCTTAAGAGTTAATTTTTTTTTTATTAACATTAAAGCCTTCCCAAGCAGCTATTTCTTATCGAATAAATATCTGATCCTATTTATCATATACATGTTAACGACATAAATTGTGAAATGCAATAGAAAATCCTGGAAAAATACTTAGGATGCACGTGCACTTACCAAATAATTTTAAAAGTACTTTAAGAATAATATGTCTAACTTATTCAATTTAAAGTTAACAGCTGATTAAAAGTCATATTCAGCCACTCCTCAGGCACAAAAGCTGCATTAACAACTTCCTTGTATGTAACAGTAACTGACCAAAAGGAATGACCATTTGGATTATTTTTATACAGACCTGCATACAAAATAGGTACATGACTAGTTAAAGTAAGAGTTCAGAAATCAGTCTGATAAACATGATTAGAGGCTCAAATCACTTTAAATATCCTACACTATGTTATACATTATTTGTATCGCACACATTACATTGCTCTATCTTAAAGGATTGTGACAACAAGGCTATAATTTAAGCAGCAAAGAACATTCATTCAGGGATTGGATGTCCATAACCATCCAGCATGAACTGGTCAGGAATCTGATCTGGAAGCCTGAAATACAGCAGATAAATCAATATGTTTGTAGTACTTCTAGCTGGATGTCAGTTCTAGGATGCAAGCTTTGTTTTGGACAAGCCCTGGTCAATAAATATTGCAACAAGCAGTGTATAATCTTCAGTTCCACACTGAACACCTATGTGCCTTAAGGAAATAAGAGAGCTATTGCATAAGTATTAGCAAGTTCAGATAAAACTAAGAACTGATTCCATGTTTGGCACCAAACTCTAATTGTTTTGGGGTTTTTTTTCCCCATTTTTTTTCCTCTCCTCTCTTAGATAGAAATGGGAATAGAAGTAATAAAGTTGAGAGAAAAATGTCATATTATTTCTTCACTTGACTTGAAACAAGAAAGTATTCTGGAACTACAGAGCCAAACTCTTCTTGGTAGTGCCATAAAATATATCAGAAGCAATGGCTGCAATTGTAGCTTGGGAGGCCCAGTTTGTACACAAAAAAAAACCTTTTTCACTGGGCAGGCAGTCTGGCCCTGGAACAAGTAATCCAAAAAGGCTGTGGGATCTTTGTCCATGAAGTTTTCAAGACCCAGCTAGCCAAAGCCATCACTGATTTAATCCTGTGTTGGCAATAGTTCTGCTATGACTGGGAGGCTGAGATACAGACCTTCAGAAGTTACTTTCAACCAACATTTCTATGATTCTAAATCACCCTAGGCACCTCCTACTCATATAGTTTCTAGTCTCTAGCACAGTTTCACAAAGTTAACAGAATCCTGCCCATATAGCCAAAGACTTGAAACATACTCAGATTTCAGTCTCTTACTCAAACTGAAACCCAGTTCACCTATAACTAATCATCTATCACTGGACTTCAGATGTTTAATTATTTCTGTTTAATTATATGATCCTGTGATATCAGATTTTGAAAAAAAAAAAAAAAAAGATTCTAAGTTCTCTAAGGCTGACCTGATGTTACAGGCCACCTGTTAAAGTAAATGGCATCTAAAAAGCAAATGTTTGTCTTGTGTTAGAGTAAAACTACTTTTTGCAGGGAAAGAGGGAGATGAGGAGAGAGTGGGTCAGTGCAGCACTTGACAGCCTGGCACGTAAGGCTATAGAAGGCTCGCAGTCAGGTCTTGTCTCTCTAACTGCTAGACTCTGTCCTGGTGCACTATGAAACTATACAGCCAGTCTTTCTCTGATTCAAGATTTAATTAACTGATGAAAGACAGAAGCATTCTTATGAGATCTCTGGTTACTGTGTTGATCTCTTCCTTTAAACAGCCAGGATGTATGCTAAAGGCAGATATAAGCATCCATGCCAAGGGATACTTATTTGCTCATTTCCTCCCGCCTTGAAAATCATGAGAACTTCTGGCTAGGCTACTCCTATCAGAAAGAATCACTGCTTGAAGACTGATGGGAATATTTTACTACCATGACATGGACTGCTTGGAAGTGTTCTGCAAACTGCAAGTGGTCAACAAGACATCTTTTCAGTTCATTGCTCTGATTCTGGCCTGAAAATTCAATTTAAAGAGAATGATTTGTAGGATTCATGGAACATGAGTAAAATATTTTATCTTCTTATTACTGACAGGTCTTGGAGTAATCATAATTCTTCTCGCCACGATGGTAACCTCAATTACTGGGTTGTCAACTTCTGCAATAGCAACTAATGGGTTTGTCCGTGGAGGTAAAAATCATAGGGTTACTAATGCTTTCAAGCCCCAAAAGGTCTTTATGTATTATTTTCACATGAGGCAAACCAGAGGGACGATAAACCAAAGGAACGGAAGGTAACAATTCTAGCCACCTCTAATCACAATTTATGGCACGTTTGAGTTGTCACTTTCAATAAATCCCAGATTTCAGTTCAGTCTGTGAAGTGCATTTCAGATGTTCCTGCCTGCAGCTGAGCGAGGGATGGCTTCTGGCTTTTCACGGAGTTCTTCTGTTACTTTTCAGCAGGTCTTTCTTATTCAGAGCATTCCAGGCTGGACATCCTTGAACAAACTAAGTATGAGGCATCTCTTCTTCTCATTTCAGAGTCTGATGCAGATCAGTGGATCTCTTCATTTTAATACCTTCTTTATAAAACTCCTTACATTTCAGCCACTCCTTGGAAGATGAGTAAATAATTTTGCTGGAAAAGTGCATGTCAGGTATTTTATGAAACAAAGTCTTAGTGCATTTCAGAGCCTTAAAGTTATAACTCATGTCTCTAACCTCTGTGGAAAATGGCAAATTCTTATTACATCATTTAAGCAGAACAGGTATTTGAATACACTTGAATATACTTTCTTTTTCGGATCTTTCAGGTCTTGGAATCATAGTTATTTGTCTGAGTGTAGTAGTAACAACATTAACAGGTATCTCCATGTCCGCCATTTGCACTAATGGAGTAGTAAGAGGAGGTAAGTGAATACAATCTCATGAAAAATACAAAAATCTGCAGATTAGCATTAGAAAAATAAATGGAATTGACCTAACTGTGTTATAAGCAAAGCAATAATAAATACATTTGGAGTGATAACTCTCAATGGATCAACCATAAATTAAAATGTATATAAACTTAGACACTTCCTGAAAATAAATATCAAGTCCCAATCAGATGAGATAAACTAATTAACTAAGTAATATGCTGCATTTATGGTGATCTGCAAAAAAGATTAAAGATTCACTGCATCACTATGCAGGAGCTTTAACAATGTACCACAGAGTATGATCTTTCATGCTGACATTGGGATAGATAGAAGAAACTTAGAACCTGTCTGAAAGTGAGGTTCTCTCTGCTCTGTGTCACTATATTATGTATCATGAAAAATTATTTGATGGTCCAGTTTTGCACACTAATCTGCACTGAAAAGATTTCTGCAACAGAAAGGTATACATTCAGAAAGTCTGAAGGCACAATCAGTACAAAGCACATTTTTTTATTAGTATCCTCTATTAATATAGGGCAAATAATGATTAATTCTTAGGCTAAAAGCAGAGATTCCTGCAGTATTATTTATGTGAGAAAAATGAGCAAAACCTGAGCATTTAGTTCTGCTGAAATAACAATCAATTCTGTCTGCAGGTGGGGCATACTACCTCATCTCCAGAAGTCTTGGCCCAGAGTTTGGTGGATCTATAGGACTTATCTTTGCTTTTGCAAATGCAGTGGCAGTTGCTATGTATGTAGTTGGATTTGCTGAAACAGTTGTAGAACTTCTTAAGGTAAATGTAGATGTTTCATATATATGATTAAATTGTTGGGGTTTTTTGTTTTGTGGGGCTGTTTTGGTTTGGGGTCTATTTGTCCATTTGTTTTATGTATTTGTTTAAGTAGTGATACTTTTTAGCTGAGGCTTGAGGAACATCTTCAGCGGGGAAGAAGCTGGTCTGTCTAAACATGCCATCGAGTGCTTCTCCATTATTTCTACCTTATGAATGTATTTCATACATTTCTCAACAAGAGTCAGAAAAGGAACAGACATCTAATTAGACAGCCAAATAACCACAACTACAGAAAGCCAGCTGGAATGTGAAATACAGACACTTGGTCTCACAAATATCTGAAACTTTGACAGCTCACTGTTTTCTGTTTCACCTTCTTACCTGATTCCACCAGCTGGGCATAGAAAGGCTGGTTCTAATAACATTTCTTACTGTTTTCAGGAGAGTGATACACTGATGGTAGATGAGTCCAATGACATCAGAATAATAGGTACCATAACTGTTATATGTCTTCTCGGCATCTCTGTTGCTGGCATGGAATGGGAAGCAAAGGTAAACCTTTAAAACAAAGTAAAAGCAAGCAGTATATTAGAGTACTGTACAGCATTTTTGTGTGAGGAATTCTACACAATAGGTGGAATTTTCAAAACCACTCAGTTTCAGTTTAAGCTTAATCTTTCTAAAAGCAATAGAAGTTTAATCATTACATTCAATCAAAGCACTCCATGCTCTTGCTTGAACACACATTTAAAAGGGAAGAGGAAGTTTGTATTCTGGATACAGCTTGATTATATTGATTTTTATAATTCATGGCATCAGCCTTGGGTAAGTGCCCCTTTTGCCCTCATTTTTGATGCAGCTTGACAGGATAAACAGTAGTAAAAAGAATGTATGGTTTTATCCCTGTACTCTCTCAAGCCCTACTCAGCAGAAGAGCTCTATTTGCTATCCATTCCTTAATCTCTAACGATTTCTGCTATTCCTTCCCCTGTAAAAAAGTTCAAAATGGAAATTCAAAAGGAAATACTTTAGAAGGTGGAATACAGCTATCAAAATCAGGTCCAGAACAGCACCCTTATTTTTACATTCTGCTTTGATAGAGACTAAAACTACTTGGAAAAGAAATCAGAAAAACAATTAGGTATTATAACCCTAGAAGTGACAATCCACTGCAACTAAACAAATTTTATAACCATATAAAAATGTCTTATACTTGATATTAATGCATTTGCTGTTTCATTTTGTCTTTTATTGTAAAGAAACTAACATAAAATTAAATTACAACTATATATTTCAAAACCCCCTTAGTAAAAACTATCTGCTGTTGTCATTAGCTGATTCAGCCATCTTGATTCCTGGGACTTTCGAAAACTACAAAAATTAGTAATCTGTCACAGAGAACGCATACAGACAACTTACTTTATAGCCATCTCCACAGTCAATGCAAATTAAAATCATCAGGAAAATCTTTTTGTTTCTATTAATAGGCTCAAGTTATTCTTCTAGTTGTTCTCCTTGTTGCCATTGCAAACTTCTTTATTGGGACAGTCATTCCTACCAACAACGAAAAGAAGGCAAGAGGCTTTTTTAATTACCAAGGCAAGTAACCTTGCTATCTATCATAAAATAGATTGCATATCTATCATAAAAAAGCTTGCATTCTTTTTGGCTTCATACTGAGTTAAGGATTCCACTGAAAAAGGTCACAAGATCAGGATATTCTGCCCGAGTTTAAGTAAGCTTGCAAACCAAGGGAATTTATTTCATCTGTAATTTTGAGTCTGTCTCTCCGCTGCTGAAGCTGACAGCACAGTTAGCTGCAGCTTGAGTCATTTATATATCAGCAGAGCATAGACAAACTTTTACGCAGAGCTAAGTGCAAGTGCCATAGTGACACTGCTGTCACTTCAATATGGATCTGTAGCTCTGAGATGCAGACAAGAACATCCTACTGGGGACCACACTAAGGAAATCAAATTCACTTTGCTTATGATATGAGACAGATTTAAACCCAGATGTCCAGACGTGAAAGACTAGCTTATTCACCTCATTCATTAAGTAACTTTGGAATCAAATCCTGGTGGTATGTTTCATTTTCACCTATATTTGCAGCATCAATATTTGCAGAAAACTTTGGACCAGATTTCAGAAGTGGAGAAGGATTTTTCTCGGTGTTTGCCATTTTTTTCCCAGCTGCCACTGGCATTCTTGCAGGAGCCAACATCTCAGGAGATCTGAAAGTACGTATTTCATTAACTTCATAATACTAGCTGTAGGTTGAAAAACAAACAAGAAAACAAATTATGAATCAACACTGTATTCAGTTTTAAATCATGTCTTATTCTGGGAAGCAAAACTCTCACTTTTGAGTACCTGTTTTATGATTTAAAGACATCAGTTCACTTTTTCTCTCATCATGCATTAAGGCTATGTACACAAATTACTGCATTTAGATTTGGGTTGCTATATCATTTAAAAGCATGTTTCAATAACCTGTAATAATATAACATTAATTGTCCATTAGCAGCACATGACGTAAGAGAAATTACATGTGTATCTCTTGGCACTCTTCTTTTGCAAAATCTCTTAAAACATCATCCCAAAAAGCATACCTGTAAAGCTCATGTTTGTACTCACAAGAATCAGCAAAGACTGGCTTTTCTGTTCAGGGTCATAGCAAGGGCAGAGCAAACAGAGCATTTAATGAAAGCAAGTATGTCCCAATCCCATGTCACTACTGCTGCTCAAAGGAAAAGCTGCAGGATTGCAGCTGTGACAAAAGAAAGGAGTCTGAAGAGAAAGGGAAAAGAGGTCCAAGGGTGCCCAATTGTCTTGCTGTGGCCATTCTGCCAGGTCCCCACTCTCCTCTTGCAGTATAACTTTTCTACGAGACAGTATTTCCAGTATCTAAACATACCAGTAAATTACAGACAGGAATTTAGTTTTAACTTTGAGTGCCCTCTAGTTTTCATGACTTTGCACAATGTATTTAATGCAAAGAGTGTTTAAAGCTAAATGCAAAGCTGAAGTAATTCAAAGCTCAGCAAAGCATTTGCTAAAACACCTCTAGTAAATCGCAGAGCGATGCAATATTTCATAATATTACAGGAAATCCAGAAATGCACCAGGGTATCCATAACACAAGTCTTGCAATATAATACTAAAAATACAACAAGCATCACCACACAAAAAACACCCCCCTGAAACCAAAAATAAAAAACGTTTTTAAAAAGTCACCAAAAAGATGCGTCTTACTCCTTGATAACCCCAGCACGTCAAATGAAGTTATTTGGCTTGATCATATAGACACATTGTCTTGTATACCTTAACGATTCAACCAAAGGCCTGTTATTTCTGTATTGGCACAGTAGTCAGAAGTTCACCAGATCCTACCAACCCTGGCAGCCAGTTCTTTTTCCCTTCCTTGCACTGAGTTGCATGCCTCATCTCCTTCGTTTGCAGAGCACTGCTTTCAAAACCAAGCACAGAAAGAAACATGTAGAAACTGAGGCACTAATAGCATCTATGAGATTCCATTTTTAATTAAAAAGCAAAAATCATTGTACTTCTGTCTAGTGAGACTGAATCAGCCTCCCACAATCTCCATCCTTTTATGAAACAAAAATAATTCTTTTGCCATATATGGTGTTCTCTATACATGGCAAGCTCCCAAAGCAGCAGCGCCTCTTTCATAAGCAATCTGAAAGAGTCTGAGCAGACCAAGGGAAGCGGTGCTCCCATTGGCTCTCTGCAGTTGTTTGAGTCTGGCAGTAAGTGGATTTCTACAACCAAGTCCTCCAGGCTGCAGATTCCCCACCGAGCATGTTTATATGCATTAGACAGACAGGTCTAATTAAATTAACCAGCCTCTCCAGAAATCTAAAAGACAAGCTAAGAAGTATTCATAAAGTGTAAAACTGACAAATCAAACTTTCTTTAGAATTTGTTGCGAACACCTACGTACAGGATTCTGTAGCCGCTACACCCACAAGGAGAGGCCTAGTCCAAAGCCTACTTACAGAAACAGCCAGTCTTCCTACTGACTTCAGTGGGTTTTGGAGTGGGTCCGAAAGTGCTAACAGCATATTAAATATGTGTTTAATTACTGATAAAATTTAAAAGTTGTAAAGCTGTAAGAGGCTTTAACCCTAAGATTTAATGTTACAGTGTTTAAGATTGCAGCACGAGGCTCCAAAGAAAACAATGACCTAAGATATGCACACCAGAACTGTATAAATTAAAGTTACCATGATCTGAGGGCAAAAGGTCTTATGCAGCTGAAGTGACTTTGCAATTATTTTTCAGCTCAATAAATCCTTACCTCATTTAAAAAATATATTAATTATTAACACAGTTAAGCCATTCATCCATGTTTCACGTGACACTCCAAATTTGTATTTTGTTTTTCCCCCATGCAATGAGCATAGTTATAAAAGTACAAAAGTCTGTGACTTAAAGTTCATTCCACACCTTTAACTTAAAAAAACCTTGCTAAAGGAACTTACGACGACAATTAAGAAAGAGTGCTTCCTAGCATAAACAAACACACACTAAATTATAAGGTTGGCTAGTATTAAAACCTTCTTTAAAATTACAATGTATAATGCAGATCTTTGGACTTTTACATACAGTTGCATGATCGAAGCCGATATTGCTGTGAGCCACCCTGTAAGCATTATAACCCAGCTGAATTAAATCATGTAAATTAAAAATCAAAACAGTGAAAGAAAGTAGACTGCTGTCAACATAGAACTAACAATTACTAGTTGCTAATCACAAAAGCACTGTATTCTGTACAGGGTGACTATCTTCATCTATCTTACCAATTAACCAAAAATGGTCCTGTCTTGTCATACACAGGAGTTTGATCGTTAGTTCAGTCACTGTTTACCCATTATATCATTAAACATTAAAAATAAAGCCCATTGCAATGTACAGAGAGTTTGGAGCTCCCAGCAATGCAGAGCTCAGGACTCTCCCACTGCTGGGAATGTGACCTCCGCTCCTGCAGAATATCCTTCACTATCTCCAGGACAGGAGCACAGCACCACAGGACCGCTTCACTATCTGCATGCAGGGACAGGAAATGTTGGTGCAGGTCTAAGTGATAAAAATCTGCCCTCTAAAGGTATCTTCATACACAATGTGGCAGGACTCCCTAGATTCCAAATGCAATCAGACTGCAGCACACTAACTCACAGTGTTTTTTGGGTCACTGTTTTGTTTTTAGGATCCACAAGGTGCAATACCCAAAGGAACAATGCTGGCCATTCTGATTACAACAGTTGTTTACGTTGCTGTCGCAATATGTGCAGGTAAGGACAGAACCTCTGTTTCATGTCTGAATTTATACAGTTTAAAAAGTATAAAAGCCTGGAATGCAAATGAATGATTAACTTCACTGCTTTTTCATCCTGTGGATTAATTATGTACAGATAGTTGTTTTGATTTTACTGTATGTAAAAACCACAAAGAAAAAAGCAGCAATCAGCAGAAACAGAAGTCCCTGTTTGGCAGGTGGACTTTTGTATAACTTCTATGGTTACTTCTGCATTTGATCCAGTGACAGACCACTAGCATATAGCATCCATGAGCATAGTAAAGATTAAAGGAACCTCTCATCAATCTGCTGATCTTCTGTTCCTCAATCACACTGAAATTTCACATGGCTGCTTCTTGCTCTTACTAAGCACTCATGAGTAACACACACATTTTGTATGTTATATGTCAAAGACAGCAATCAATTGCCTGTCTTAAAGAAGATGCACTACATGATTAGCTGCTCTACAATACTGGAATGCAAGGTAGCGAAATGGACACTAGAGTAAAAAAGAGACCTGTACTGAAGCCATGAACTGTGTTGGATGAATATGCAATTAAATGCTCATTACAAGGGTACAATAAATCTCTGTTCAAGAAAAAGATTTTTCCTTCTATTTTAATAGTACTGTGAGAAAGTGTTGCAAATGATACTTCCTTATGAGCGAATACCTCAATACTGCATGAAAGCCGTGCGGGGTACTCCCTTATCTGAGAGATGAATCATAAGTCTTCTTGACTTTTGTGGTTCTTGTACTTTATGCAAAAGTCAGAATACTTGAGTCAAGACGCAGCTCAGGTTACTGCATTATTTGGATGTAAATTTCCCCTGCAATTAAAGTTGAAGTAGTTGTTCTTCACCTTCCATTATAAAACTGCGTGCATGCACTGTTCTGTTCTCACAAGCAATATTTGTATTTCAACTTCAGAGCTGTCTACTTTTCAGGGCAATATTTTTTTTTTCTTTCTGTTTGCATATTGGTGTGCTAAATAGAGAATGGTTACTCTGGGACTCTCAATAACAATGTTTTTGACTTGTTTGAAGACACTATATAAACTTACATTTTGGCCACTAAAGATGTTAAGATCGGCACTCTAACTCTATTTGTTTCTTCCCATTTCTGGTGGCAAGCAAAAAAAGACAGCATAAACATTAACAAATCCAAAAAGCATATAGATAATTTCTTCTGTTAAAGTTTTTCTCACTATATTGGTATCAGCAGGGCTGTGACAATTTGAACAGCTGAGGATCTGGGTCTCTAAAGCAATTGTGTCTTCTTGTTAAACAAACAAACAAACAAAGCATATGCCTAGACCTAAAACCCCCACTGACCCGTTTCCTTGGAATACTGGCACTTGTAGAAGTGGTTGCAAGCAGACAATACACTTCTGAGTTAGTTAAATTTATTGTTCATCTCTCTCTGGTTCTCTATTCTCAGAAACATGCTAGTCCTCATTAGTCAACTGTCTGATTATTTTAAAAGAACTGAAATAAATATTTGCTTATAGACAACATGAGAAACTAAGCCACACTACAGGGAAGTAATCTCTGCCCAGCATGAAACGTTGCTCTTTGGGATGAGACTAAGGCAGCAGTTGTACAAAATGTGTGCAGACTGAGAGTCAAAGTGTGGCAAGAATATTCTTCTGGTGTCACAAGGAAGGAAAACAATAATGTATCGTTGTTTCCACAGCCTCCTGTGTTGTACGAGATGCTACTGGGAACATCAACGATACAGTTGTACCTGGAATGAGCTGCAATGGATCATCTGCCTGCAGCCTAGGCTATGATTTTTCCAGATGTGCAAGTCAGCCATGTGATTATGGGCTGATGAATAATTTTCAGGTTTTAAAGAGATAATACATATAATCATAAGCAATACATGAATGCAGTAGAAAAACATGCAAAACCATGCTAAAAACTAACTGCAACAGGACATTCCCTATTACCTAAAAAAGTAAAAAACTATAGGCATAATCAAAGGGAAAAGTCCCCTGCATTCTACTTTACCTTCATACTGCCGGCCACTAGCCTTCCCAGCACGCTGGTAAGGTCTTTACCTCCTCTTTCAACAAGTACCATGCACCAGTATGTGTTGCAACATCTTCAGAACTCAAAATCTAGACTTCACACAGACCTCAGGAACTCCTGTTAGATGAGCAACTCATCTCACTGCTCTTTACACATGGATGCGATTTTACCTCAGGGGTGCTGTGGTCACTGTTAAAGGTACAAAAAACGGACTTCTGACTTCTTAAAAAAAGTATTGAAAAATAGCCAAGTGAAAAATCAAGCGAGAAGGTCTTTCTCCTCGGCCAGAGAGAGACAGACTGCCACTTTTATTCTTCAAAATAAAGCTTAGGCAAAGCATGAAAGTAAAGCAGTTCTTCTCAGCCTGACAACCACAGCTCCCAGATGTCTGTTCAGGCCCTCTGCTTCACGGCCGCGAGAGGAGCTCACCACCCACCCACACTTGCTTTACAACAAGCCATTTGTAGCTTTCAAAGTCCCTTGCTTTTTTCCCAGCTGGCTCTGCTAAATGACAGGGCTGGGTAATCACCTTAAAAGGGATATGCCCTCTCTGTCACAGACTACTTTTCCTTCCTTTCTTGATCATTTGCCATCCTCACTCCCACCGCAGCTGCCTAGACCCAGGGCAATCCTTAAAATCGGTGACCTCCCTAAAGCCATAACCAGAGCTTCACTTCTTGCATTTATCTTTGCCAGACTGAAGTCAGAAAAAAATACATCTTCATTTGACAAATCTCCAGGATTAACTGGTTTCTTTCCTGGAGTACTGCCTACACAACAAAGAGCATCTGTCCACTTCATCTTTTAGCTTCCTTGTCCAGTGCTTCTCAACAACCCCTTTGCTTCAGTGGTCGCAGCGGCCAGTGCAGCCACTCTGGGAGGGCTGAGAACCGACTGTGACCAGCATTACTGTTTGCAGCCCTGCTGTTACACCAGCACAGTCAGGCAATTTCTCTCCTTTTTAGCCATATTAAATAATCAAGAAAAAAAACCCCAAACCAAACCAAAGTGCTTCCAATCACATGTCATACTTTGGTGCTTTTTCCTGCCATTTCCATTTTCCCTTCTTGCTACAAGCTGACAATTTACCCATCAAATAGAGGCTGTTACTTATAGCAACCAGTTAGTAAAAGAGGTGAAAAAATCTCATGGAGTACTCATCTGCCTCAGCAGACAGCTGCATACTTGTATAAAAATTTGGCTATGCCTCCGTTGCTTTTTACTAAAACAGGAATAATAGTATTTCCCTACTTCACAGTTGGTTGGTAGTATATTGAATTTTAAACTGTGAAAAGCAGAGACATATAGAAACATAGCACTTAAACGGGTCTGTGATCAAAAAGTACCCAAATGCAAGCCTGATTATTCTTTTCTCATTCTTTTTTTTCTAAAGGTGATGAGCATGGTGTCTGGCTTTGGTCCTCTCATCACAGCTGGCATCTTTTCTGCTACTCTGTCATCAGCTCTAGCATCTCTTGTCAGTGCACCCAAAGTTTTCCAGGTAAAATTAAACTATCCACTTCCTTATACTGTTTTACTTCAAACATATAAAATTTAGTTGAACCCTATGTGCCAAATGTGACATATATTTAAACAACACTGACACATGCGGGAGGAAGAGGCAGGGAAAACAGTATGTAGAATGTTTTTCAACAGAAACAGGCAGGTCTTATCACTCTCGTACGACAGTGGTAATGTTCCTTTGGTCAGAGCTCAGCATTGCTGTGGGAGTGGGGGATACACATGTGCTTGTTATAGATAGCTTCAAGGCTACTTTCAGGACCACTTCTATCTTCCCAGAGAAAGCCATTCCATAAGCACAGGAGTGTCAGGAGTAGGAAGGGGCCCTCAGGCCGGTAAGATGCAGGTGCTGGCAGGTGTGCTCAAGCAGGCTGTCCAGAAGCTGTCTGGGCAGCAGCAGCGTGGACAGAATGGGAACAGAGGGCATGGGACAGAAAGATAACCTCTACAACTTATACCAAGCCACTGATTTGTGCTTCAGTTTCCTCCAATTCAGACTCTATTTAGCTCTTCAGTTAATATTTTTTTAACCGTTAAATAAGTATTAAATGCCTGTGATTCTGTTTTCCCACTATATAACAATACAGTACAATATTGGCTTATCACCTTATTTGAATGTTTACATGCTGTAGCAGTAGATGTACTTGAAGTACTAAGATAGATTTCATTTTTGTTTAGCAAAAGCCTAGCAAGCTGTAACTCACAGACAGTGAACAACTTCTGATTCAAGAAAGCACTACTTTACAGAATTACGTTCTGATTTGTCTACCAGGCTCTTTGCAAGGACAACGTCTACAAAGGGCTCCACTTCTTTGCCAAGGGATATGGAAAAAACAACGAGCCCATCAGGGGATATATTCTCACTTTTGTGATTGCTATGGCATTCATTCTGATTGGTTTGTATATCGTTACACAACTGCTATAATCTCACGTTCTGAAATTCTATAAACTAGTATTTTAATACAGTGATTAGCTATGGTTAGAAAAATTTCTAGTCATGTAAGCTGTAACTTAAGCCCAAGCACACTCCAAGCCCTGGTAGCAATTCCATTATTCTTAAAGAAGGCAAAAAGAAACAAACAGGGACTCTAGTAACATCTCGGTGTCACCACAGCCTCACTTCCAAAGACAGGGAGTAGGTGCAACTCCTGTTCACCCCACTGGAAGAGGACAGTGCTTAGAACTGTATCAAATCAGGCAGAGTCACCAACTTCAAAAATGGTTTTCCAATTTATATTGCACATAGCTCTGAGGTAATTCTGAGATAATTAGGAAGCCTACTGCGCCAAGCCTTCCCCACAGTCAGCTCCAAAGCAAATCCCAGTTTGCCAGCATTGATGGTAGAAAATCCCATATCTAATCTACTATATTTTTTAACGTATTTAGAGGTGTGGGGATTTTTAAACAAGTGTTTCCAAGATTTAAAATTCAAACTCTGTGACACCAGGTAAATGGGAAGTTTAGCAGAGAGAATTCAGATTGTCATTTCAAAAGCAAAACAGTAAGTTTTAACTGCAAGTCTTGTGAAACACACCTGTCCTCTCAACTACGTATTTAAAATTCTGAAATTTACACCAGATCTACATCATTACGAGCCAGTCTGTAGAATCAGAGTATCAAGTATAACCTTGCATAGCACATGATGCTATTAAAATCAGCATCAGCAGACACTACTTAATATGAACGAAGGTATATTAAGGTGGCCTTAAATTAGTACCACAGGAAAACATCGAAGCTCTCTCTGGATGACAAATTCAGACAGTGTCCTGATGCATCATCAGGAAAAAGCTGTCCAGCAGTCTAGGAAGTTGGTGCGTATTGGTCTGACTTGTGTGTGTGTCTTGCAGCTGAACTGAATACCATTGCTCCCATCATCTCCAATTTCTTCCTGGCTTCATACGCTTTGATTAATTTCTCCTGCTTTCATGCCTCATATGCGAAGTCTCCAGGTGAGTCTGCATTCACCAGCTATTTAAATGTGGGCTCCATAGTCTGATCTCTGCAAATTTTTGACTCTATGTCAGAGAAAGCTGCAGTATCTGTAAAATGTCTAAGCTATGGAATCTGAGGTTTTACTGCTCTCATTGAGTATGATGACATTTTATTTATCTCCAAACATAAAAATAATGGCTCTAGTTCTTACATTCGCTATAGTTGTATGGGATGAAGAAGACTTTAGTGGATCCCACTGGAGCAGAAAAGGTCCTCCTCAGGGTGTTTTTTTCCCCTCACTATCACACAACATGAGTGGATAAAAATCTATGCCAGCTCTAGCCACATAAAGTAAGCAAGGTATAGTGGGGAAGCGTTATGCCTTTCTCCTCCAAATTGACAGTGATATTTACAGGGAAGTTCCTAAGAACAGTAATTGCGCTAGAAATGATACTGCTGGGAAAGGAACATGTAGAACGAGAACAGGTCCACCAAACAGCATCAGCACAGCTCTGCAGAGGCTAGTAGCAGAATTGTGAGGTGAAGCACAATGAGGGGTAACTTGAAAGCCCCCCTCTATACTTGTGCAGCAAAGGAACATACCGGCTTCCAGGCTTGTGCATTGCCACAGCAGAATAATTCTGATCATCTTCACGAATGAAGGGGTGACACCTTAGAGGACTAAAGTCAATTAGCTGAGCAACACTGGTTTTGGCACACAGGAAAGACAATTTCCTGCTGCTGTGAATCAATTATTCAATTCAAGGAGCACAGAATACATTTTTGATTTCCAGTGTGATGAAACTGCAGTAGTGACATAAATGCCTACATCAACTTCCTTCCTATAGATCTGCATGGTGCCATTTGTTCAAAGGGTAGAAAAGATGAGCACTTCTGCTAATTACCTGTGCAGCTGAACAAATGCAGATCTGCTCTACACAGCCTTTGGGCTGAGTAAAAATTACCTCTATAGACCTCATATGTGTGCATCTGACTGTACTCTGCCACTACTTAACATTTCAGACAACACTGCAGCATTTTTCTTTTCTCATTTCCTCCAGTTAATTTCTGCCAATACACAGCGATAGATTATAATAATTGCAAGGCTGCAGGACAGCAAATTTCTTCACAGCACGACCTTCCCTTTCCCTCATTACAAACATGATCCAAGATAGGGTTGCTCAGGGTCTTCTTGAATCTTCTGTCTTTTTTCCCCTCTCCAAAGAGTCTGCTCTGTAGAACACCTGGCAGAGACCTACAAACCATGGAGGCTCACTGCTTGCCTCATCATTTTAATTGCTAGCAGGAGATGGATTCAGTACTGCAGCTGAAGAGCAGCAGGAATAATATCTTTTTAAAGTCAATTGCAAATGATTTTATTTTTCTGCAGTGAGGCCATTCAATTTCCAAGTTTAAGACAGGTGCATTTACAGTATTGGGATAAACTCACCTTCAGCAAGTGTTTAGCTTCCATTAATAAGTTCCATGCATATGCATCAAAACAACACAATAGCCAATTACCTGGAGTTACAGGAAAATCTATTTTCAGTTCTGAAACAGGGAGCTTTAATTTGGCAAATATACATATGAACAGAATGGCGACTCAAAGCCAGGCTGGACAAAGCAGTAGGAAAGGGTTTGTAGTAAAAGGCTTTTAAGACCCAACACTCTGTACATATAGAAATCTACATCAGCCAACACCTGAAGGTATTTGTTGATACTCATGATACTTGAGAATTTGTGCATATCACTTCCACTCCTTCTGACAGAGCCTGAAACAAATTGGACATGGGTTTGTATGGGTAAAATCAGTGGTTTGCTGTTTGATCATTATGTTTTATGCTCTTCCAATTTCCTCAATTCTCTTTAAACAGGTTGGAGACCTGCATTCAGATATTATAACATGTGGGTGTCACTTTTTGGAGCCCTGTTGTGCTGTGGTGTCATGTTTGTCATCAACTGGTGGGCAGCTCTCATCACTTATGCCATCGAGCTCTTTCTGTATATTTATGTAACATATAAGAAACCAGGTAAGGCCACAAAACAATTATTTTGTGTATATGTTATGCAGTCAGACTGAATTTTACAGGAATTAATTCTACTTAGAGAATTAGGCATTATTTTTCTCTGGCACCTTTCTTCAGTGGAAAGTTTGGAGCATCCCATTAAATCCCTCTTTATATAAGACAGATGAAGATGATAGTCTGGTGAATTTTTGCCTGTTTAACAAGCATTTCAAGTACAGTTCAGGGCTTTGTGCAAACATTCCAGCACACCAGTTTACTCCCACCACATCTTTACTACATTTGGGCTTTTACTTGAGTATCACTCAATTTCTTTCTAAATCCTACCTGAATTTTGCTGTGCTCTTAGCTGACTCATCTGGGGTCCTCACTCAAAATGTAAACCTGCTGCCCATTATGCAACAAAAACGCAAGCTGAATTACTCATGAACTGATCATCCCCTAGTACTTCCCTACAATTCCTCAGCAAATCAAGAAAGATGGGCGCACTTACTGTGCAAAAAAAGTGCTTAGTAGCTCAGCAAACCACAGGAGATGTCCTCAGAAATCTTTGTGCTAATACAATACAGCACTAGTATGAGACTAGACAGCCTGATTATTCACATCCAGGGAAAACTAACCCAGGTCCAGATTTCAGTGCTAACCACCTGAAATACTTCTGCAGTAGAAAAAAAAATATAAAAATAAAAAAGCAAGTTTCCCGGCAGAAGATGTGCTTTCATTGCAGCTAGCTTAGTATAGCAACACCTGGTCTGAGCCTATGTTCTTTTCTGTGTAGACTGCTGCACTGTTGTGTGTCCTGTGGTTCTCTTCCTGTAAATATCAGAAGCTGTAGGAGAACGCACCTGTCAAGACAGTTGTCAAAAGCATTTGAGGATTTCTGCCCTTTCCTAGTATATTGCCAGTGTCCTCACTGCAAAGTATAAGCTTAAGGCTTGGTTAAATTCACTTAAGACACTGTACAAAAGCTATGTATCTCTTGGTCTCTTAAGAGAGTGACTTTTGTTCAGCACTTATTTACCAGCAACTGAAGGGTTGAGAAGAGACTAACATTCCTTAGAAAAACCACCTCTACACAAAACTCCACTTTGTTGCACTAAGTATTACCTTTGTATCTTGGCATAACAGGACTTGATCCGCATTCATGTAAATCTCAAAGTGTGGAAAGCTATTTCTTATTTGTCTCCATGCACCAAACAGCTGCACAGTAATGAGAAGAGATGTATACGCCAAATTGGTTTTGGAGAGTAATTTTGCACCGACATAGTAGAACAGAGCTAATCTGAGCTATGTTCCTTCCTAACGGTTTAATTTGAACTCCCTGAAATTCCACACCAAATACATGATTCAGGGCTGTCCATTTTATGCATAGGAGAAGGATACAAAGTTAATGGAACAGAGAAGAAAAGAGTTTTTAAGCAGCAGAAGAACATTCCTTACAATTTTTATATAAAGAATGAGACTATTTATTTGCATGTTTGTTTCTGCATCACACAAGCAAAACTTCTTGCACAAAGAAGGATATCTCTGTATCTAGGAAGGATGAGAGAATATACCCTGCTTTGACTCATAGATAACATGACTGTTAACCTTTGCAATAGAACATAGGGAAAAGCCCATGGTGTAATGTGCATTATTTATCTTTCTTATATGCAGAAGTAAACTGGGGCTCTTCTACACAGGCTCTTTATTATGTTAATGCCTTAGACAGTGCCCTGGCATTAACTACAGTGGAAGACCATGTGAAAAACTTCAGGTAAGATTTCCAGTGAACAGTAGAATGCCTTATTCTGAGCAAGTACATCATCCAGTTAAATACAACCTCTTTTTTCCTCCTGACAGACCCCAGTGTATAGCATTAACAGGAGCTCCTATGATCAGGCCTGCTCTGCTAGACATCACGCATACTTTCACAAAGAACAACGGGCTGTGCATCTGTTGTGAAGTGTACACGGTAAGGTCAACTCATATACATCTGAAAATTCACCCCTCTCACTCGGCACATAATGTCCCCATTGGTGCTGATGGGCATCTATGCCGACCATGAAAGAGATTTGCACCGAGAATGAATTTTGTCATAAGTCTTGACAAGAAAGCTATCGGCTGATACAGAGCCTGCTGGTAAATGCCTCATTGAGATGCATTTCAGAGTTAATAGTAGATGGACCAAAAACCGATTTGAAAAAAGTAAAGCATTACAAGGAAAGATGTTTTGGTTTTTGGTTGGTTGTTTTTTTTTTTTTTTTCAAACGGACACAGCAAGGCTTTAAAGAAAAACAACCAAAACCAAAACCAACCATAAAACCAACAAACCAAAACTTGAAGGATTATAGTGGAAGAGTCAAACTACCCAGGCTCTACTTTCAACTTTGTCATTGATTTGCAGTGTTGGGGTTTGGCAAGTAATTCAGCTCTCTTTGCAGTGGTTTCTCCAAAATTATAACAATGCTAATCTTGAGGATAAACATGAACTTCTGAAATCTAAAGAGAGGAGCAAAGTATATTTCTAGTTATAAATACATAGGAAATTATGTATCAAAGGATGAGGATCTAGTCTCTCATTAGGACTGAACAAAAATAGATGGGTTTGTAGTATGGAGGAGAAAATGTATTTTAAATATTACAACAACCTTTTAATTTTGAGAGGAAAAAAAAACAGCTCATGGCACCAAATGTGGTTCCAAAATCTAACTAATAGAGTCATTCCAGGCAAGATAACTTATTCTTCTACAGGAGTGCAGGAATAATTCATTTGATGCTGCCACGCTGCAGAAAGGGAGTACAGCAGATCTACACGTGATTCTTCCCAAACCAAATGAATCTATAAAGAGTGAAAGGTCCTAATTCTTCTCTACTGTAATTGTTGTTAGTTTTCCCACTGCATTCAGTAAGCGTAGAATCAATGCCAGCAAGATCCTTAGACTATGCAGCTTCCTAGAGTTGAGTTTCAGCAACTTTTCTGAATTCTTAAGCATATTTGTCTAATATTAGTACTTTCTGCAGAGGAGTGAGATTTCATTCCCATCTCTACAAAAAACTAAGTCTATTTTGCTAGTGTAAGCATTTTCATTGTTTTTTTAAATTACTATTTCTTCAACAACTGAAGCTAAATTTAATTTGATTGGTAATAAATCAACCTTTGTGATTTGCAAAATTGCAGTAAAATGCGGATGATAAAAATTCCCAGGGATAATGCTGAAGAGCAGCCTAAAATATATATCATAACAAATACAGCACGACTATGTAGCCATAAACGTAACACCCAGCATATTTTGCCTCAAAAGCTGATACGCTGCTAGCTATGCACAAAGTTTTGAGACACCATGCCAGAGAGAATATCTTCCATTCCTTTTTCCCAAAGGGCAGCAAGAAACTTCCAGGAACATGGTGATAGATAGTTCAGAGATCAGTAAAATAAAACCAGCAACTGAACACAAAGATGATTTAAAAGTTATTTGTCTCTGAGGTTGTGGCTGCACATTGACTTGAACAATCTGAGTTTCTAGTAAAAAGGGCTATTCTGCTTTTACTCCCTGCCTTCACGTAAAGTATTTTTGCAAGATTAGTCTTCAGTCTGCAAATTCACCGGACTCCTTGTACAATTGCACAAACATTAACACTGATACTAACAAGGAGTAGGGAAGGACAGAGATAGGCTATTATCTGATAGCAGGGTGGGACTGTCCCCTTGGCCAGCAGAAACATATTGTGCAAGCCAATTGTGAAACTATCTTCAGGTACTCTCCTTAAAGAGACTGGGAAGAAGGGTAAGGCTTTTTCTTCCTCCCCTCTTTACCCACAAAGGAACTTCAACCTTATTGTTCAACTTCTTCATCCCAGCTCTTCACACTACTCTTCCAACAGCCAGGATCAAACTTCTCTTAAGTTACACCCATTAAATCCAAACAAATGCCAGTGAATTTAATATCGCCCAAGAATATAGCATGATCTCATTAAAGGAAGATCACATGGACTCCCCTGTCCTTCCCTTTATACTTCCCAAATAGCCATAAGAAGTTCAGAAACATACAAGAGGGACAACACCTGAGCAAGCATCAAGCCAGCCTACTTTTTGACTCAGGTCAAAACTCACTTTTTTATGTAAATATATAAAATACCAATGAAAAAGGCACAGATAAAATCATGACACATGAAATTTGCCAGGTCATTTCACAGCTTCTTTCTCAACGCTCTTTTCTGTTTTCTTAAATGGAATTAGCTGGAAAGTTTATTTTGAAGGCCTTGCCTTCTTTTCTAGCAGCCAATGCCAATTCACTGAATGTAAATGTATTCCATTTATTTCTACATCTATACAAATGTATAGTACATCCCACTTTCTTTCAGGAAGGAAAAAAAATAGTTTCAGTAAGGCTGAAAAGTTTTGAAAGAAGGACAGTTCGGGTTTACATTCAAAATCACCTTTTAGAAATTCATTTTTAATTAAGTGATCCTTCCCATACATTTCATTTAGGAGAGAATTTCTTACAGTTTGGGTTTTACACTGTTCTTGAATGGGAAATAAATTTTGAGCTTACAGTATTTGCTATGGAGAAAAACACCCCTAAATCCCCCTCAGCTCTATTTAAACCGGTTTCCTAGCTTAGCAGAAGCTACCATACACTAACTTCTGTTAAATGCGAAAGCTCCAAATGTGAATTTTGAAATACAATCTCCTGAGCATGAGTTTACCTAGCATTCCTAGTTTTATATTATAGGAAACTTCTACTGATTTTTTTATTTATCTGTTCTGTTGGAACCAAAATTGCAACTTGACAGCATCCTCAAAACATTAGAAATTTTAAAAAGCGCAAAGGAATGACTTCTGCACTAAAACGAAACTCTGCAGCAAACTAAAGTTCAAAACTATCTGTTTATAACAAACTAAACTGGTACCACTTCCCAAGACAGGCACATGGAAATACTCACTGAATTCTGAGTGCTTCCAAGCCAGCTGTAACCTTCTGGTGTGTCTAATTACTGCTTCTGTCTCTGATGTTGCTGGACATTCTCCCACAGTTTACAACTCTGCTCTCCTATTCTGCCTTGGAAAGTGAAGACTACCTGTCCAGCCTGATAACACTAAAACCAGTATTTAAGACCCTTCAGTGTCCCTCTCAGAGTTCCATCTTCACTGCAGAAGATCTGGAGTACCAACTCAGCTTCCTAGAGACAACATGAAAGGGAATAAACAAAGCCTAGCAAACCTTGAACTCAAGAGCACAGATTTTTAAAATCCATTAAAACCCAGATACACACTTCCCAAACTTACCTTTATCTTTCTAAAGCGCGTGCTTGCAGACTTGATGTCTTCCCTGGGCCTAATCTTTTGGAGACCCACTGCTAGCCCATTCTCTGCTGTCAAGTCAGTGTATCTTGTCTTATGACTTGGATATGCACACGGAATAATTAAATTACCCATGACCACTGGAAGAACCTGGTGACAAAGGCATTTGCATCTTTAATTGTATGGCAACCACCCTTTTCTCTTACTATTTGTAGATACGAGCTTAACCACGTATATTTAGGTCTGCGGAGACTTGTTTACGTAGTCAAGTCAGGGAGGGACTTCATTCACTCCGAGATGCTTCATCATACCTTAGATGTTTCTCTAAGATGTTACAACCCATCATAGTCCTTCCTTCTGTCAGAATCACTATGTTTAAGCAGCATTAACAGCCTCAGCCCTCTGGAACAGAATGTGAATTACGTTAGCAGCATGGTTCTTTTCAAATGGCTGAATCTCTGTGGACCCTTTTTGGAAATGTGTTTTTCTGACTCTCCATTTGCTCTCACAGCAGACTAGGTAACTCCTTCAAAATCTCTGTGTGAGGTATAATGCAAAGCCTTCTTAATAATATTTTATTGTATCATGCAGGGACCACGCAAGCTGTGTGTTAAGGAGATGAACAGCGGTATGGCAAAAAAGCAGGCCTGGCTCACAAAGAACAAAAGAAAAGCCTTTTATGCAGCAGTGGCAGCTGAGAGCTTCAGAGATGGAGTCAAAAGTCTACTTCAGGTAGCTTTTTGTTTACAAAACACATAAAAGAATGTTACATCAAAGCATCCCTTTGTGTCAAGCATTGCTGTTTGCCTGTTAAGCAGTCCTGTGTATATATACATAATGTTATAAACAGAAAGGGCATTCTGGGGGTACATGTATATTATATTACATGTTATTTCACAAAGAGATCTAGTTCTGGGCTATGGAATTACGAGATAAAGCAGACCGATTCTCTCCCAAATGAACAAGACACTATTATAAGAAAAGGGAGGAATCTACAGGGCAACATATGAATGTCTATGCAGCCCGCACTTGATATACCTCAATTCTATTGTCTGGTATTATGCAGCATATTAAATATCCAAAAATGTTTTTGCATTCATTGAAAACTGAAAATGTGTAATATACATTTTCTGCAAACACAGAATGTCATCTAAATAAAAGAGCCTGCAATATTTTTCTATTACTCTAAGAATAGAGCAGATCATTTCCAAGTCCATTTAAAATGGTCTTAATGAAGGCACAGACGCGCTGTTTTCATATTTCCCACCTCCCTCTCTCTCTCACTTTCATGAATATTTAAACACACAGGTATTGAGACAAAATGTAGAGAAAATTCCCATCCTTTGCACAAAATACATTGCTGAAAAGACATCAGTGCTAACTAAGACAGTAGGGAATCGGCTAAAATACTCTGGGTAACAGTCACCCGCCAGGAACCTACCAGGGCTCTTTGTACACTTGCTGAATGGACAGTACAATTGAATAAGATGAAATATTATTAATAAAGATCGCTTTGTTCTATCAAAGCCTCACAAGCTCACTTCATCTTAGGTTCAAACATTGTCTCAGTAGGAGATCCTTCTGATGTTTTTTAGAACAGTCACAGTCTGATGATCTGTTCCTTTCCATGACTACTTAAACACTATTGCCAAAGTCAACTACTGGACCACAAATAATTCCCTTCCAGCAAACAGAAGGATAACCATATCATCATTAATGTAACCTAAGGACATCTGCATTGCTTTGCCAGTTTCAATGTAAATTTTGAGTAGCACTGATACTTCTGCACTAAAACTCGCCAAGGTTCCAGCAGTTTTTATCTGTTTTCTTTTTGCTAGTAGTAAAAACTGGCAAGTGTAACAACTTGACAAGCTGCTGTATTTGTGGGTCCCCTCCCGAAGGTTACCAACATATTGGGTATTTAAATTTCTGTAAAAATTAGGCTTAGCTGAATCTAGATCTGACAACCTTTACTTGTTCAGATTTTAGCATCCAGGCAGTTTTGGAGGCAATCTAATATCTTGGCAAACCATTTGTTCTTCCTGTTTATAAACTGTAATTTTATCTATAAAGTATGGTCAGCTAATTTTGGATAATCTTTTGGAAAGAATACAGCAAACAGAGCAGCAACAGTTTCCAAGTTCAAGGCGAAAAAAATTGTTCTTGAGAGTATATGCCTTCTCTGCATATCTGAGGTGTTTTAAGAGACTTCAGACCCAGTCCGTCTATTGAGTATTTCAAATCTGATAAAAGCTTTATGCTATTATGTTAGAACGAGCATACAAACAGTGCTTGAACTCTCTCTTGATTCCAAGTTACTGAACCATTTTAATGAGAGCATGTCAGAAGAAATGCAAATGAATGCTAATTTAGCAAAACTACATTTCTGTCATCTAAAATCATTTATAGTTGGAATGATTTAGAGCTAATCTTTCTGCTTTCTGCATGGGTAGGAGCATGAAGGACATTCATGAAATGCAATCTAGTTTTAAGTGGCTCCAGAACATTACTTCAGCTATCTTTTGCCATTACTTTTCATTTACAGTAAAAGTGTGTGTGTGTGTGTACCTTCTCAAGCAGTATTTTAATATTGTTAGGCCTCAGGCTTGGGTAGAATGAAACCAAATACCTTGGTGATTGGATTTAAGAAGGACTGGAGAAATGCCACTGCCGCACAAGTTGAAAACTATGTGGGTGTTATACAGTAAGTCACAGTTCAGCTTCTCCTTTTTTACTTCTCGGACTAGATTAATATAGCATTTCCATACAGAATTTGATGTGTAGAAACAATATAAGAAAATACCTACAAATCTGGGTTCACACATGCTAGCTCTGTAACAGAAGTTTCTGCCCATTAAAAAAGGCTCTTTGCCTTCACACACCCAACACGATCTGCTTAGCAAACATCTGGCACCATCAGAGCTGATGTCGCTTGACAATGCTACATAAAGAAGCTGCACTGCTGTCAGCAGTGCTTTGGCAGAACTGTATTTTCCCATTTCTAGTGGGCAGGAGCTCAGAGAAAAACAATCCTAATGTGTACACTTAGGGAATAAGAGAACATCATGGAATTCTTCTTTTAATCCTAGGAGACAGAGCAAAAGCCTTGCTTCAAATCTCAGCAGCTCTGCGGGTTGGGATTTAGCTAGGAAACAGTCATTTAGAAACAGGCTTCTCAGATTCTTGCTCTAAATTCACCCGTAAAGCCGAAGTGAGTTAAAGAATAACAAAACCCACCCCAGCTTTGTTATTTCCTCAGAGAAGGGAGAAAAAAAATTACCCAATGGCAACCTAGTTCCTAAAAAGTGTGGTCAGAAAGGCCCATTTCAGGACTAGCCTATCTGTTCCAAAGCCCAATGATACTATCTTTTTTAAATGAGGAAAGAAAGTTGATAGTACTTTGCTTAATCTGGGGCAATTCCTTCTGCAATTTTACCTAGAGCAGCCTAGCACGTCAGTAATGCCTCCTTGTGAGGACTAACTCTTTTACTGATCTTCTCAAAGTAGCTTTCCTCATTGACATGCAAGATGCAAAAGGATATTTATTCCTCTTTTCCTTTCTTTTCAGTGATGCTTTTGATTTTGAGCTCGGTATGATTATCGTCAGAATCAGCCAAGGGTTTGATATATCTCAGGTCCTCCAGGTTCAAGGTACGTGGTGACTCCATAGCTGAGTATCTATGCTGGTTACATGTTCAGCACAAGAAGGAATCTAGCCAACAGTCTTAGAGTCACTGTCTGGTTTCTAAAATAGTTCTTACACCAGTAGCTTCTACAGTTTCTCCTTGCTTCTGCAGTGTCAAACCTGCCAGAAATCCTTGCTGAAGCACTGGCAGTGACAGAAAGAGGCCAAGCCTCACACATGAAGGGGCTCTGCACACCAGAGACCTCGACCCCCAAAGCACTTCCAGCACAGGCACAGACTGAAGCAGCAAAATCATGCTGTGCCACAGCAGCCCGTCCCTCTGTGGCACGTTTCCTTCCTGCTCTTGGCACATCTCCCTCCCTCTGCCTACCCAAGACCACTGGGACTGGTGGGAATCGGGAAGCTTCACTTTTGGTACCACCTCTGTGGAACGCTGGGGCCCAGAATGTTCCACCCACACAAAACTCTGGAAGCGGCTCTCTCTTTCACCTGTTTGTTCGTTCTTCCTTCGGTGCATATCTCGGGTGAAAAGGGAAAACCTGCCACCATACCACAACCATTCAGGGAGACTTGTCATCTGGGTGGAAGGAGGGAGACAGAACACGCAGGCAGCCGCACCTAAACGCAGGGCTGCCAAGAGCCACGTACAATGGCGGCCTTCGTTTTTCCTCTTCCTCTTTAGGGCACAGAGGTCTGACCGGTTGCTCAGGCACACTAGGGAGGGAATGACTCCATATCAAAACCCCAAACAGAAGAATTCTGTAGGTTTTCAGGACGCTAATTCTCCCACTGCTCATAAGTTTGTGCGCTGGAGCGGACAGATCCGGCCTGAGCCCCCCGGCGCGCGCGCTGAGCGGGCCCGGCGCGACGCAGCGCGCGCCGCCTCTCGGCCGCCGCCTGCTGCCAGCCCGCCCCGCCCGATGGGCTCCCCGTTACAGAGGGCGGCCTGGGGGGCGACGCAGCCCTCAAAACCACACCACCTCTGGGAGTTAAAAGGCCCCAGAGACTCCTTTAAACAACGCGGGTAGCCGGCTACCGGGGCAGGAGCCCGGCGGCCCCGCGGCTCGGTCGGGCCGGGAGCCCATCCCCAGGGCACCGCGGCAAGCGCCCGCTCCGCGCTCCCACCGGCTGCAGCCGCTCCCCGGGTGCTGAGACACAAACAATCAGCTACGAACGTGTGGAGGGGGAGAAAAACCCTCAGAGAGGTAGAAATGTTCTGAAGCGGATACAACGTCTCCGTACCGGGGAAAAGAAAAATATCATTGTGTTCTATTCTACTCGCGACAGCATTCTGTTTAATAGAGAAACTGAAATTCCAGTTCCGAATAGCCATTAAGGTAGTGACTATCATCATGTCTAATAATCAGAAGCATACGGCTGTCACGGATTCTAAAGGAAAAGAAATTATATTTTTTTCTGTTGGCAACCAAGAGTGCCAACAGAGCTAACGATGTCTATCTAGTGAGGGTTTGGGGTTTTTTTTAAATACAATGTCTTAAATGAATTTACCTCACTCTTAGTTCATGTATTACTCAAATAGAAGTTTTCCTTATGAAAAAAGCTTTCTGCAGGCAAATGCCTGGATCATATTAATTAGTGCCTCACCGTAATATGTCCACAATAACATGTGGTACCTTTTTCTCAGCAAAAGTCTAATATTGCTAAGATGAAAATGTTATTTTATATTACTGAATTTACAGAATTGGTTAACTAAATCTTACCTCTTTGGAGCACATGTTGAAAAAAATCAAAACATTAAAAATATTTCAGGATAGAAACTGATCGCATATGCAGGATCCTCACATATTCCTGAGAATCTCAAAGTCCAAAGCCACCTGACCTTGTTCTTAGAATAGGGACCCAAGGGCTAGGACTCAATAATTCAGCTTTCTCACTTTCGGAAAAAGCTTCCCTAATGTGTTTTAAAATTCTTGGGGAAAGAAACCAACCAATCAAACCCACAAACCTGACTCAATAAATGGTATCTCATGTATAAAATACAGTAAGATTGAATTTGATCTGGAAGAAGAAATCCAAGAGTAGCTGAGCAGCACCTTAGTACACACCACTGCTAGAGGTGTGGGCACTCGAAGTTAGGGATTCCAGAAATTAATTCAGCTTCCTCCTTCCTATTGGTTTGCAAGAAAAAGCATTTTAAAGTATTTCCTTTCTTCCAGCAGCTTTACATTGTGTACAAAGTACCACAACAGCAATTACATCACCTTCATTATTTTAAGTAAGTGATTTAATTTAAAATAGAACATGATGTGTTACCAGTTTCCTTACTTTTCCCAATATACAGAGGAATTAGAGAAGCTGGAGCAGGAGAGATTGGCACTTGAAGCTACCATTAAAGAAAATGATTTTGAAGAAGCAAAAAGTGGCATCTGCGGATTCTTCAGAAAAGCCAGCACACTCCATATCTCAAAACATGAAACAAAACAGGGTAAGTTCCAAAATGACAACTTCTTTCCAGCCCTTCAATGCATCACATTTTCACCAATATGCAAACTGGACTTTGACTCCAAGATGAAAACTCCTGAGCCACACAGAAGCCCCTGGAACAGGACCTACCCTGTGCAAACCTGTCTTGGTGGCCACCACCATGTAATGCAGGACTAAGCGAGCGTCCTTTCCTGGCAGGGCACACTACCTCGTACAACACAACTAATTTTTCCCCCTCCCTCATTTGCTAGATGAGCCACTCAGCTCAGCTTATGCTGAATTCTACTTGTCAAAAATAGCACACAGTTATTACAGTTTGAGGAATACAGAACAAGTTGGGTTTTGTTTTGTTGGGTTTTAGTTTTTAAAACAGAGGCCTTTTTTTTCTCCTCTTTAAAGAAAACAGGAACATATGCACAAAATTCAGGGTACAAGCAATCTCACTTTACTCAACAAACACAAACCCAGTACCCAGCTGAAAAACAGGTAAAAATAGCACTACTGCTCTATATTCTAAACATAATTTCATAAAAATGCACAAATGAAGGTGGTAAAAGTACTGAAAGAATATTTACAGAATGCTGTCAAATAACTAATTAACACATAACTTAAATGTATAGGTGGTGAATTCAAAATTACATTTCAGATATAGTAAAATGATACAGAAATACAGAGAGAATTAAAGGTCTCATTTCACAATTGCTAGGCTGGAATGATAATGACCCACCCGAAGCCATGCTTGTACACAGACAAGTATTTTCAGAATTTTCACCTGCAGAGACTATTACCTGTGGGAGTTGCATGCACAGCCGGATGTATCAAGAAGATCTACAGACTGAAAACATAAAATGTCATTGTTCTTTACTTGGCAGACTCCAGTTCATTTTGCAGGCTTCAGTAGAATATATTTTTATAACAAATGCCACAAGAATGTGCACCCCTGTTTCAACCACCCTTTTCGACTTAGTTCGGAAAGGCATAAAGGAAATACATATTACACACTTTGGCTCTATATATGAGATAGATGATGTTAATAAATATCCCTGCCTCTCCCTTTTGCTTGTACATTCGTGCTCCCCAGAGCTGGTGCATCTTTCCGCATAGATGCTCGAACTGTAGAGGAAAGCCAGTAACTGTTTTAGAACTATCCTGTCCACACTCTAGAAATACAGGAAAACCAGAAAAAACGTTTTCAGAACCTAGCAGATCAGAGTAAAACCTCTAAAGAAGCCTGTCTACTCCATTTAAAATACTGCTCTGACACAGTCTCTTTGAAATCATTGAAAGAGAAGCAGTAATAAAGCCTCAGGCTTCAAAAGATGCAATGAGAGAAGATATTGTTAGTACGTAGGCAGGACTGTACCTTTTAAAGCCAGCCTAGCAAACAGCAAGCATCAAAGTTTATTTTCAATTAACAACAACCCTCTTTAGCACACAGAAGTTGCCACATATGCTTATGTTTTCTGCTTTCCAGTCTTGGCTTCACCTTAGCTCTCTTTGTCCACTGTTGCCATGCATTTCAGGGAGACATCTACTTTACAACAGACAGCTGAGCTTGTAAATGATGAAAAATGACGCTATTTACTTCTAAAATCAGGTATTTCCCAATTGCTTTTTAAGGCCCCAGTGAATTTTAGGTTAACTAAAGAGATCCAGACAACAAATAATCAAGTAACCCTTTTCAGGAGGTTATAATCTAGTGGCAAAGCATTACACAAGCTTTGGTTCCTGTGCATATTGGTATATTAAGTGACCATAGCATCTGCACTGTAATTTTTTTCAGATTTCAAGTATAGAAATTATGTCAGGAACAGTTCATTTTCCTGAAGCTTTCTCTCCACTTGGCTTCCTAAAGTTAGTCGTTGCCTCACTTGTCAGAAATCCTTCCACATTTTTTCTTATTACAGAGAGCACCATTAACACAATACAGTCAATGCATGTGGGTGAATTCAATCAGAAGCTGCTAGAAGCCAGCACTCAATTTAAAAAGAAGCAAG
>Ga0181612_123854_pt1 | contig 33733 bp, 18 predicted proteins | sample HoacroProtozoa21_FD_119630 | JGI IMG/M metagenome (GOLD analysis project Ga0181612, IMG submission 119630) | Hoatzin crop microbial communities from Cojedes, Venezuel. Combined Assembly of Gp0051906, Gp0051904, Gp0051908 | reverse complement strand
TGCCTGGGCGTGGGGCTTGCTTTGTCCTGAAATTGGTTTTTTAGAAAGTTTATTCCCCAGGCAGGTTGGCTTCGTTGGGGAATGGATCTCTGTTCTCATTATGACTTCTATGTAGCTGAAAGCTCTGATAGCTGCAGAAGTGGCAGGGAGGACACGGGAGGTTTGGTTTCTGTAGAAGGAAGGAAGGAAGCCATGAGTCCCGGTATCTGTAAAACAAAAGCAGCATCACAGAGTCTACAACTGATCCTCCAATAAACCAATTTAGAAAGCCCCGGCTTGCCCTATCCCCCTCCTCACTGTCTCCTTTGATAGGAGCAGGAGGTAGGAGCTTCCCAGGAGTGTAAAGATGTCTGGTCTGGGAAACATGAAAGAAGAAAGTTTGTGTGTTTATTTTGCACACCATAGATTTTAGGGCCAGAAAGCCTTTTCTTTTTTATAATTAGAAGATAATGTCCTGTTAAAAAGTATACGTTCTAAAGCTTCAAAGAGGGAAAAACAAAAAAAATCCTCCTCTTGACCTATAAATGCAGTTTGAAAAGCTACAACAATTCATTGAGTTTTACTGTGATAACTTGGTTTTGGCCTCAGTCTCGAAGATTTGGGTACTTTGGGAATTGTAGGAATCTTGAATCTTACTGGTAAACTGTGAGAGAAGTATGAAAGCATGCTGCAATGCTGACAGGGTGGTATGCAGCATTCCTGCGCATCGGCAGTGTCAGAGTGTGGAGTTTATGACTCCTGTTTCTTTCTCCTCCATCAGTAAACACAATCTCTCCACTCCCTCAAGTTAAATCAAACCGCTGTAAAGAATCTTGAGAGTAACTAGGGTAAAATTTCCACTGAATTAATCATATATCTGGTCCAAAATATTTGAGATATAAACAAAAGAGGGTAGACTAAGACCAGCCAGGCATGTAAACTTTTCCAAAGTGGTTGTTTTCCAGATAGTTTTTGAGCCACAACTGGCGAAAAATAGGGTGGTTGCACAAAGCTAGCTTTGAAAGGAATGGATTGTCATCAGTTTACACCAGATGAGGATATGATCCCACATATTTTGTGACTGTCTGTTTAAAACCTACCCAAATGTCCTTGGAAAATATTTTTCCATTGGATAAAGCGTGAAAATGTATCTATGAAAAAATTGGCTAAACTTTTACAGATGTTCTAATGAAAATAATCCTACTATTTTTAAATAGAAGAAAGGGGCTTTACATCTACATCCAGTGTCCTTATCTGGCTTTCCAGCACATGTATGAGAACAATAATTTGTATGACAATTTTCATTTTCATCTTTGAAAGTGTAGTAAAAAGAAGGAGGACAAGTACTAATAAATCAGTTCAAAACTAGAGCTGTTGAAGAAGCTAAAGGCACAGTTTGGGAGAGAATAAAATTCCAGACATTTCAGATGTGGTTCAAAACCTTTATGATAGTGTACATAGTGCAAAAGGTGGGCAGGCAGCAGTTCACACAGCAAAAGGTGAAGTGCATGCCAAGACACAGTAGAGTAGTAGGTCAACAGTGGAATATTCTAAATCCAAACCTGGGACGCGTGAACAAGCTATGAAATGGTGAAAATTGTCTCTTTATATGGAAAACCCAGTATGCAGATTTGCTCTGGGGAGTTTGAAGTATATTGTTTCACAGCACCGTTTTCTAATTTGTGAAGGGAACCCAGACTGAAGTCCCAGTGTCTTTGATGCTTCACACAGAGTCACCTGAGATCTATTCAAATAATAAGCTTCGCATCAGAGGCTAAGAGTGTCATTTATTGCTCTCCTACAGTACCTAGAGGAAGAAAGTGCATTAAATATGTTAACCTTTGAGGTTCTTCCTCAAGGCACATGTTAAATACTGGTAGTACGCAAACATTTGTGAGAGTGGCTAGAATCCATAGTTCCTCTAAAGTCTTTGCCTGACACAAGGGATGAGAGTCTTTCCAATTAAAGTCAACAACTCTGAGAGTTGTTGAGAGAGATCTGAACTCTGGGTGAAGGGGACATGTGGAATGGTATAGAGTTATGTTTCTTGTAAGTGACTTTGAAGTATTTAGAAGAGAACATGTTAAAATGCATCGTTTCCCGGTTGTATTTTCCTTACCAGTGCAGAAGTTTGGTTTTTATTATTACATGCTTTCTTCCCATGGTGCTGCAGACCAGTTAGGGACTGATTCTTGCGAAGCACAATATGTAGTCAAACCAAAGAATCGGCAGCAGCATCTTTTGAATCAAGCACCTTTTGAAAGGGTCTTGACAGTTGCAAATGACAGTTTATCAATAGTTACTGCAGCATTGAAAGCTCAGATTAGATGACAGGGCTGAACTGATTGGAAAAGTATCTCAGAATTCATTCTCTGTCCCAGGTAGCCTCCTCCCTAGGTTTTTTGAAGAAACACATCTCACACTGATAAGCTCTGAAAAATTCCCAAACAAGTAATTTTTCATAGTGATTGTCTAGCCTAGTAAAATATTTTGCTGATGGAGAATACAAGTGCTCTTATGACCTCCGTATCCTGCTGGTACGGGTGCTAGATAGCAAAACGGAGTCCTTGCTTGGCCTCGGTTCAGAGCCAGGACCTACAAGGCAGTCTTCTGCATGTTTGGCAAGCATCCTTAGCTACCAGACTATTTGTTATTTCTGGATGCGTCCCTGATTTTCATTTCGTAGCTGTTCTGCTTTGTATTAACTAACTCTTCATTAGGGAGGGAGGGAAGCAACAAGAGTTGGACACTCCAACCCTTGGTTTTGTCACTCCCTTGGTACATGAGCTAGAGAAACTCCTAAACACTGGCGTACGAAGTTCCAGATAGCAAAGCTGTGAAGCACCAGCTGCCAAGATCAGGAATTTGTCTTCTCTCTGTTAACTTTGAAACAGTCTCCTGCAGACACAGGACTGAACAGCTTTGTGTAGTTTAGCCCCCAGCTGTTTCCTCTTGGCAAGGTGATGGTATTGCTCACTTCCTACTGGAGGTTGTCCATATTATATAAATATATATGTTGGGGAGCAAGTCCTTAAATGCCACTAGCAGAAGTTAGTCCGGACTGATTGTTCACCTCCTTGTGGCTAAGCGAGGGGCTGGCGACTGATTTTTAGGCCAGTCTTGGAGCCTGGGCTGGGACCTGATGCCAAGTAGTTAGGCAATTATCTGGAGCTGTTTTTGCCAGCTTTGTACTTTGAAAGGTAGCACTTTGAAGTTTCATTAATTCCCATTTCATAAGATCATGCCTCATTAGTGCATGCTTAATTAGTTCCTGCTCTGTAAGCTGATGCTTTGAACATTTAAAAGCTCATGCCTTTTTTCTCTGTACAATAACTAGCAAGTCTGTTCAATTGATATTGTACATTTTATCAGTTCCTATGGCATAACAGTTGGTGAAACACGCAATTTTATTACAAATCCACGAACTTTTAAATTGTTCCTTCTATTAATGTCCTTTGGGCAAAACAAAACCCTTTAGCGTGGTAAATAGCGAGCATTTGAGTAAACGTAATGTGCTTGAGGGACCTGATGTAGTTTTCTATGCTGGTGTTAAAGATATCTGTGCCAAGTCATACTCAGTTCCATAGGACTAGTCAGTTGTCTCTGGAGATAAGGATTGAAATATAGGAGTGGCTGCCTCTTGGGTGGGACGTTTTTTTGCCATGAAGCACTGAATGTGCCAGTTGGAGTCCTTCGACAGGTCTGCTCAGCCAGGAGGGCTGCCGGGGAGTAGGAGGTTGCATACAATCCTTGTCCTCAGTCCGAGCGGAGCAGAAGGCACCAGTCACAAATCACTCCTCTCATATTTATTTTCACAAAAGACACAGTCTAGCTTGCTCATGTAAGTACTGATAAAAAGTTGAGGCTAGCGAGTTATGCTTTAAATGACTGGTGCAGAGTAGTTATATATAGAATGAGTGATTTTTTTTTTTTTAGAGGAGCCAAAGGCTGTCCTTAAGTTTACAAGAGACCTCAACAGCAGGTGGGAGCAGACAGCAGGTGAAGATTCATATCTCCCTGCAGAGGCCAAGAGCTGTCAGCAGAGCTTTCCGAACATTAGCGTTGAATGAGTATTCTATGCAAATAGTACTATTCCTTCGACCCAGGCTTAAGTCATACATCTGGCACACTACCTGCAGATGACAATGACTTGTTTATTTTATTAGATCATGTGCTACTCTCCCAAACTCAAATAAATTATTCATTTCTAAAGAATGTCAACAGCTAATGAATGCTTGAACAGTTCACAAAAGCTCAATGCTCTCTGGAAGGTTGGATCTGTTATTATTACAAACCGATACATTTAATTGTGTATATAATGTGCACAAACGAGGGCTATTTCTTCATCTTTCGCTTTTGTAATGCTTTTCCTTTGAGCTGGCTACGGTAAAGTATATACTAATTAGTATGGCCCGTGTTAAACTTAGTCCTATACACTGCAAAATTGGTTCCTGTATTTTTCAAGGAAGAGAGGTCGTTAAAGCCCAGACTTGGTCTGTAGTTTGGATGGCAAGATTGCATCAAGCTTCTGGCTAAAAATCTAGAGTCTAATTGCTTTGTTCACTTCTAAAATTCGAGTAATGGATGAATTAGAATAAATCAGACAGAAACACTCAGGAAAGATTCCAGGTACTGTTTAGTTTTGTCTTTTCTCTTAGTCTCTTGTACACTAATTGGGATTGTGAGTGTTATTTTACCAGATTGCTTGTAGTTATATTTGTTTGGATAACAAATTATCTTTCTGTAGAAAATATTTGCTTTTATGTTCTGAAACATTGCTCATTTGAACTGTGAAAGCTATGCATGGGGATTTTTTGTCCTTAGTAATGGGCTGAATTTGCCATGTCTGCAAAGAGATTAAAATTACCTAATAAGGAGATGAGAAGAGAGATAATACATTTAAAGTTATGAAGCAGTTGTCAGAAAAGAGAAACCATCACAAGTTTTTCAGCAGCTCTTCTAGAAAAGCTACAGAGAGGTTGAAGTTCTGCTTTCTTAAAGGTAGAGTAGTTATGTATTTCTGTATTTATTTCCAGCCAATTCCCAAAGGTCCAAGGACAAGCATCTGTGCACTGTTGTTCTTACTTGGGGAGGGGGGAAGCCTAAGTCAAAGCAGAAGACTTGAAATTTGCCAGCAGCTTGCTGTAAGGCTACCAGAGCTAGAAGAAACCAGCAGGATTTCTATTTCTCATATATATTTCATATTATATGATAGAGCCAAGCAGTATCAAGCTGTACACACCTGTTTCAGTAATGTATTCTAACAGAGAGCTCAAGTGCCAACTGGAATATGAAATGGGAGCCTTTCAGGAGAAGTTTTGTCCTTTTTTGTCTAAAGATGTTAGATCTGTGCAGAAGCACACTCCTGACTCCAAAACCGCAACAGTCGAGAGACAGCCCAGTGACAATTTCACACAGAGATGTGATTTATCATTGATTTTATGTCACCATTACTGAAGCCACAGATGATGGAATAATAAAATTATCCACACATTTTTACGTATTGTCCCTCTGCCAAGTTGTAGCCAAGGCCTGGGTCTGTGTAGTTCAACTTCACAGCATATACAGTCCTCAGGGTGCCCAGGTATGGTAAGGCATGTTTGCTTACATTCACTGATCTGTGTACGAGCATGGTTTTTTACCACTACATTAGCAAAAACAGTGGTGCTATGTTCCAAGAGCCAATTTTAATTCAAGAAAAAGCCACGATCTCTGTCTTCTTGAAACACGAACTCTTATTAATCACTGATAACATGTATCTAAGTGTGGAAAATGTTTGTAAACTAAGTACGCTTCTTTAATGTCCATCATGAAGACAGAAATTAGTAACTGACACTGTTGCTACTTCATACGTGCCTTTAGCAGTCTTGTAGAGCTATACTTTTGATCAAATATTTTGATTCAAATTGCCATAACAACAAAAGAGCTTTGCTGTATTACACAGAATTTGTGTTTTTTGAGCTCATTCATTGTTGTTCTACTCAAGTTATGTCATATACAAAATGCTTGTAAGAAGCCTTTAGAAAACAGGAACAAAAAAAGCCCAATAAAGTAAAGAAGTGCTAATAAATACACGTTTCCTTAACAAGGTGGTTTACTGTCAGCTTATGTTCTTGAATATTCAAGAACTATCTGCATTAAATACCATTTCAGTGGTATTTTCTCTCTTGTTATAGAACCATTTTTCCAGCATGTATATAAAGGAAAGCATTTTAAAGTGTGCCTTTTGTACCAGGATCTCTCACAGATGAGATACTGTTGTCACCAAAGACTCACCAATAAGGGGGTTTTGGTAAGAAAACTGAGAAATGTTCCAAAACAGAAAAGTCACAAGTACTAGTGTATTGAGTCAAAGACTGAAGTTTTAATGACTTTTCATCTATTTGTTCAACGCTGGATTTACATAAGTTTTCCCTTAAACATCTGTCCCTGAAAAGCACTTCTAAGACAAGTGCAGGTATATTGGATAGCCTCACAGTTTTGTCAAGAGTTCAAGCAAGGATTATGTACAATGTACAGAATATTGAACAAGAAATATTCTGATTGCAGGCATTCAGGTATTTTCCCTAGTTTTGTGAAAAGAGCTGTATGGCAATTAAGAACATCCAAACTAGTACATTTGGAAGACTGGTTTGCCATTTTTATTCAAGACATGTTCTTGTTATAGAAATGGGTTTATCATAACTAAATAAGATGTGTAGCTGAAACACAAACCAATTCTTCCCTGTGCCTACTGCACAGCCATGTTTCAGCCACCACAGCCCAGTCTTTAAGAAGAAATGCTTTCCAATGGCAGGGGCAGATGATGGTGGGAGCTACACAGAGTGCCATTTTGGGACAGTTGCACTTGTTAATGCAGAGGGTGCTAACAGCCACTCTTTGTAGGAGAGAGCAAAGTGCCAAGGTGTGGCTGAGAGCATGCTGGGCCAGCCAGGTCAGCAGTGTTGGAAGATCTCCAGACAATAGCACAGCAGCAGTCAGTATGCCCAACATCTGATGTGTTTCTGTGAATGCATGACAAACTGAAGTAGTGCAAAATTGAAAACCAAACAGGTGACAAGGATGTTTGATGTGTTGGGTGATGCTCCCACCACACAGGCTGACTGACAGCTACCTCGGGTGGTCTCAAGGTAGGACAGTTAGGCAAACAGAGAAGGTCATTTTTCCAGAGAAGCTGTATTAGTAAAAATAAAAAAAATTGCTAAATTATTGACTGCGGTCCACTGCATGAGGTTTTCTATAGCTCCAGTCACTGTAACAGTGATCTAAATTTTGTCCTGATACTAGCCTTGTGGCAGAAGTAGGATAAATCAGTGAATCAATGCATAAATTATTTCAGTCAATCTTTCTTGCACTCTAGCAGGTATACATATAATTTTTATAAATTTAATACTGTATACAGGGGTAATGAGGAAATATTAGGGATCACTCATCCCTTTTGGAACAGGAAAATCTATCAAAGGTGGCCAGTGGTCCACAAAGTTCTGTACTGAAAAACATTAGTTATGGGTACTACACAGCTGCCTCTTCACAAGCAATAGAGGGAAACCTGGACGTAATGTTACTGATGGACAAAAAGTCACACCAAGGATAGCCTTGTATCTCCTTTTGTCAGCTACCAAATTTATGTTGGTGATATTTCTGCCTCAGAGTCTAAGCTCATGTGTCTAGCTGAATTTATGTGAGCAATGAAAATATTACAGGAGCCCTGGTTTAACTGAGCTCTGTCTTCCACCTACTGCTTGAGCACTGCATTACTGACATTGATAACAAATTTTGAGTGCTGTTAGTGTTGAAAGAGGAAGATCTAAACACTAAGCGGCTGCTTGAGACATTACTGCAGTTAAGAATTCATTTAGAAAGAACAGACAGCCCAAAAAGAAAAATGTATCTCAGCTGCGGTGTTAAGAGGATTAAGGATTAAATAAGCACAAGATCAGAGGCTAGACTAGGGCCAAAATAAACAAATCTGTTTAGTCAGGTATAAGAAAAGGAGATCAGAAGAAATGAGAGGAATTAGAAGACAGTGATGATGAAGGTGACTCACAGAGGATATTCAAGATACAGAGGTCACAGACAAGAGTTTCTGAATTATAAACTAGAATTGTTAAATCAAAAACAGATGAGATGCAGAAAAACAGGGCATGATGGCCAGATGGCAAAATTCTGTGAAGAACTGTCTGAGAATAAAAACCCTTTTAATTAATATTACTTCAACAGGTGACTGAGAACCATGACATGAAAAGCTGAAACAAAGTTTGCAGTCAAAAAGTCAAGAATAGAAAAGCTATAGGTACTAAGCAAAGTACTAATAGATTTTCCTAGGTTGAATGTCAGTACCAGGGATGATTTGTTCAAAGTGGGAACATGTGAGACTTTGTATTAATATTCATTCCATTACCAAACAAAAATAATGGGAAGACTTGTATAAACAACATAAAACATTATATTATTCCATGGGATCAAAATCAACACTGGCAGCTTTGAGAGCAGGTTTTCAGAGAGGTCAGTTCTCCCCAGAATGTTTCCCCCCCCTGCCCCCCAGAAAAATTAAAAGCTTGATGCAGTCTGTGTGAATTGGCCTCAGAGAGAGTTTCTAACATTTCGTACAAATCTGTGATATTTGCCCATTACTTCACAACCAGAGGGTTGTCCACTATGAGCTACCAGATGCAAACTTACATTTACTAACTTCTGTCATCATAAGAACAGCACCAAAAAGCCGCATGTGTCAAAAAGGAAATTCTGCTCCTGTCACTCCTTATGTCATTTACCAGAGTCTTTCAAATTCTGTGCCAGGCATTCACGTTTCAGCAAACTTTGTTTTTTCATACTTGTTGCTTCCTTTTTCATTAGCACAGAAACAGTCACTAATTGGTGTGTAAAGCTCTCTAAAGGGACTTGGGCACTTTAAATTGTACATCCTGAAAAATTCCCCTGCAGCTTGTACCTCAATTTGATTGAGTTCCTACATGACTACATTTCAACAGTAAAAATGCCCAAACACCCAAAATATCTGCTTGTGAATATGGCCAGACCTCACAGGTCCTGACAAATGATGCACTATGCACATGGCTGTTCAAAGCAGCCTCCGAGAACGTGCGGGTGCATGGCCTAATCTCATCAAAAAGGGCCTCATGCAGAGCAGAGCAAAATGGTGCTGGGAAGGGAGGTAAGGAGGTGAGAGAGCCTTTTACCATTTGTCCAGAATTCAGATAACCGAGTTTAACTTCCTTTAAAGTGTCAGAGAACACAAGTCGTCTTCGCCCACATTGCAGATGAATGCTATGCTGGGGGTGGTGTGGGTTTTTGCCATTCCCTCCTTACTTAAAGATGTGAGACCGGGACAGCTGGTCCACAAGCAGATGAGTCACGCTGCAATGGGAGGAAGGTGGAGTTGGGGGGACATCTCCAAGAGGCGGGTGGTCCAGGCACCAAAGAGCAGGAATCACCACAGACATCCTAAGATAACTATCTGACTTGTGAGTCAGAACCCAAAGATATCAGGATTAACAAACTTAAAAGCAAAAGACTTAGCCAGACAAAGATTGTATATAATCCAGTGTATATGTAAACTCCTCTTACACTGCCCAGCCAGTGAACCAAAGTACTTGGAGGGGATTTCTAAGTGGGAAGTCACTATTTCTGATGGTTTTGAGAGATGAGTTAGAAAGCACATTGCCTAGTTTCTTACTCATGAAACTTTGCTAGCCATTTTGAACACACATTTTTAGCTTAAGTAAAACAGAATTTCGGTGAAACGTGGTTATAGAGCAGAGTGGTGCGGATGAGGGAAGTATGTCCAGAAAGGAGTGCAGCTGATACAAAGTATCTATGAAATAATACGTAATCATGAAATATGTAAGCAGTCAGTGTGTAATCTCAGGCCAAACCATGGTGTCTGCTGATGGCAGTTAGTGCAAGATCACAGCTTCACGTGAGCAATTCTAACCTTTAATACCATGTTTTCAGCTGGGGATTCTTCCTTCTTTTTCTTAACACACCTGCTCAGAAATACCTGTGAATTCAATTTCTTGTTAGTAATGCAGCATGTTAAATGATTTGAGTTATTCTAATATGTAGTTAAAAAAGACAAATCTGCTTTGTGAGTTGTGCATTATTTTCTTCTTCCCCAGCTGGGGAAAGAAAAACTTGTCCCTTTACCGAAGTGAGAAATGAAACAGCAATGAATGATGTACTCCATGGTCGGCTTTTATTCCCTCAAAGAATTATTATTTGGATTCAACTTCTTTCATAAGATAAAGGATTATTTAGTTTTTCAACTGCCAACAAACCCTACTTTGTTAATTAGAGCCATTTCACGGGTACTTGTGTCACTGCATTTCCTGTGGAGACATGTCTGGGGGATCATAGGAATTTTCTAATGATACCTCTGACAATTTGCTGTTTCATACACAAGCTTCACTGCTGCTCCTTGCTAAGGAATACCACCACAACTACTGAATCTGTACCGTTTTATTATCTACAGCAAGACTATATCTGTAAGAAGACATTGCATGTTATGAAAATCCTGGGAATCAGGACTTTTCTGGAGCTACATCAAATGCTAATTAATTTTTTCCTAGCTCTTGGCATAAAACAAGAAGAAAATCCTAAAATCAGCATATCTGATTTGTAGCAACCCCAAGGTGAAACTAATATTAGCACAATATTATCGTTCAAGCAGGGCGGGGAGAAAATAAATTCATAGTTGAACCTCTTTAGGGGGAAAAAATTCGCATTTAATATACCACCCACAAGGAAGCCAGAAGCTATGTTTGCTATTGTTAAAAACCATCAAACAAAAAACCCAACACATCCTTACCCTTTTTGGTACTGTGGATGAGAGCCAAGGGATAACATCGTACTGTTACACTCTGAGTGAGTGAAATCATGTTAGCAAGCGCTTTCATCTGAGTGCTGGTGACACCTAACAGATATTCCTCAGGGCACTGCCAGGTCAGAGGTTTGATGAGACTTGGAGTAGCTGCTTTCCCGTAAAACTGTGATTCTTAGTAATCTGTAGAAAAATTAGTTTTGCTTATCTCTTTGCTCGTGTTAGGTCACACACACGCCATCATACCTGATGAGTGGCCATTCAGACACTGGGTCTTGTGATTGTGATAAGTCATAACTTCTGATGTAGAAGTAAAGCACTGCAAACTGCAGGAGATGCACAGGGAGGAGAGAGGGGGACAGGGAGCAGGAAACCAAATGGGTGAAAGAACAGCAGGAGAAGAACAGCAGCCAGATAAAGAGGAAGAGAAAGGAAAGAAAAAGAGAATTAGGGGAAAAAAAGTTAATCCTGTGATAGAGTCTGTGTTGCCTTCTATTAATTTGTGTCCTTTGGAAGGGTAATTGCAGTTTTCAGATAAATTGTGATTATGTGGTGCATCCTGAAGCTCATCTGTGGTTCCAGGCCATTTCTAAGAAACTGCATAAAGCCCCAGATGATCTTGCAGTAGTGCTTATTGGCAGAGGAAAGGATCAGTGATGGTATTTCTGTCAAGAAATATGTATGGAGTCTTAGCACTGCAGTTGACAGCTGTGCGGATGGCAGCTGTGGTCCTGCTCCCGCAGACACAGACTGAGCAGGAATAGGGAGGGGACGAAAAAGCTTGAGAAGTTGCTGTCTGGCAGGTAAATGCTTGGTGTAGGTATTTACATGAAGAGCTGTATTTAAACTTCCCTTCACTACACTGAGATGCACTCTCACATCATGTCTGCAAGAGTCCTTGTCCCTGCTAAGACGTAAGTTCTCGGGCATAACTTTTAAAACGAGTCTCTTTTTGAACTTAATGGAGCTGCTTCCATGCTTCAGTCTAAGCCGGCAGAATTGGAGGCCTGGTGGTGTGACAGATAGTAAAGGACCCCTGAAGGGCTGGGGAGGCCAGATTTCAGCTCTCATCAGAGGGCACCACATCGCTGCACAGAAACAGAGCAGGGTTTACACTAATTCTGTAATTTCTCCAGTACAGCTCATGTCTCCTGCCATTCCCAAAAAGGAAAAACAAAAAAAAAGAGGAGAAAACAATAGCAACGCATGTCTCTTACTGTGTTTGGGAAGTGCCAGGCAGCTTGTGGAGGCCGCTGCTGCAAAAAACTAGCAAATGACAGTGATGTGAAGTTAATGAGGATCAGGACACTTGGCGGTGGAGGTTTCTGGGCTGCAGGAAGGAGGGGGGCTCTCAGGAGGTCTCGATAAGCATTAGCAGTTTTGGATGCTCAGCCAAAACTTCTGTGGTTTGCCTGTTAGTACTGAATCTCTGTTTTGTTCAGCTGTTACTTTATACTGTGCGGTCTGGCTAGCAGTTGTACAACAGCATTTAAAATATACAACATGCTGTGAGACAGAATGCAGCTACCTTGTCAAAGATGCCAGCATTAAATTACAAAGAGGCTAGTGTACGCCTGAGATAGGATATAGTCATTCTGCCTGTAAAAGTCCAGATAGCCAACTTATGTTATCGCTGAGTTTAGGATGCAGCTTTATGTTATCGCTGAGTTTAGGATGCAGCAGCTGCCTTCAGTACAGCAAGGGAGGGTGAGGCAAGTACAAGGAAAGAGAGATGGATGGTGTCACTTGGGTCCATAAGCAGTCTGGCCAGGGAGAATGAGAAAGAGAAGAAGTTGGTGATCTTTTTTTGGAATGAGTAAAATGATAAGAAAAGTAGTTCTTTAATGTCTCCACAGTGCTCATCACATGAAAGTGCAAGGGTTGTTTGCAGGGTAAACATAGCAGAGACAGTGATTGTGGTTTTTGAAGTGAAACAGTGAAGCAGCTTTACCTTTAGGTGTGGGGTTTGACTGCCATTTATTTTAATTTGATGAAATTGATTTCTTCTTGAACATTATTGACTTTGAGACAAAATATATAGAGTAGGGCATTTGAACAGCAACATTACTGTGACACATCATAATCCTTTGTGCTCTGTAACGGGTCCTTTGCTTAGTAGTTAACACAGTATTAGTGAAAATAAGATCCATATTCTTAAAGGAGGTGGAACTGAAGATGCAGTTACTCCAGAAGCTGTGTAAGAATTATAGAGAAAAGCTTAAAAAGATCTCATAAGAGGAACAAAGACACCAGATTAGCTTTGAATCTGGGAATTTCCCACACTGCAAATCAAGTGCATTTCCAGAAAAAGCACAGGTGTACACCACATGTACAGGTCAAAATGTGGTCCTGAGTGCCGTGATGATAGTTCCATGTTCATAATGTATGTATCCCAAAGAGTACTTATACATCTGTTATAAATTCAGGTAGGATAGAGATAGGGGAATTTCTTTCTAAGGTACAATGTTGTAAATACAGCTCTGCTCTATTGGTATCAATGACATTATTTATATGTGAATTTGTCCCAGAGGTTTTTCTTTTCCTTGTAATAATCATTTTGTACACACCGATATTTAAATACTTAAGTATCTCCCACACTTTAAGACACAGAGAAAGATTATCTTGAGACTTTGCTGTGGTCTGATAAGAGCAGTGAGGAATTCTCTGCAGGAGCAAGTCTGATATGTGCTGTGGTAAGGATATAAAAGGATTGAAAAACCCTTGGAGGTTTCACAGCTTTCTAAAAGACACCATGCAGCATAAATGGAAGAGATACATTAAAATAGACCAGGAGTTTGATGAACAAAACCCACATAATGCTTTTTATGTGACATTGCCAAAATAAAAATGGTTTTGCGTCAGAAACACACAGAGACTTACTTTTCCCACCTGATACCACAGTAGGTGTGTCAGAAAATTTTTGTATGTAATACAGAAGTTGAAAGTAGCATACACTTTTGGTAATTATGAAAAATCAGTGAGTTTTTTGGTTGCAATTTTGCACAAAAATGTAGTCTGGGCTCTGTGGCCCAGCTTTAGCAGTGTCCACATAAAACTTTCCATATGATCAAACTTTAAAGGCTGAAATCTTCTGGGGAGGCGTGGCATAGGGGATTGAACCTTTTGAAAAAAGCTCTGATGCCTGTGTTTGTGAGATCCACCACCTTGGATCCAAAAAGAAAGGGAGAAAATTTAAAGAAGGAGAATAGATGTTATGCCAACTCAACAAATTAATAGCTTTGCTTGTTTTATTCATAGCATACACTTAGAAGCACTGAGTCCACTTCAGGGCAGTGTACTAGGCACTATATTCCACATATAAGAAACAAGACAGTTGCTGTCATAAGGCTCGTACTGGCCAAGGAAAGGTTTGCCAAATTGTTCCACCATAAGAATGCGTTTGTTAGCCAGGCCGGAAATGAAAGAGAATTTGATCATCAAGAGCTGAACACAGGTTTTGCATCAGCTCTGGTTAGTCCAGGCAACAATAATACTGAGGAAAAAAAAAAAAAAAAAGAGAAGGAAAGTAACCATTGTACTTTAAGCTTCTTTGGGAATTAATTAAAATATGTGAAAGGGTTAGCAAAGAGCTGTGTGAACTTTGCTAAAAACCTGATCAATAGTTACACAATTTATGCATCCCACCTGGTGAGAAGCTGGCAGTCAGAATAGCATCACTTCTACATAATAGTACTGCAACAGGAAAAGGAAAATATTTTCTACATCCTGAATCAGTTATTTAAGCCCTCTCTACCTCTTTGGGAGTATGACAGAATCGATCAGCCAAGCTGAACACTGGCATTGCAAACATTTATTCATACCATCTGGTACAGAGTCAAATCCGAGTAACAAAGAATTTTATTTTTCCACAAAGGCTGAAGGTTACATAAAAGTTACCCATATACTTGTGGCATCCCAGCATGTTATTCTCGTGTGCTGCAGAGAGATTGACAATTCCCGGACCAGAACAAGACAGCCAGCCACGAAGATTCCCGCTTCATAATTGCTTACTAATACCACTAAATGTACGTTTTAGACCCCTTGAAGAGCATGAAGTTCCCCTTGTTCTTTATTGCACAGATAATATACAAGGTCCAACATGACAGGCAACATCTCCAGGGGTTAAACATGAGGGTAGTAGTGGTAGGGTTTTTTTACTTATCTGGGATGACCACTTATTTGAACACACTTATGGCTCTGTTTTGTTCAGCTGCTCATAAATTAGCTTGGCATTCTGAACTCATGAAAGTAAATACACATTTGATTCTTCACCAGTGTGTAATCAGTCTCACTTTCTGCTTTTTTTCCAAATATTCTGATGCCCACATGAAACTTGTTATCATTCATCATAACTATAAAATCCTCTGAATGAGTTTGAAGACTTAAATGTTTTGTAAGGGGTGTGCAGACAGAAAAGTTCTAGATATATACAGTCCTTCAGAAAGTTTCATGATGTGGGGTAACTTGTTAAAAAAAAAGGTATTTTTTCGTAACTTCCATTTCAGAATCTGGTACACCTTATTTACAGCCTTACGATCAAGACATTTATATGAAATATCTTCAGGCATTTAGAGCATAAAGATAAACTGAGATCTGAAACGTAGCATGTTTGCTCACCTGCTCCTGGTCTCTCCTATTTATGAGATGCTCTAATGGGCCAGCTCCTCCAGCTGCTCCCGCTCCATGCAAGGGGCCACATCCTGCAGGCACAAAGCTGCCAAGGAATTTTTATATTTGAGCATTCAGAAAAATAGACGTGGTCAGAATTGTTCTTTTCCTGAAGGAAACATTAAAGGAAAATAAAAATAAAAACAAGAGGAGGAGGAAATTCACATAACTTTTTTTGGCAAAAGAAAACACAGACAGAAAACTTTCTTTTTTTTTTTTAACAAGAAATTGATGCTTTTGGCTTAAAACATGGAAGATTTGTTTCTACAATGTGCAGTTCGTGCTTCTATTTTTGTGAAGTTTTATTCAGACTGTATTTTCCATGAAAAACCCAGCACATGCTCATTGCTTCCTGAGATATGTGAGACATCCTGAATCTTTCTGAATGAAGAGTATGAAATAAAATATTGTTAGTGAATATTGGCTGCTCTGCTTTGATAGGAACAGGATTTTAACCATAAGGCCAGTAGGATCACTATGACACGGGGCACTGTATTCCGTAGCTCTGAAGATAAATTAGGGATGTAACATATACCATTGATATATATTTTTTTTTTGATAAATGCAATTCATTATGAAGCTACTGAAATCATCTGATGGTATTAACAGAGAAAATGGGAAAATCAGGTTGAGATAGTACAAACTTTCCAATAATCCTTTAAAGCTCTTCCTTTTAAAACCGAGCCGTGGCCTTCTATGCAAAGTTGCTTTTAAGAAGATGCTGTGGAAATTTCCATTCCTAAACATCAGGCCAAGCTCAATTCTTGCTCAGTTCAGACAAAACAAGATCTATCTCTTTTGGAAAAACTATTAATGTCTCAATTATGGGGCAATATTGAGTGTTATCTCTCAGAAAGCGACTCAGGAAGTCCCAAAGCCTGATACTGTCAGAAGCTGCAATGGCTTCTTCAGGAAGAAATCGCTATATACCGACCCTGTATATTTATTTCTTTTTCTTAGCCAGGCAAAACATTATGTTAGGTATATGTCTCACCTGCAACCAGGAGCATGTTTGAGAGTTTGGATTTCATAATGTCCCACAGCTTTCTAGGATATGTAAAGCCTGGATGGCACCAGGCACTTTGTGGTAAGGGCAAATGAGACTTTCAACTTTTCTCGTGTAACAACTTTATCTCAGTGTAAAACTTCCTGCTGGCTCTTGAACATTTTATTATCTAGTCGGTTAAATAATGCAGCTGGCAAAAAAAGGCCTAATTTATCCTTGTCTGACCGATTCCCAGTCACCTAAGAAAAGAAGCTGTCAAATAGAAAGCCAAATCCTGTGGCATCTACACAACAGAAGAAAGCAATGGGAATGTTCCCTGGGAGATCAAATAAGGACTCGAGTGTTTGATTTCTAGAGTGAGAATAGTGCACAATTTCCAGATGTTTATGACTTTAAAGAAAAACTGGTTTAGAGATAAGGATCTCGGACGAGCTCACACTGAGTGCCAAGTGCTGTGCATATGAGACGTGTGATACTTCAGCTTCTGATCTAGATAATAAAGGACAAGACATTCATTTAAGGGACCGGACAAGACTGTTGGTCATGTAACTCAGAAGTGTCTTAATGGCATAGTTTCAGACTTCCACAAAGCTAAAAAAAAAAAAGAGCCCACAAAACCCTAGCCCTTTCTACTGCCATTATGAGACAGCTTGGTCAAAAAATTAGCGTTCTTGACCCTGCTCCCAGCTTACCCTTCAGGACAGTGCCAGCATCCTACAACACACATTTCATAAAATAGTCTGTTTGCTTCATAGTGATGTACTGAATGAGCTGAAAAAAAACCCACTCTGATAATTTCAATTATTTTCGTAAGATGCTGTAAGTAAATAGACTAAGGTTCAGGTATAAGGGAAGACAGCATTGGAGAGCATATCATTATTACTTTTAGTCTTTATAAAAAGAAGGATGAAGAGTTTTGCAGGATTGAGATAAGAATGGTGAGGAAAAAAATATTTCGAAACAAAATCAACCTCTTTTGTGTAAACAGAAATCATTTTGCCAGAATAGTTGAAAACAGGAAATCAATAACTTATCCTTTAGACTCTTATGGCTGATTTTTTTAATCCTCATTTGCCATGAAAGATAGATGAAAGGTAGGAATATTACATTTCATTGGTACCTGAGCTCTAAGACAGAGGTGTCTCCCTCCCGAAGCGGAGAGTTCAGAGACAACATTGCAGAACTAAACTGGAGGACCTGATTTTTCAGAATATTTGGCTTTTCTGTCTGGATTTGATAACATCACTTAATTATGAAGGAATCTTTTATCATTTCTCAATCTAGTTGACCCTAAATCATGCAGTTAGGCAAGAAAAGAGCAGTGCTCATAGTCTGAAATTAGAAAGCAGAATCAAATATAGATTACTTTCTGAAAGAAACATCTGGATTTAAACTAAACTACTTCATATATTTACAGTTAAGTACCATGAAATGTAGCCCATGCTTAAGCGTATTGATTATTAATCAGGCCCTTGAAGAAGGCATTCAAAATAGACTTTAGGGGATATATCTTTTCTTCTTCTAGCAATTTTAAGTGTATTATTACACTTATTACAGTGAGACCAGCCTCGCTGAAATACACGGACGCGTACGTCTGGAGAGCCCATAACCTAGTTCACTAGGTTTGCAAGTGCCAGGGGCTAAGAAGCTTATATAGGACAGGACATGGCTTGTTGAGTTTTTAATCTGATTTTAACACTTTCATTGACTAGACTATACAGTTAGTATTTTAAAATATTTTGCTCCTTCTCTCCCTGTAAATCTACAGTTTAAAACAGGCATGTCCTTATTCAAAGCTTCCATAAGAAAGAGACTCTTGTGTTAAACATTTATGTCTCACTGCTAGCTTTAAAAATGACTCATCTTTAATAAAGTTACCACAAACTGCACAATTTATTTTTGCACAACAGGAGTCTATCTTTTTCCCTTTCCAGGAAATATACAAAAACAGGTGGCTAGCTTTCCTGAGAAAAATCTGTTTTAAATGTTTACTTGTCTTAAGGTACACTTGGGAATTCTAAATGCTCTTAAGAAAATCTTTCTATTAAGTCAAGTTTCAGCAGTACTTTTACTTTTCACCTGTAGTTTTAAACGTTCTCTGAATTCACATTTTATTTTATATCTGTGCTCTTTATATGTTATTTTCAGATTAGGAAAAAAATTCTTCAAATAAGAACTGAGAAACATAGCATGCGGTAATGTTTTTCAAGTAGTTTGTTCAGTGGTTACAGTTCATAAGGAATGCCTAAATACGTGGTTATGTGGCTTATTTTAATTTCATAATTATTGTAAAAAACTGATACTGTAAACACAGCACAACATCTGAAAGGACTCCAGTGGACATTGTATAAAAATACTGCCCATCAGTTTTTAAAAGTGTGAAAAAGGACAGTCTAATGCATTTCCAAAGTATTTTCTTAGGTCTGTTTGTTTGTTGGTTTGGTTTTTTGATGGGTTTTTTTTAGTTTTCATTTAAAGATTCTGGATTGTAACATCTGGATTAGGTGAAGGGAGGTTTGGCTAATAAAGCAATAAAATCTTTTGAATCTATATTCCTAGATGATATCATAGTTTTACAAAGAGGCCTTTTTCCCAGTGAAGTTCACAAATTAGATTTTGTTACTGGTTATGTTGCCATTTCTGGCAAACTAGAGTTTTATGAGCTTTTTTCGGTGAGCAGCCCTGTAAATCTGAAATAGCGTTGCCCTCCTGTTACCTCCTTGCATAGAACCACCAAATGACACAAATATTGACAGAAGTGAACCCCTTTTCCATGACAGCTACACAGCAGGTGGATGGCACTGTGGCCCTGGCGGCAGTTCCCAGGCAGCCTGGGATGAAACAGGATGCTGAACAGCTTCTGCAAGTGCCAAAAACTCCTAGCTCTGCTGATTTTGCTGGGATTTGCAGGTATTTAACACCTTGTGGTCAGTCACATCGGGCTCCGCGGGCTCCGATCAGCCTGTTTGTGGGGACTCCAGGCTCGTGCTTTCTGTCTAACTATGCAGTGCTTCCACTACCCGAAAAAGCCACTTTACCTCTTGAGCCTCTTCTGATTTATGGATTTAGGCAGACTTGTCGCAGGCCTCAGAATGGAGGGAAGTTAATGCAGGGTCCAACTGGAGTGCTAGGGTTTGTGCCATCTTCCTGTTATTGTGTCAGAACCCCTGTTCTCTGTTAGTTCATTCATTGGTGTGCATGGAGTGCACCATGCAGCACTGCCACCAGGGGATTGCCTTCATCATATTCCTGTTGCAAATAATAAACTATTGATCAGTTGGGGGTTTTTTGATTCCTTTTATTCTGATGAAGAAACAAATGATCAGATCTAAATCAGAAAATTCTAACACGGGTTTGCAGAACTCAAGAAGCTGGGGCTGGGGTGGGAGAAGGGGAAGGAGGAAGACAGATGAAAATTTATTTCATCTTCTTTTTCTGGGAGGATGCCACAAATGCAGAGTGCATTTCTACATACCAAATTTGAGAGAGTGTTGTGTAACTCATGTTCAAAATAGTAATTGAAATGTATAGTGTTTATTACATTCCCATGTGTTTGTAATCGAGGTACAACTCTAGTGGATGGGAAGCAAAAAGCTATAATTTGCTGCTTAGCATCAGAGCTGTTGCACAGTCATTTAAATAGCTTTATTTATCATCTTCTCCATAAAGAACCTTCCATACTGTAAATTTGTTGAATGGTTAATGGCCCAAAAGTATGGGGTTCCTTAGAAAATGAAGTATTTATTGCAGTGTTAATTAAATAAAAGCATTGTAATCTTTCCAAATTGAACAATTATGCTCATTTCAACATTTTAAACAGAAAATCTTTTATATACTAATTGAGTTGCATAATGAAAAGCACGTGTAATGGAAATTTTAATCAAAACAAATACCGAAATAATTTGAACACTTTTTACAATATAAAATGTCGATCTCAGTTTTTATTAGAAATATTATAACAGCCAGATTAGTTTCAGAACTCATGACCTTTGAGTGCGGTATATTATTTCTGAGCTGATAGGCCACCCTCACATACCAGTTGGCTAACCCCTTAAACATCAAAGTTACTGCTTGGCTACCAGCCTTAAACCATGACAGACTGGCTGCAAGCCCAAAGCTTGACAGCCTGGCGCTAGGCCTGTAGCCTTAGCTGACAGACTTTTCTGCGAGGGGCTGATGAATGATTTCTGGCAACTTGCGCTGCGCTCTGACTGACTGGGAGAATAGCATTCAATCAGAAAAATGTGCACGAAACCTCCGCAGGTCTGTAAGAGATGGCACTTTGCCGAACACCAAGATCAATGGCGTGTTCACACCCAATTTTTTATTTATTTATTAAATTTCAACGAGCAACCCCAGAATATTTGCAACGGCAATTATATTTCAAATAGCTCAGCCACCTAACATCTAAATTCTGGTCAAAATTCAAGACTATTCTTTTGCTTCTCTCTGTTTCCTATTCTGAGCTCTTGTAGGCATAGTTGGCTTTGTTTTTCCATTTGTGGACAAAAGCTGAATAATACGTATTCATTTGTGAGTCTGAATAAAATTCCTAAAAGATGAAATTGCGTGCCACAGACTCGCAGCTGAATATTTTATTTTCAGAGGAAGGCATGTAACCCAGTTTCTTTTACTGGGAGTTTTCTTGTTTGTGGGCTGGCATTTCCTAAATTCTGTTCCATTCCCATTTAACATCTTATATTATTAAATTGAGGAAAAACGAAAGGAACCATTTAGATCCTTTTCTTTCCTTGATGTAATTGCACTGTAAGGGGCATGGTTCATTAGCTGACATCAAGATTTTGCTAGGATTATCAAGAGATTTAAGGGTAAATCTCCAGAAAAAAGCTCATGTAATTAAAAGATATCAGCAGTAAGCTGACAGTATGTTGATGAAAATGCTTTGGAAGCAAATTCCTACTCACATTATCCTTAAAGTGAACAATTATTTATAGGAATATGTAATAGTAATCCCTTACAATGACTGAAAGTAGAGGTTTCTGTAATAAAATGGGCCTAATTGAATACAAGTGAAAAAACCATGGTGTTATTAGGCAAAGGAGCTATATTTTACATCTGAACTGCAACAAACGCTATGGCTATGAAATACATATATAGCAAGGGACTTTAATGGAGCCATAAGAACATCTAAAATGTAAAATCTGTAGACCTGGTGAAATCCTCTATGGCGGTGATGTTTTTTTATCTAGTGTACGCTGACATAGGTACCAGTCTCCACAGCGTAAAGCATGTTATTCCATTACTCGTACTGGTAACATGAAAGTTATGTCCATTAGCAATTTTTTCCTGTTACGCGGTGTATCTTTGTAGCTGTTTGAGCGACAGGGTGCACGTTGACATGAATAGGCGTTCATATCATACTAGTGAAGGTGAGTGATTGCCAACACATTATGACACTGGTATTCTAGATCGCTGCTAATGGGATATGACAAACCCTAGCAAAGAGTCAGCTGTAGCAGCTTTTATTTTTCAAAAGCCATTTTCATCCCATCTCCCAGAAAGTCTGAATGAATCAGGAGAGGAATCTCTTGCAGTGAAAACTTGTTCTTATTTTTCTTATATTAGTGTGGAATAGACGTCCTGCTGTTCAGAGCAGAGAGTCAGTGCAAGCAGGAGGGAATCTAGCTGTAGGCTTCCTGAAATTATCCCATCATGATCTAGCAAGCTAGATGAAAAAAAAAGCTATAAATGTGAAACCAATACACAAAGCAATATATAAGCAGATCAGAAAGCCTACTACTTTGTATGCATAGGGATGATTAACACAATGACCAAGGATAGCGTTGAAAATATTACCATGCGATTATTTATTATATATAGCCTTTTTCACCTAAGACACTGCAGAAAAGATTCGTCTTTCCTGGGTTGCAGAGGGAACATTTCCATCCCAAAGAGATTTGACTGTTTAAAAATCTAGGTGAGCAAAACTAAAATGACTTCAATGAATATTTTAACATAATATCAAGAGTATGCTTCCTAACTAACATATCTAAGTTTCACTTAACTCCCCTCTACTTTTTGGGTTCTTTTTGTTGCCTTTTTTTTTTTTTTTTAAAGCGGGGAAACCATTTGCTGTCTTATTGTAATCACCTGTGAGAAACACCAAGACAAATGACCTCAAGTTAGAAGGAGCAGCAGACAGAACATTACTGTGTGCACCCACCAAAAAGCACGTTTGACAGTTCAACTGCTCACAGTTCAATCTAGGGCGCTGGGAAGAGGCAGTGACTTGTGGCCTCTCGGCAGGGCTGGGCTGTGGGCAGCCTGCACAGGAGGGGAGGGGAGGGAAGCACAACCAAGGAGAATTGTAGGTTTTGCTGGTGAGGTCCTGTGAGGCACGAAGATGAGGACATTGCTGCTGGAAGAAGAACCTTTTCCTTCTCTGAGTAAAAGCTGCCACTCCGCAGGCTCTGACCTCCTGCAGGGCAGCACCCACCTGGCTTGCCAGGACTGGCATGGTGTAGATGTCCTGCCTTCGCCAAGGTCTTGGGCAGGAAAATAACAGATTGTTGCACCCAGGTTGAAAATACCATCCAGATCAATACACTACCGATGAGCTTTCAGTAGTGCTTTTCATGCAAAACAGCAAAAAAGAGTAATTGGTGCCTGTAAGAGTGACAATATTAACTATTATACTGCTAATAACTACTACAAGGTTTGGGAGCTGCATTTCCACAGGCTGTCCATGAACTGTGGCAGCAGCTCCTGCAGGTGAGACCTGTGCAGGGTTTGCTGCCTCCTTGCCTTGCTGGCACCCCACTGAGGCAGGGCTCATGCCTGGGCAACCACCAGCTTCCTCCTCTGCCTGACCATTAGGACTGGCAGCAGATTTGGACCAGCCTGAGCGTTTCCTCCTGTCTTTCCATGGTTATTCACAAGCATAGTGTTCTACTGAGAATGAAGAGGTAGCCCAGGTATTCCTACTCTCTGATCGTTACTGGTTCTGTAGGAAGGCTAAGTGATAAAGAGAGGAAGCAAGCAAGCAACTTATCAAACTATTTTTTAAATTGTGCCTAAGGCTGATGGAGAGCTGAGACACTGCAGGGACTTTCACAGTGTTGATAACTCTTGGGTGTAAGCAGAACTATTTTCAATTAGAGAAACAGCTACAGAAATCTCTCCCCCAAAAGCTAAAGTCCAACAAGATACAGGAAGAAGGAATAAGGGTTACAACTTGTATGTCAAACATATGAGCAGTTGTTGAAGGAAACTGAAATTTGCCTTCTACCAGGGGTTATTTCAGGATTATAAAAAGGTAACATAAAGAAGGGCTCTTTCTCCTGCAATTGCCTGAAATGAATCATTTTAATCTTATTCTTACATGATGTCTCATGTTACTTCATATCAGGAGGTAAATCTCTCAGTTGTTCCCACTAACCAGTATGTTTTCAGGGTACAAATTCCTGGGAGGCGTGCTCCGAAACACCTTCCGGGCTGCTGCTGTCAGTATGAGCCCAGGCCACAGGACTGGCCCACAGCCCTATCTCCCCCCCCCCCCCAACGCCCCCACTGTTGATTTTGTGTCCGCGACATTAGCCCCACCATGACTGCACTGCTTACCTGCTGCCATAGCTATGGTCATGAGTATGCCAGTACAGAGAGGGTAGGAGATGCAGCCCCCAGGTTCTGCTCTGCCCTCAGCACCGTCAGCTAGAAGGGCTCAGATGTGCACACACCTGGGGCTGAGCCTGCAGCCGGAGCCGCTTAGCTCCTGCACTGGTAGCAGAGTTGCAGAGGCTTTTGTAGCAACTTTTGCACCTTCTTAGCACAAAGGTGGTAGGTTTTGATAGTATTTAGGGGCCTGCCATAGCATTGTTATTTAAATTTTACCCACCTGCCCTCCCAAATAAGAAAGACCTTTTGCAAGCATTTCTAGTTCAAATATGAAATTTAAAAAAGAAAAGCAGTGGCTTTCCATTGGTACCACTACAATTTCTAGGTTTTACTATTTATTTGAATTAAATTAATTCAGTTCAGTAATTCCCAGTCTCAGTCAGGATCAAGATCTTCGCTTCTGAGCTATGTACAGACTGAAAGATCAGGACATATCTTACAGATCCCTTTTATAAAGTACATGAAATGAAGTGAGTTGAAGAGAAAGGAGGATGATGGTCTTTGCAGAAGTCAAGTGCAGGGACCTTAGTAGTGGTTTGGCACATGGGTGGCAGAATAAATCTCCTGCTTTGTCAAAGCTGTCTAATGTGATTTTTTTCATCAGTCATGTTGGTATGACGCATTAAAGACATTTAGGACTTAATTCTCGTTGATTTTAGTGCGAGACAGGCACTCAGATACTTCTGAAAATCCTACAAGGCATGCATGTACATTTCTAGGTAATCAGATATAACTAAAAAAAATGTCACCTCTCTGCTAAATGAAGAAAATATCTTCATCACAGAGAAATGCGAGGTTAAAAAAGACTAGAAGATCGTAAGATTTTTGGTTATTGCAATAATGTGAATCAACTTTAAATTCCTAAAATGGACTGGAGAGACAGGGGTCCCAGTGCTGGACCGTTAATCACTGGTGTGGTCAAAATGGGCCAAATTCTACAGCCATTACTCAGGCAAAATTCATGTGCAAAATCAGGGTAAGGTTTGCCAGGGTAAAGATTTGGACTTACAGTGGGCGATTGCTTAGTCTTTTATCATTTTTTAGATCAGCAAACTCTTCTCAGCGTGTAGCGTGCACACAGGATATAATTCAGACCACCTACAGAACAGCTTGTCTGATTCTTAACTGCAAGTCATTAAAAACTAGAATGTAAATATGATGTTTGAGCCAACAATGCCATCAACATAGAATGGATTTCTGCTTCGAAATCAGAGGCATGTCTTGCCTGACTGAATTTCACAGCCACCACTTGTCTGTGAATTGTCTTCTCGAGACTGAAGTTGACAAGACCCTGAGCTGGTAACATGCTGCTGGTTTAAGGACTATAATTAGATCAGAATATAGCCTGGGTTTGGTTTAGTTGTGAAAGCACATACAGAGCAAAATTTTCCTTACCTGGACGCTGATACAGATTAGGAGCAACTCCACTGACTTCAGCTCCTCAGTGCTGCAGAAGAGCGTGAAGATGGGCCCACAGTGTCCTACATTAAAGGTTATTTTTAATTAGTGCTCAAATGGGGCTTCAGGAGCTAAAGAAAGTTGAAGACCCAGTTCTCTCAGGAGCTGTACACGTGCATGCTAGGCCTTCAGAGCTAAATAACCAGAGCGCCAGAAGTATAACAACAAATGTTTGGGAGCTGGAGGGAACTGAACGGGGAGAGCTCTGAAGGAACCTGCATGTGAGGGCACAGGGGGAGGTGGTAACGCACCCAGGAACAGCAGCCTGGATGGCAGTTAATGCCCCGCATCAACTGCGCCATGCTGCCAGTGCTGCCTTGGCTGTTCTCCTCCTTCAGTGGATATTGTGCACACTGTTCTTATGGTACTCTTGGTAATTTTAAGCACTCAAGAGTCATAGCCATTTATAGCATATGGAATTTCAGTGGTGTTTATATTTCCATGTGAAAACCACTGATATGATGACTTAGTCATTTATGTAACATTAGGGGATAGATGAAGATGGGGATCCTGGCCTCTTTCCATCCTAAAACATGTCTTATGTTTGTAACATTATACTGCATTTTCTTGGATGTATTTTTGCTGCATTGATGAATTTGTGATTAATGAGGTTTTATCATAAAAATTCTGTACACAACTACAAATTACATGCAATTATATGTGCAGAAACAAAGTAAAAAGTATTTGGGTTGGAGTGCACAACTTTGATTTGGCCACTTTTACTGGTTATACGCAACAAAGTCTGGTAATTTTTCTTACAAAAACAAAGCAATTAAATAACGGTAATGATACTTTTGCATGCAGACTGAGTGACATAATGTGGCTTATTAATGAGAACAACAAAGAACAGTGGGATTAAATGTATCCCTGGTGTAACACAGTTGCTAAAAATCAGTATTACCGCTGGGACTAATATGGTCTAAGATGGATTTTTTTCTCAGAGGGCATTGCTATGTGAAGCCTTCTTGGAGAAATAAGGAACAATGACCTCACTTTACATTTGCTTTGTTTCTCACTTATCTATTTCCACTGGTTTCACTGTGATAGTACAGGTGAAAATGGGGGCACAATTTGATCCCACCTAGTAAATAGATACAAAACTTAACATCCTGCTGGGGAGACAGAATGCTTTGAATCTGCACTTTTCAGAGAGTTTGCAAACGATGTAGCTATAACAGATTAGTCTGACTTAACTTAAATATTTCCAGAGCTTGTGTTAAACTGGTGAGCCTTAGACAGGAAACATTGTGTTATGTGAAGAATAATGGATTCCTGGAAGCTTCAGTTGTTCCTGGCAGGATGAAATGACTAGACATATTTTAAAAATAACCCTTCTTTCAGCTTTCAGGGACAACAGACAGGTCCCGATGGCCTAGTGTTACCCTGATCTTGGTCAGGAATCAAACCTGTAGGTACTGGGTAACTGAACAGTCAAAAATGCCCCTGTGTTCGGAACATTATATGATGCATGTTGTTAAATTAATTATGAAATACTCACTGATAGGTGTTGTTAATGATTATCAATGATAAACTTGTTAAATGCAACCTGTTTTGCTTGCAGAAGTGTTGCCGTAATTAAGACCTAATCCCACAGTCACTGTTGCTGTGTAAATAGTTTAATTCAGTTCTGGACAGAAGAGCAATTCCAGTGGCTCAGAATTCATGCAAGTGCTCTATGTTGTTAAATCTTTATGCATTTGTGATACAGTAAAAATAAATTTAGAGAGGAAACCTATTTCAGCTATTTCTAAGAAGTAATTATAGGCACCAGTGAATAAAAATAAATTCTAAATTATGAAGCATAGGTTGATGGTTTCCACTTAACAATTTTTAAAATAAATTTATACTTGGAAGGATTATTATGGAACAATAACACTGCACTGTCGTGAAGGCTAGAAATTGAAAAAGAATAATACATCAATGGTATACTGAGATATAATACTTTATACCCTAATTTTTGTGCAGAATAACATGTTTTTCTTGGATATAAGAATTTTGTGTCAGCTCTTAACCATGTTACAGTTTCTTCTGGCATCCAGACTTCGGAATCTAACATTTATCTAGTCGGACTATTAGCACCTTACAGCCCAATCAGAAACTTTCTCTAGTCCCTCTACTAAATAAACTCAACAAAGAGTCTTGGAACCATAGTTTTCTCTTTACAGATGCCCTTTAACCCCCATGACTATTCCTAGCTATGTATTTATTTACATAAAACACAGTACTTATGTGGAACACTAGACTGCCTACCTCTACAGTCATTTCCAGCAGAGGGGGAAAAAAAAGAAAGCTTGTCGATATTCTTCAGTTTTCATGTGCCTCTGTATAATCATCCTCTATGATTTAAAAGCTGGGAATATGTTGATCTTCATTGCACTGCTGTTTTAAAGGAATGATAATATATACACAGGCAGCTTCTGGTGCATGGATTGCAATAATGTTAATTTTAATCTAAAAGGAATTTGGTGCCCACTGAACAGCTTGATTTACAACATAGCTATGGATGCTGATAATAGTTGGGATGGTGTTTCAGAGAGGCTAAAACTACAGCTGGCTTGGATGACTATTGCGCTATGTTACAGTTTTCTTCAGTGTAAAATTTAGTTTGGAACTGTCTTACATAGGGTCTGGACACAGCAGGACTTTTCACGGACACCGCCCCCAAATCCAGAGAAGAGGACAGTCATCAGACTCCAGCATCTGTTTCTAGCAGACCAGTCGTTAGGTGTTCATACTTTAAGATTGCCAAGGTGTTAAAAAAGTGTTTGAAATACTAACCAGCTTTAAAAAAAAAATAAATCACATACAACTTGGCGTCCTTGTTGCTTTGACTTTTGCTTACTGGATGGAGTTGCCTCTCACCCCGATTTAAGGTGTTGCACTGGTGCTTCGTGACCAGTGCTCACTTGTTCATGGGCTTTCTGCAGAGAGCCTAGAGGCCCCCGTGTCTGAGGGGCTCCGGGGTCTGGCGGTGACCACCCAGTCCTCCTCTGCAGCAGCCGTCACTGTCTCCTGTACAGTGGCGGGGCTGTGCTTGGGAGAGGGACAATTATCCCAGTCAGTGAAGGAAAGCAAGCGGCAGTGTTTCTGTGAGTCCTCCCCATAAACATCTGTTCCAACACGCCGCGTGGCATGCAAGTGCCATTCAGTGCTGTGGCTGTAGTCGAGACAGTATGTTTTGAATTCCAGAATGCCTCTATTTTCATTTTAAGGAAATACAATCCCATAGATAATTATTTCACTGCTGAAGGATGGCTTTCCAGGCATGGCACCTTACCTTTTGCAAAATCTACGTCTGTTTTATCTAAACCACCAGAAATCATAATAACTACCCTCTTCCCCCCTCCTTTTTTTTTTTTACACATAAATTTGCTATCATTTCTTCTCATACATGAATGTTCTCCCACCTGTCCTCAATTTAATCCGTGAATGTAAGCACATAAATCTTCATGACATTTTGGCAGAAAGTACCTATTTTCAGATGACTCCTTTAGGAAACTCTCAATCCAGGTGTTTGTTTTTTGCAGAAGTGTTGCAAAAGGGGAATTTTAATGTGACCATACAACCAATAAACTGGTTACATTCTAAATTCTATAAAAGGGTGGGCTAGCGTGCGTGCAAATTTTGCGTATTGGTTCCATGCCCTGGGTTATATTCAGAGAGCTGAATTATAATTACTGCACCATCTCTGAAGGGAAGGAATGTGGGATTTTACTGCTACAAGCATGTGATTACGCGGACTTTGTTATGTGTAACAAACACGCACTGGATATTTAAAAATCCTTTGTCACATTTGACAAAAATGGATGAAAAGCAGAATGCTGATCTCAAAATGTATTTTTGGGATGGAGTGAAAGAAGAAGGAAAAAAAAGGAGAGATGAAACAGCTGGCTATTTTTCTTTAGCCAGATGGTTTCTAAACAAAGATCAGAATCTATTTGAAGGTCTAATCATAAGGTCCACACTAAATAGTTTTGACATACGGACTGCAGGATCTGAAATTTGAAAAACCTTTTACCTTTAGTTACTGTGGGGCCTCTGAGAACCCTAGCTTTATTTCAGATTGAATGCTGAATTAAAACAGAGGTGCTCACTGTTTGCTCTCTACTAGCTTTTAGATACCGTATAGGGAACAGATTTCTTAGTAAGTGCTATTATACAACCATTGGGAAAAAAAAAACCTCACTCTTTTAAAATTACTCTAATTTGTCACCAAACTGAAAATGCCTCCCAAATAATTGATCATTAAAAATAATATCTTGTCTACTTAAGCATGTGTGTATGGATACCATATTAAAAAAATACAAAAAAGTCCTTTGTTTCTAAGCTGGTGAGGAGAGCATTGTATTTTGCAGGCCACAGTCTTTTACTTTTCTCCCAAAGGTGAGATTAGCTGGTGCGGGTGCTTTGGCTATTAATGAGACAAGGAACTGACTGGGAGAAACTCGAAAAGGGGAGGGAAAAAGAAGGCTACCAAAAAGAAAAAAGAAAAGAAGAAAAAGAAGGAAACTCTGACAGGGAATTATTTCTTCCTCTGATACAAAATCTTAGTACAGCCCTCCCCCTTCCCTGAAAAAATCCTAAAGCAAAGCAGACCTACATCTCACACACACCTTTTTCTCTTGAGAGAGGACAGAGGATCGGACCACACAGGACAGCGGTTACTCTGTATCTCTTAGCTCACGCTCCTGGCAGGCAGTCAGATGTGATGGAGATAAGGGCAGTACAAGGACTTGGGCAGAGGATAAGAGCATGCATTGTTCCAGCGTTGATACTCCCCACTGTAGACAGACGATTTTTTTTTCCTTTAAATCCTGTAATCACTTATATTTTGCAGAATAACAAAAAAACTTTTCTCCTTTTTTTGCTTCTAATGGACTAATCCTGCAGAAAGGCTTTGTTCTGAATTCATACTTTTCTATAGGGCCACAATCTCTTTTCTAGTGAAAAGGTTAATTCAAAGGTCTTTTGACCATGCCGGGCGGCCGGGAGTGCTCCCAAGGTGGCAGCACAATTGCCGGCACAGGAGGGGAATGGCAGCTGCGGGCCCACGTCTCGGCACCCTTGGTGCCCTCGTCATCTCTGGAGTTGACTACGGCTCTGGGAGCCAAGATAAGACACTGGTGTAAGGAAGATTGATGCACTGATTGTACTGCGTGAGACCATAGCGCTCAGCTGAAGCCGCTACCTCCTTGCAGGGCTTTCAACAGCAGCACCAATCTCTCAGGGTTTGCTAATACAAAGGGGAGGGAGAGGCAGCAGTTAGGGGTCTCAGATGAGATGCCTGATGTACCTGCTATCACCTTTATGGTTCACTCTTGTACAGCACCCTTAAAGGTGAGCAGAACCAGCCCCTTGCATGTCATCTCCTCAGTGTACCTTTACTGAGAGAGAAAACAGAAGTTTGGATGGGCCCTTGAAGTTGGCTGTTGTTACTGCTGCTTTTTTGGCATCATCAGAACAATCCCTTTAAAATCCAAACTTCCCATGAACTTACCCATTCTGATCTGAATTTCGGGTGCAGGGATTCCCGCTGGCCACCCTAATCTCCCGCCTGGGCAAAGGATTCTTTTCATGCTGATGGCACAAAGGACTTCGTGGTGAGTTTTACACAGCATGCGCAAATGAACCAGTCTTCTGTTTGTAAGCAGGAGGAGAGTTTTCTTTCTTTCATTCTTTCTTTTTTAAGTATTCAGTTCGTAGTGGTTTGTTCCTTTTACTCACTCAAGCTATCCCAGGGTAGAGAGCGAGTTTCTTGCCAAGAATAGAAGCATATTCTACTTCTGGGGGGGAAAAGCTTTACTGTTCAGAAATAGCACTTTACATTTTCTCTAGCAATGCAGAACAGTTTATAGAGAAACATCAGGCTGCTGATAAACACAATTTATAAGGTGAAGTTATGCCCCAGGTTCCATGAGACTTGTCCATGAACATCTGAGAGCAGAGATTGTTTTCTGAAGGCTCATGTTGCACAGTTCTTTGCTGCTGAAGACCAATACCAGTGAGAGAAGGTATTCCCAAATGGAAAAAGTAGTAGTTGTTGCTATCTAAGGTAAAGATAAACTGAACAAGAGGCATTAAAATTAATCTCCAAAAAAAGATCAAGAAGAAAAGAAATGGCTAAAAAAGGTATATTCTTCTAGAGGAGTGGTAGCTATTTCTGATGTCCAGATGGGATTGTGTCTCTTAGGGGAGCTGATCTGATGTTTCCTTTGACACCAGAACAATGGCATTTTCCAACCTCCCATTGCATCGTCCCCTTCCCATGCAGTGAAGCCAAGTCAGCCTTTGGAGCGGTGGAAGCAGATGTGCATTGTACGGCTCCAGCAAGCCAGCACAGCCCCCCTGGGCTCACCACCAGCACCAATCTCAGCAGACCTTCTGTGCCAGCACCAGTTCCAGCAGGTTCCCGCTCTCGGACCTTCTGTGCCAGCCTCTGACCCTCAGGCACTGGCGCAATGTGGTTCCCTGAGCCCAAGGCTGTTGGGGCTCTCACCAGCCAGCCAGAGAGCCAACACCTGGCTGTACGCACCCACTGACTGCTGACAGCCCTTGGGGAAGGATTCACGGATGATTTTTTTTTTCCCTTTTTCTTTGATAATAGCAGGAGTGTCCAGCATAGACACTCTTTTCTTGCCTTGTTTTTAAACTTTGATCTCATGACACTGAAGATAGAAGGGACTGTGGGTTTTTAGTGCTAAAGAGTGTGTGATTAAAATCACACAGGTCTTAGTGATGAAATCCACTTCTTATTTTCCTGAGAAAAACTAATCAGCAAATTCAGATGTTTGGGCCTAGTTCAAGCAGTTTCTCGGTGAATGTCCCAATGATTCCTTCTTTCATTTCATTAGAAAGAATTTTTCATAATCAATGCTAAAATGCTAATTCGGGAGGAGAAAAACCCCAGATTTTTCACAAAATTATTGCTTTTTGCATGAGTTACTAAAAATTTCAGAAGTTCTTAATGGAAGAGAGGACATATATGGTCAAATAAATTTGTATTTTCCCTACTGCTTAGCAGCTCCAGGTTTTATTTTGCCTGAAAAGGACAAAAGTTAGTTTTTGCATTTTTAAGATCTCAGAACTGTGTAATACTTACAGGCTGTTTCAGCACAATACTTCACAACTGCAACACAGTTTCCTTCTTAAATGTTTTAGTAACTTAAGCAGTAGTATTAGCAAGGCTTGATGTATAAAGCAAGTAACTACAGGAGTATAGTCAGTATTTGTCATACCAACAGAAAATTAGCATGGTAATTAAATTCGTGTCTACTTTGTTTTGCACCTGTATTTTTGCTAATCTAATCTAATGATCTTGGAAAGTTATAATTACTTGTCTTTTAAAGTGCATCTGGCATAGTGTGGCAAGCACAATTGATATTTGTTTTATTATAATCAGTGCCCGTACAGTCATCTTGGAGTGCAAAACAAAGAGAATAGCCACTGAAGTCTGCTGGTAATCATTCTTGTTAGTGGGCTTCGGGTTGGTTTTGGTTTTCAGGAGAAAGGGTGAAAAGGCTCAATTTCTGACACCGCGACAGCATTATTATATGACTTTGGACATCCTGTTTATTCTGTTCCCACTGCTTTCTTCCCTGGTTAGTCCCACTTTAGCTCCTAAGTGGTGTTTGAGAGTAAATTCAGGTGAACAGTTTCCCCATTTCTGAGCTGGACAATGCAGGGTTTAGGACGTTCTATTCACTGAGCTGCTGAGTTTATCATCTGGTTTAAAACCATTTCCCCCAGAACCAGTACTGGGTACAAGATGACAGATCTCCCATTACGTTATTTAGCTGGGTGCTTGACCAAGGTATGGCCATGGGTATCTGTGGACATTTCTACTGGCTGCTCACTCCTTGCTCAGAGCTGACTCAGGTCCTGAGTGAATGAGAAAGCCCTGTCAGCCTGATTCCTTCTGCTATTGAGAGCTGGGGTAAGCACTTCAGCATGGCATCATAGAAGGGTTTGGGTTGGAAGGGACCTTAAACTCATATAGTTTCAACCGCCCTGCCATAGGCAGGGACATCTTCCACCAGCCCAGGCTGCTCAGAGCTCCATCCAATCTGGCCTTGAACACTTCCAGGGAGGGGGCATCCACAGCTTCTCTGGGCAACCTGTGCCAGTGCTTCACCACCCTCACAGTAAGGAAT
>Ga0181612_142512_pt1 | contig 33739 bp, 23 predicted proteins | sample HoacroProtozoa21_FD_119630 | JGI IMG/M metagenome (GOLD analysis project Ga0181612, IMG submission 119630) | Hoatzin crop microbial communities from Cojedes, Venezuel. Combined Assembly of Gp0051906, Gp0051904, Gp0051908 | reverse complement strand
GTTTCTGTGATGATGACCAAGTCATAGCGTCCTGCTGTACAATGGCTTCCAGCTCCTCCTGTTTATTGCCCATGCTACGTGCATTGGTGTAGATGGCACTTGAGCTGGGCTGTCGATCTCACCCCTGACACTGGCATGCCATGCCTGGGCTCATCTCTAGTGAGCTGGGTGATGTCCCCCTTCAGTTCTTCTGTGTTCTTGTCCCACCAAAACACTTGTGTGTTGCTGGATGGGAATCCTTCCTCTGCAGGTTTCTATGGTTCCTCTGTAGCTAGCATTTGTCATCTTGTGTAGGATATGAGTAAACTCTCTAATCAAAATGTGGGTAAAACTGTCCTGCTATTTTGATGCTTCTAAAAAAGTCCTTGAAAATGTAGGTAGCAGGCATTTTACAGATCCAGAAATGTCCTTTGACACTTGGACAGCGAACTAGGTCAAGGGGAAGAAGGAGTGATGAGGGGAGGGAAATTAAAGTCATTAAAATAAGAACTTCCTAAACTGGTTTTACCACATCCTGGAGCTACTGCCCTTATTCAGTGTAGATGGTCCCCTGAAAATAAGGGGTAATTTTGATCCAAACTGGAACAGTCTGACATGAGTAATTCTGATCTTTGGACAACCAGTGTATTGGTGATTTAGGATTATAACTTTTGTGCTCTGGTCAATTTGTAGTTGCTTAGTGACTTACAATTACCACATAACTGTTGTTAAAATAAAACATCGCTTCATTCTCAGTCTGCAGCTCCTGATGTCCTCCTGTTCTTGTAATACAAAGTAATATTCATGGTCTTCCTCAGAAAAACCAACAAGCTGGAAAAGCCTCAGATGATGAGGTCCTTAAAAATGGGGGAAAAAATCTATGTAGATATATGCCGCATATAAGAAATCGTTTCTGACAGTTTACATAGACAGGTGCTTTATGGATGGTTAAGTAATACCAAAAATTCTCATGTCTTGCAACATGCAAAAATAAAGCCATGCAGTATATCAAGAAGCTTGTAAACTGAGGCTGGTAACCGAAATTGGAGGCAACAAGTATTTGTTGTTGTTGTTAAAAAAGAAATGAATATTCTTGTGGGTGATGACAGGGAAGCTGAGTAATTTGAACTGGGCAATTTTCATGTCAGTAAATGTGATTAAGGGGGAAGCAGAAGGAATGTGTGGTTGCACAGGAGAGCGGGGGTGGGCTGAGGCAGAGAAGAAAACAACTGAAGTATTTAAACTTTCTCCTTGGACCAGGGAGTGACAGGGAATTTCTTGAGAGATCAGGGTACGCAGGGAGCCTGGGATTCTAGAGCATCTTAGGCAAGAGTGAGAAAGGAGAGACAATATTTTGAACAACTTCTAATGATTTGGCAATAGCAGTTTCATATGGAATGGTTCTTTAGGCAAATCCTTTTCTGGCATTTGGAGCTACTTCACTAGATACAGAAAAGATGGCAAAGACTTGCAAGTCCTGTGAAATGCATAGTCACAAAGGAGCCGTGGCTTACTTGCATGTGTTAGGAAAACAAATTATCCTGTGATGATATTTGGGAAATAAATGATATTTAACTTCAACTACGGTAGTTTCTTCTTCAGCCACAGTATTTTCTAATGTGACAGACTAGTGACTGGCGGCTCCTCTGCTGTTGCTGTTAAACGGTATTTTCTCTCCTAGGGTTTGGACGTGGCAGAGGGAGAGGAGCGGGGAGGTTTTCAGCCCAAGGCATGGGGTAAGAAACATACAGAGCGCAGATTTTGGCAAGGATCAAACTCAGTGGCAGTATTAATTGACAATATTGCCACTGTACGTATCATATTGTGGTATGTTTGATAAACTGATACGGATGCAAAAGTTCACAAATTTGTTAGATGGTTAATGGATTATTTTTGTCTTAAACCAGTGTTTCTAACTAGACACACCTATACAAACCTAATGTGTGTTCACTCTATATTAGTATCTCAAACTTGGAGACCCATTTGTGCCTATCAATAGCAGCCACATAGTGCCTTGGCGGCTGAAAGTTCTGTGTGGTGCGTATAGTCTTAGGTCAACTTAAATACAGATTTGTTTCCGTATTAAGTAGATTGTGCAAGTTCTATATAAAAACAGAAAGTCTACTGATTATAAACTTTCTCCTGTTTTTTCATTTTTCTCCTTTTTTTCATGCTTTAGCTGTTGGACATACATGGACCCTAAAACAGGATGAAAATATGTTACTCAGCAGCTCTAAAATTTGTTCTCAGTTTTGTTGGAATAAGTTGCTTCATGGAAGTGTAGCCTCCTACTTTCACTCTGTGTTTGCCTTTAATGACATTTCCTGTAATGTCAGTGATGTCATGATGAACAGAAGGCTCATTCTACTTCTCTGATAATCCTTCTTGTTCATACTTGTAGACAATAAACTGAAAAGAGGTTTTTCACCTCTTAGCTGCATCTGTTTTGGCATTGGTGTCAGGAGTGCCGTCTGAAATAATCTTACTGATGTTCCGACTCCTGTCCTGCGCAGGTCTGCTCTGAAAGGACATGATACTGGTTTCTCATCAGTCAGCCACCTGCTGAGAAACTGTCAGCTGAGAAGGGCTTATCATTGTGCATATAAACTAATGTTTTATAAGATTGTGAGGAGTAGGTGTGCTGTTAAGTGCTTTTTCAGGATTTTTTGTTATGGTTCAGTTTCTCTACAGTATTGTTTTTCCCAGTCTCCTCACTTTTTTCTCCTCTTCTCTTTTCTCTTTTCTCCCTTTTTTATCTGTGTCTGCAGACAGAGAAAAAATTTCTTTTGAAACCAAAACTCTCGAGATATTTTATGTGGAAATCGAGATGTTCAATCTAATAGAGCTTCAGCTAAAAATGATGACACTTGTGTTCATTGAATGACCCATGTGTTCTCTTCCATTTCTCAACTTTTAAAACTCTAGGACATTTAACCCTGCAGACTATATGGAGTCTTCTGCCACTGATGGCTTTGGGACAAAATCAGAGATTTGGGAGACTGGTCAGAATGATGCAGATGATGGAACTGGTAAGATGCTTGAAGAAGTGGAAGGATTGGAATGAAGACCTGTAGCAAATCACAGTTAAAATAACTGTCCTGTTAGTGTTCAGTAAGCTTCTGGAAATGTGAATACATCTCACATGACACAGATAGCAGTTCATTTTTGTAACTTATCTGCTACTAATGTGCAGAGAACATGCTGCAGCCTGAGTGACTATCTGGTTAGAATGAAGGGAAGGCAATCTGCAATTTTTTGGTTTTAGTACTAGCAATCCCTTGAGAGACGAAGGGATTTGAAGAGTTGTTGGAAGAACCTTGTATCTGAAGACCTGTTTAGATATCTTAAGTACTGCATAAGAGCTGACCTACTGTGATTAAGGAGTGTAAGTACTACTAAAAGTGGTTGGTCCACAGGCACTGGGCTATAGGGTGTGAATATCTAAGTAGAAGAAGAAAAAGAAAAGAAAAACTGTTTACAAATATGAATCCACTCAGTGACACTGGGATGGCTTTGGAAGCCCCACTTGTACGACGCAGGAATGCAAGGAGGTGAGTCTCTTGGACGGAGGAGAGTTCCAAGATCCGCCACCTTTGAAGAGAAGAATTATTAACTAAAGCACAAGTAGGCACTTGAATGGAAGCCAAAAAAGCAGCCTGCCTCTCTGAAGATAGAGGCTGCTGTGTATTTCTGTATGAAATTTCAAATGTCAAGTACGCACTTCCGACTAAAGGCAAGAGACATAGTTTGGAAAGGAACCACTTAACAGTGGTCTCATGGTGATTCAGAAACGAAGAATGTGACCTGCTTGTCTGTGATTGGGAAAACAGGATACCTTGCTGCATACCATATTCTGTGACAGGAGATGAAGACAAAGGAAAGCCTGTGTCAGGATGGAGAAATTAATGTATGTTATTGTCCACACTTGGGAACCACTGAGTGATAGGAGAGACATTTTTTTTTTTAACCCCAGCAAAGGATAACTCTTCTCATCTTTTCATTGCTGAAGCATAGTCAGGTGATTTTTCATCAGGCCCTGTGTAAAGTATGCAAGAAAAAGACTGATACTGGAGGCCAGGGTGTGCTCTGTTGAGCTCTGCTGTGAGCCACTTGAGATGCGGTTTTCTAAACTTATAAAAGCCATTTTCCACTTAATCAGAGAAGACAGTAACAGGCTCAGAGTTTAGGAGGGCTTATTAGGCAGCTTTCTTGTCACTCTAAGTGCCTTCTAGTCCACTGTGGGAGAGTGGCCCTGAGTATATTAATGGTTATTGAAAGGGAGCTCTTTTGCAAAATAAGGCATCTTTCCAAGGAATTACTTTTGGAATTACTTGGTGCTATAGCGCAAACAGAAATGCACCTTTTACTTTCACTCATACTGGTTTTTCATAAGGAGTTTATCAGATAAGGAGTTAGAAGGACACCTAATGACTTGAAAATTCCTCTAGGAATACTGAGACTCTTGTTTGCTCCATGGTAGCAGAGGGCATGATGTGTTGTTACAAGTAGTGCAAAAGCAATAAGGTCAGCTGACTAAAGCAAAAAGACATATGAGAAAGACATGAGGAGACTGGACCAGAGGTAGAAAATTCACTGGTTAGCAATTAGTGAACGTAACTGTAAGGCTGTGGCTTACGCCTGACTTTGACTTGTGCTTCACATCCCAAGTGAGCTCGAATATTTTGTGACCCTCCCTGCTAACTCTGAGTAGCCATCGTGTGCCTCCCCTATGGCCGCCTCCGTTCCTTCTTACAGGCATCTCCTCAGTCTTCAGTAACGGAAGAATTCTGCCTAGGAGTAAGAGTAGCCTGGTGTGGGTAAACAGATCTGAGCAAGAGTACAATTGTGTCTACACGAGGAGTTTGCTGCTGAGCAAGTAGATTGGTGGAAATTCAAAATGTGCTAGCTGATGTGTGGAACTTCTTTTTGGATGCCAAGTGTGTTTTTGCGGTTAGGCGGTGCCCTTGTCACCGAGAACTGCACTGAACTTTGGTAACACAGCTGAAGACATGTGTGGAAGTTGGAGAGCATGGTATGGAGAGGAAGCTGTGAGAAGGCATTTGGGAATTTTCCCTGGCCCCATCAGTTTGATGGTTCTTAGGGGTATGAATGAATGAGTGTCAGTGTGGGGAGTTCCTGCAAAATCATTTGGTTGGTAGAAATTTAAAATAAACTAGTGAAATGTGAATGTTCTTTTTGGGTGCTAAGTACTTGTTTTGCTGTCAATCTTAGTTTATTTTCCATGCAAATAGAAAAGGCACTGTAACTGACAAAACAAAAATGTCTCTATATATATGACTATAGGAAGAGAGTTTTATTTTATGGTATTTCTTCTTTAGACAAGCTGTAGGAATGTCTGAAAAAAGTCCCCAAGGCAAAAAAAAGAGATCTCTTTAAAAAGAGTAGGCTTTAAAATGGAGTCATTTAATTTTGTCCAAGTGGGAAGCCATTCACCCTTGTGATGGAAAGCATCTTGCGAGTTATTAGAGGAGGCTGCAGTGGGAGTAGTAGTTTTAAAACAGAAGAGAGAGTGCTGGGAAGGAAGATGGGAGCAGCAGTTCTGAGGAAAGAGTGGCAGACAAGGTATTGGGCTTGGAAACAGGTTGTACAGTGTTGAGCTGGTGATTTGGCTTGTTGATCACAAATTTTAGTTTTCAATGGTTTGCTTTTTTTTTTCCTTAATGTACAATGCTGTTATATTAGTTACAAAACCAACAGTCCCACTAATAAATAAGTTCCCAATGTGGAGTTACTAAAGGTGTGAATGAGGGTGATATATATGTGGAAATCCATAAACCCTGTACTGGGCTAATGAAAGATGTCAGATGAGAGTATACGCAGAGGATGAGCAAGATGGAAATCCTGCTGTTTATTCCTCGTTACCGAGTCTCATTTCTTCTTTCATCTAAAAAGAAAGAAACCAAAATTAGCTCATACTAGCTACTTTGAAAATGAGTGTCTTTCAGCTGTAGCTACATTAAAAAAGGAGATAACTGGGTAACTACGTGGAGAAACAAAACCAATTTACTTATCAAAATGTTTTCTGAAGACATCATGCAAATATAAAATCTGTGGAGTTCTGAGTATTTATTATTTCCTCTTTAAGCCAGTGCTGGGAAATGATCAACATCAACATTTTCAACTAAAAACAAATACAGTGTTTATTTCCAAGATGTAGCTACCCCCATACCTGCTCTGAAGGAGCTCTAGAACCTCTTATCCTGAATTGTTGCACATGCCAGAGGAATTGCGGTAGCTGAAATGAAAGGTGTTTCTAGGTGCACCATTGTGTAATTCTATAGAAAAGATACCTGGTTCTGTGCAGGAAAAATATAGTGTTGTGGTTGAAATAAAAAGAGAGTAAATGGCAAGTCTTTAATGTTTCTTAACTTTTAAGTTTAATTGTATTCCAAATAATTCAGCATTGGTTTTCCTGCATCCTAATTTCTGTAGAAGTAGTGTACAACTGAAAAGCAAAGAGAAGGAACAGGTGGTGGGGAAACAAAATGACCAATCCTCATGCAAAAGGAACTAAATTTGAACAGTGTGATTAATAGTTTCTTACAGGCATGCTGAGTGTTCATTCTCCTGTCTTTTTTGTAATGTACAAGGCAGTGGGAGGTCCTGAGTGACAAATCACAACAGTTCTTGTAAATAAATTGTATTGTTGGTGGTGTTATAGTAGGTTATAAAAATGGTATTGTATTCTGGTAATTTACTGATACCTCTACTTTGAGAAAGTTTCATAAATTTCACAGAAAAACTTCCTTTGTTATCTTAGTTGTGAGCAGCCTTAAATCACTCTGAAACTGAAGAATGAGAGGAAAGAAAAATTATAGTGTAACTGTTAAGAGGGAAGAAGGGAATTGTGTGCTTGGAAGTTATACGGAAGTTTGTTGGTTTTATTTATTTATTTATTAGCACCGCTGTAAAAGTCGGAAGGAGCATTTTAAGGAAAGCTGCAGGTCGTTCTAGAACGTGAATGTAATCCAGAAGGAAAGGATTAGTACATAAGTTTGGGATAGACCAAAATAAAATTATTTTGAGGCTAATATCTGTGGCTGATTATTCCAAAAAAGGAAAAGAAAAATAGTGTGTCAGGAAATGAGGAATTGGAGGAAGATAGCTGAAGGCTTCCCAAAAAGCTTTGTATACTTCTTATTGGCTTTATAACTTTTCAAAACTGAACTTGTTACAAAGGGAAACAGGAAAGAGTCACAGGTAGCCACCTAGGTTGAAGTTGCTATGACAAGGATCCTTGAAAACACAAAGCATAATTTTGGTGGAAAATAGAGAACTGTTAAATTGTGATGCTTTGCCAGGCATGGGGGAAAGGCTGGGAAGAGGGTAATAGGGAGTTGCGACAATGCCAGGGTGGATTTTGGACTAAAAGGAAATTGATGCACCTGTGGCAAGATCAGACATAGGATCCCATTAGCAGGAGGAAGGCGCTAGCAAACTGGATTTAATGCAGAGAAGAGCAGTGAAATAACGGAGGCCGGAACTATTAAGTTGGGAAGATAGAGTGTTGATAAGCAACAGTAATAAACTTAGCATGTTGGGTAGACCAATAAAAGGGTGAATTTGTGTTCAGTATTTAAAAAGACTAAATGCACAGAACCATATTCATAAGCAGGAGCAACAGATAAACTTTTAAATTCAATGTCAGGAAAACGTCCCAAGCATTATTCCAAACAGGTTCAGTCTCAGTGGTGGTGGGGGATGCTCAAGTGTTGGGTTTGGTCTGTTGGAGCTCTTTTTGTGTTTGTTTTAGCAGACTCTGAGCTCCATTGTTAGAGTTCTGGCACCAGCACAGGGTTTGTCTTCTGCAGAGGCAGGCCTTGCTCTGACTGATGGGAGATAAATACAAGCAGGGCAAATACCAGGATGTATTTCTTTAAAGACGAAATATCAGAGGAATGGATCCTGTGCTGATCAGGTGACGGGAAAGAAAAACAACTATTTCTCTAAAAACTGCTGCTTATTGGGCTTTTCCTCCTTTCCAATATTTCTAGGAAAGTGTGTGGATTAGTCTAGAAATTTGAGGCATTGTGGTAATTCTGCTGTGCTCGGGTATGATTATTAGTTATTTTGCAGCATGTGGAAACCTCCTGGTTAGGGGCTGTTTGGCAAAATGCGAGCAGGAGATGTTTCAGGCATCTCTATATTGCTCCACAGAGCCAACACAGGGTGGATGTTACCTTGCTCGGGACCTGCCAAATAATTTTGGATTCCCAGGTATCAAGCCCCTCCCTTCTCCTCACCACGCGTCTGTCTTCGTGGTAGGCCTGTTCGCCTCACTGGATTAGTGCCGTTCGACCCACCTCTGCCCAAGACGCTGCTTTGTAACGGTGTACGAGAGAATGCACTAATGTAGTGATGGCATTAGTACGCACTGGGTTTGATGCTGTCTTCAGGGGGCTTGTTCCTGGATGAGAGCGTCTCAGAGGGTTCCTGGTTAACTAAAAGATGATTAAAGCAGTCGTTCTTTTGCTTTTGTACTTGATCAAAGGTGGTGGTAGCAGGAAATTTGCTGCTGGTATTTTCTTTGCTCGTGGTCATGTAGTTCAGATGAAGGCTCTGGTTGTTTCTGGGATGACCTTCCTTGTGCTTACACTGGTGGGCAAGGCCTTCAGTCCAGTTACTGCTCTTGCATGTCTATGCCTGATATTTCCTCTGGAAGGGATCAGGTTTTTGCATCCGTAGGGTCGTTTCCTGTAGTTTTCCCTTTGCCACATGTTTTAGACTGTGCCCTGTGCTCCAGCGTTCACCAAATAAGCTCTGCCACAAGTTATGGGAAGAAGTGTTTTGCAGCTACAGTGGAAGCTTATTGACTCTTCTGCTGCCATTATGTGAAATATATATATGTTTTAAAATAAAATTGCTTTAGCAGCGGAAGGGATTGGTATTGTTCTGCCCTGAGGAGAGAGTTAACAGATTGGAAAGGAGCCTCCAGGGGCACAGCTTGGAATTTGAATATGTTGGAAGTAGGATTGTGGATGCTGGAGCAGGTGGTGGTGTTGTGTTTTGTTCAGGGTCTGTATGAATTTGTGCGTGAAACTGGGAGATTCCATGGGAGGGCTGAGTGACCTCTCCCTCTTATTAGGGACATAGGAGGAACTTCTTCCAATGTTTGGGGTTAATCACTGGTTGCAGAGAGATGTGTTCATACAATTTATGTCTGGTACCATAGTGGCTAAGAAATTCCTGAAATCGGAAATAGAGGGAAAAAAACCAACCCTCCCCGGATTTTAAATCTGCAGGCATATATTCTAGAGCTTCTCCTGGTTTCCAACCACCATCTCGTTGCTTTCTATTCCACTAATAATGAAAACTGTATTACCTGTAAAGCAGAAGGGTTAAAATATGACATTGTCCTTTTTGCTTGTAACTGTTTTCTTTCCTTCCCAAATTGCAACAGGAGCGTGGAAAAACTCAATAGAAGAATGGACAGCAGAGGACTGGAATGAGGATGTAAGTGTACCTTGTTGGATAGACCAATTGATTATTCACCCTTTTCAGAGTTTCTATGTTGCCTTCAAAAACTAAATGTTCGTTTCTATGTTGTCTTCAAAAACTAAATGTTCGAAGTAATACTTTGCTGTATGCATGCAATGATATTTCTTACTGCATTTCTTTCTGTAATTCCTGTTTAAAATATATATATATTTAGATAAGCTTTTTTTTAAATAAAATGAATTCATAACTATTTATTATGCTGGGTGGACAATACATAGATAATAAAATTTAAAGTTTTATCCCAAAATAAGTATTTGTGAACTATAGCGCTCCACTGCTCAGGGCTGATGGGTGTTAACTGCATGATTCCCCCTACTATTGTGTTTGGATTTAAAGCCATATTGTCACAAGACTTTTATGTAATTAAGTGTTGAAGCTTACCATCAACTTTAGACTCCTCATTTGATGCTTTTTGTTTGAAATACGCATAATGGTTCCACTTAATGTTATGAACACCAAGGGGACAAAGAAAAGGAGCTAGCAGTATGCTAAAGTTAGCACTTAATTGCATCATTCGTGTTTCATCATGATGTGTTGTCTAAAGTACTACAACAATTTTGATTCTTGTTCTTTGTTAGGCAAGAGGTGTCTTCGTGTCTGCAAAATATTTGACATTTGTGATCATCACATGTGAAAATTGCATTTGTTCTTTCAAGTTTTCAGTTATAATATTTATAACGCCTAAGCGGTTGAGAAAACAAAAAAGGTATCAAGAAATATGGAAAGAAAAGCTTAGCTTTTAAGAAGTTGTTTTTGTTTTCTGGGAATATCCACTATTTCAGCTTTATTTTCAGAAGAATAGGAGATTGTCTCAGAAGTTATCCCTTTTGCATCCTCCTGTAGGGTTGCATGTCAGTGTTATCCTCCCAAAATGTGTGAAGGTTTCGTGTAACAGATATGAAGACTCTCCTTACTTAATCAGAGGTCTGTGTCTTTTGAGAAAATTGAAAGAAACTCTAAAATTCCTAGGTTTTCTGTATCAGTTACTGCCATCAAAAGCTGGCATCTTTTTTAAACCTGTCATCTCTTTCTGCGGTATGTGCTAGAGGCGAACTAAGGATAGTGAAAATTTCTGGCCTTCCTTCTCACCCCTGTTTGATGCTGGTACAATATGGCATTTGTAGTATGGGAGGAGCTGTGGAGCAATACTGAATAAGGATAGCATTTTTAAAAATTAGTTATTGAACCTCAGTAATTTGCACGTGATTTTGAAAGAGCAGCAGATGAAATCTCTAGCCTGTTGTTATTTTTTATTAATTTTAGAGTCTTGGAAAAATCGCTGTAACCTAGGAGAAAGTTGGTCATGTGCTGATGTTCCGAAAGAGTGAATGAAATGGTGAGCTGCAGACACATTAGCCAAAAACCTGCATGGGGAAGAAAATAAAGGAAAAATTAATTCATCTGATTTAAAAAAAAAAAGCCTAAGAATACAGCTTGTACCATTCAGTGTAGTTCTATGGAAAATAGGTCTGCTTTAAATAAGCATGATCTTGGTCTTTAAGTAAATTACGGGAATATGTATTGTAAGAGATTTGATCTACATCTTTGGTTCTAAAAATAATGACATGCTATCATGAAACACAATAAGTGGATTAAAATGTGCCTTGCAAATTTTGACAAGTAAATCTTTTGCAGGATGACCCTTTTTAAACTTGGGCATTTCTAGGAGAAGTGTGAAAGAATACAGTCCCAGGCCAGATGCCATCTAGTGTCTTTATCAATGATTTGGAAGTGAAAAAAAAAATCACTGCTGAATAAAATGTGTGGGAAATCCGAAAGTGCAATTAAAAGTAAGCCAGGCATGCAGAGGAATCTGGACCTCTGCTAGACTTACCCTGTTCAAATGAAAAACACTTTAATATAGTGAAGTGTCCATTTTGTTTTATAAGAATAAATGCACACCTCCAGGACAAGGGGATGTTTTCTGGAAAGCAGCAGCTGAAATATTTTCAGCATTGTAGTGGGTGATGAAAAAAGAACAGCTCAGCATTATCTCCTAAAGGGCTGATGCTGTGGCAGAAAAAAATCTGTTGAAGTCTTTTTGCCTGTAGGCACTCTTCCCTGTCTCTTAATCATTCTTGTTTTCTATTTCTGTATGTGACTGTCCTGAACTTGATTTTGAAGTACTACATCAAATTACTCATTGCTTTTACAAAAGAAAAATTGTGAAAAATAGCTGAAAATTATTTACTGATAGAAGAGGTCCTTGAGGGTGGGTTTTTTAGTTCACTGGATCTGAAAAGGTTACTTCGTTAGCATATAGTGGGCTCTGGTTTTAGGCTAGCAGACAAAGGCATAATATGAACCTGTGGCTGGAAAATGGAGCTGTGCATTTTAATTATAATAAACAATTCTAGCAGCATGATTAATGATTAAAACAAGCAGGGAAGCTATGTATTTGCAGATAAAGACCAGGTGTTTTTCTGAAGAATATTTTTGTTTAAATGTGATGTTCTCTAGTCGGATACAAGTTAGGAGCAGGTGAGTGAAATTTAAAGTTATTTGACCTGAGAAGGATTAGATTTTTGTGGTCTAAGAGTCCTGTCTGTTATTTATCTTTAATAGTGAGTGTTGAGTAAGTGTAGTACGTTGTCAGCATGCTCTTGAATAGAGTGGAAACTGCTTGTGTTGAAAACAGGACGTTGTATTTTGTTAAAGGGATATTTGGGGGATTGACAGTGAAGGACCAGCAAATGTTGAGGCACTGTAGATGGCTCTGGATTTTCCTCTTAAAATTGTGTTCATATTTCCCTGGCTAAAGAAAATAAAGTTTGGCTACAGAACCTGTCAGAAGGGGAGAAACAGAATACATGCAAGTTGCTGGAAAGTGGATGAAGATGAACATTGTCTGTACAATATTGATAGTTTTTATTTGAAACAACAGAAACACTTTAAAAAAAAAAGAAGAAAAAAGTGTGTTTTAGTGGGAGTGTTTCATTTACCACGAAGCAGCATGAGAACTCGTTTTATTTTCTTTAACTTGTGTACATCATATGTATGAGTGTAAGAAATCGTTGACATTACAGAGAAGGTAGTTAAATATTAAGGGACCATAGGCTGCTGCTCGTGCGGTTAGCTGAACTCCGTGTGCCGTATCATGCAGGAGTCTCGTAACACTGCGAAAAGTACAGTACCTGTTGGTCTAAAATAACAGGTGCAGTGTGGAGAGGGCTGAACAACAGAGAAACAGCCTTTTTAATTGGAAATATGCTTGAGCTGAATCTTTCTTTGTTTTGGCCAGTACATAGAGTTGCAGGCTGGCACCATTATGCACAGGACAGTTGTGTTACAGAAAGATGGGATTAAAGTATGTTGCAATGGCAGAAAGGGAAGAGAAGGAAATGGAGGGAGAAGCTGTGGTGGTACCTCTGGTATTTTTTCATCACACAGTGTGTTGCACGTAAATGGGTGCTAGGAGAGTACGTGAAACATTTGAACTTTGCTTCTGAGTGGTAAGTGACTGCTCACAATCATCCCCTCTGCGTCCTGCTTAAATCAACAGTGTTTCACAGGAGAATCCCAGTCAGGTGGCTCCGTTCAGAGATGTATGGGCTTTCAGCAGAGCTGCCTGTGGGATGGCAGATGAAAGTGGCTCATGTCCATGATGTCCTTTAAACTGGACTGCTAGCAATGTAGGCAATCAAAAATGCATAATTTCCTGGAACAGCTATATTCAAATGTCACATTCTAAAGGGGTTCTTTGTGAGTGTTTGAATAGGTCAGTTATTCTTTAGTCTAAATACAAAGGTACACCAAAGTAGTTAAGGGTGATTTTGTGCTAATTTAATTTAAAATATAAGCATTATACATACCTATCTTTTATCTTGTTAAACCTAACCTGTACTGGCTTAAGACTTGTTCTGGTTTGCCAGTATTCCTGTCAATAGAAATTAGTTAGCTGTAGGAAGTTGTAGCTGTTTAACAGCTATATTTTAAGACAGAAAAGCTATGAAAAACCCAAACAAACAGCAAACAAACAACCTCCTTACAAACCAAAATCACCCCCTTACTGCTCAAAACCCAACCAACCAGCTCCCACTTCCCGGTTACCTGTGCAAGTTACCTGTCTTTATTGTAACAGCATGGTGAAAGTGATACAGTTTTCTGCTGTGGATCGTCTGACTGGTTGTACTAGTATAAGCAATTACATGGTTCTCCGTTTGTTATTGTTTTCAAACTCATCCTTGCAGAGCAATCAGTTTAAGATGTTGTTGATGCCCCTAGCAGAAATGCAAAGGAGGAATCACAAATGATAGTTCACTGTACATGTCTGAGTTCAAACCTGCCTCCGTGGGTGACGTGAGCTGAAATGTAAAACAGAGGGATACATGAAATGAGTGGGAACGGTGCAGTGTGTTAGACCTCCGCAACAAGATTTATCAGACCTGCTGTATGGAGTCCTAAATTATGCCTGCACAGAGTACCTTTACACTGATGATATACCAGTTGCCACGTTACTGGTATATTTGACAGTTAAACTATTGCTCAAACTGATGTAGTTACATTGGTGTACCAATTGTGTATGTTCAATAGATCAAATTTCCTAACACTAATTAAATTGTTACTGGAATCTGTGAAGAAGACTTTGCTGAAGTTTGACTATGTTTTTTTGTCTTTTTAAGCAGAGTTGCAGCGTAACAGGTTGTAATGGTAGTTTGACTTTGCTTTTAGAAGTGCGTGACCAAGATGGAGTTTCTGCAGATGTCACAACAGCGAAGTGTGAGCATGTGTATGATTAAAACACCGTTTTCCCCTCTCTTTCAGCTTTCTGAAACAAAAGTCTTCACTGCTTCCTCTGTTCCAGCTGAGAATCATGTGACTCCTGGGCAAAGGTAAGCTCCTCTTCCATGTTTTCCCTGTACCTTAAAAACCTTCTCCTTGGTGAAGCAATGTTGACTAAAACACAGGGCAGCGCTGGTCAGATTGGTCAAGCTGATTTCAAAATTGCAAAAGCCTTGCTTGCAAATCATTGGTTTTGTGGGATTCCTGTGTTACCTGTTATTGATTATGGAAGTGGAGCCAAGCTTACCAAATCCACAAGCATAAAACTGAGAAGACTGCCTTCTGCACGAAAACGCCTTGTAGGCAGGAACAAAAGTAGCTGGGAAGAAAAAGTTCTGCAGTTAAAAAGGAAGCTCTGGCTTTGCTGTCCAGAAAATGGAAAGCCTACCCCTGTAGATGCAGGAGATGTTCAGAAAGTAGTGCTTTGGCAAATGTGTTAACAGAAAAGCTTGAATTGGCAAGATGGTGAATTTTGTGGTAAGCCTCACAATTACTTGCCGTAACTGATAGTATGGAGTCCAGATAGATGAAAAATATGGGGGTTGCTGCCTTGCTTAGCTTGCTTGCCTTTGTCCTCACCAAATGTGTGGTTGATGATGTTGTGGAATCAGTTGCCTGCATTAGCCTCAGGTACCAGGAGAGCAGGTCACAGTTGTGTCATGAAGGCAGTATGCCTGAGATCTGAAAACTACATGGCCTAATGGGCCCAAATACTTTGATACAGCTGTACAGCTGTACTCCAGACTGCAGCAAAATTTTCTTTGTAACGTGGATCTGATCCGAAGGAGGCATGGTGTCAATTGGTCTACAGTTTATATTCCTTTCTTTCTTAAAGTTGATATGCACACATGTTCATTGTTCTAATGCAAATATTCTTCCAGTGGATGCCCCTGAAATAATGTTAGGAAATATTTTAGTTCATCAACTGAAATTCTGGTGGGTGTTTGTTTTGTGTGGATTTTTTTTTTTTTTTTACTTGCCGTATGAAAGGTTTGGGCATTAAGAAGTCTATGCTAATGAAAGTGCTGGAAGGGGCTCTTCAACCAAAGCCTGCGGTATATTTAGGATAAACTTAAGTCAAAATTGTTGTTGTCTGAATGTTTTGCTTTTCCTTGCGTAGACCTGTGCTAAACATGTGGTGGGGGTTAGTAAGCCATACTAAATATAAGAAAATTCATTTTTCTCATTCTGCTCAGGTGTTTGTGGTAGACTAAACATGGATATGTGCCTACTGTCTGAGAAACGCAGCTTTTATTTCTGCTGCTCTTGTGACTTCCATGTCATCACATTTTCACTCAGTCGCTACATGTGTGACTATTCTTTACTGTCCTCATACCCACCCTATACAGAAGTAGGACTTAGATCCCTTGCTCTTTTCAAAGGGATAGCATGACATACAGAGAGTGTGGATTCTCAGTATATATAATGGGCTTGCAGGCAGGATCCACTTAAACAGAATGTATCTTTTATGATTTGTCTCCAATTACTTGGTTATATTAATCACATAGGTTATTTATGTAATACATGTAGTTATGCTTTTGATAATGTTTGAAAAGAGTGAAATTATAACTTATATTCTAACCATAGTGGAACGTTTCAGCTAGCAGAATATTACTTTCTGGCAAAAACTGCTATTCTACCTCTTTTTGTATGTCAGACAAGCAATATTTGAAAAGACCATTAATCAGTAAGGATTCTGTTGCTGGTACAGCCACTTTAGTATTGCTAGTGCTTTTTTCAGTTTCAGCGCAGCCTAATCAGACTGTTTATTCCAGCAAACTTTGCTTTTTCTTACAGCATTGATTTGGTAACACTGCTTCAGAAGCCTGTGACTTCCACCCAAGAGACAGAAGGCAACTCATTTGAGGCTCCCCAGCAGCAGACCTTTGGCCAAGCCCTAGTCTTCACAAATTCTCAACACAGCAGCCAGATGGCATCAGGAACTGGCAGCTCCAGTGCTGTAAACTCTTATTCTCCTCAAAGTCTGGTAAAATTCTCTTACACTTTCTAAATATTCATCATGAGTAAATATTTCAGGTTAAGCAACTTTTCCAGTACTGGTCATTTCATGAGATATTTCAGTGTTTGTGAAATCAAGCTGCAAATGTTGAAGGAACGAAATGAAGAATTTCATTCCTTCCATTCACACACACAGAAATTAGTTTTTTCCTGGTTTTGTGGAGTAGCTGTTTCTCGGTTTATATGAAGAACTTGTGTCAGTTTTTGAGTAGAGAACACATGCATTTACTGCATGCTGGTTTAGGATGAAATAATTTATAGTGGAGTGTTCTATGCCAGAAAACTATGAGAAGTGATTTCCAAGTACACATCTGACTGCGTTTTTTGTGGAAACCTGCTTACTTCTGAGTCAGTTGAAAGGGCTTGAGATTGAGCATTTAAATTTATTCTCTGAAAATCATCAGGAGTCTTGGAACTAGATGATATTTAGTGTCCCTTCCAGCCGAAACCATTCTATGAAAATCAGTTCAATTATTAATAAAAAAATGCTGTTTTGAGATGCATGGATTCAAGTAAATCAGTATTGTTGCAGTCACAGTAGTGGAAGTTGTATCCATGATAATGAGAGAGGATCTGGCCATAGCTACAACTGCTGAATTTTTTATTGGTCATTTGTTAGTAATCTAGCACTAAAGAAGTTTTAGTTGCTGCCAAATACCAGCTGTAGGCATTGACCTGATGGTTACATTCAAATTATTTATTAAATATTTAACTCCACTCCTTCCCCTCTTCTTTTTTGTCTTGTAGTCTGCAGTTCTTTGTTCTGGCTTTGGAGAACTTGGATCGTCTAAATTGGCAAACTCTACTGGATCCCAAATCTTGGACCAGTTGAAATCCCCAGTATTGGGTCAGTTTACCTCTCAACAAAACAACAGTAGCTCTAGCACCGCTACCCCAACTACCACATCATCCTGGGATCTAAAACCGCCCATGACTCAATCCTCAGTCCTTAGTCAGTTTGGTGAGTGCTTTGACACAGCTTTCTCTTGCTTTGTTAGCCCGTAAGATTTCTTACTGCCAATGGCCATTTAAAATGGCCTTAATGAAATACTTTTTCTAAAAATGTAATCCTTATAATACAACTGGTTACAACATTGTAAGAGTTACACTTGCTTACTAACAGATGTTACGTGTGCATCACAAATGAAGTTTTGATAGGCTTAAGCTGATCCATAAATATCGTTACACCTTTAGAAGTTACTGAGGCTTCACACAATGACATCTTTTATTTAATGTGCTTGGGTATTTAAGTGGAACTTTGATGTGATTTTATTTCTCAACAAATCCTAGAAAATATTTTTTTTTGATTGTGCCTATGCTGCTTCTAGATAAGGTAGTACCATATTTTGTCTGTTTTACCCCAGATTTTTCGCATCTAACCATTACATGAATTTTGAATGAGTACTGTGTAATTTCTTCACGACGTGCATCACATCTCAGTGTTTTTTCCCTAGTGTGCTGAGAATGATGCAGGTTACTAATTTTGTGTATTCATGATTGTATGGATTTTTCATTTAATTTAGTAACATTAGTAGAAACACTGAAAATGACACAAACTTGGATTTTGCAGTGTAGTTCCTGGCAGCATTCTCACTGTGAAGTGATAGCTCTTGTATCTGTCGTGTGTACGTGTTTATGTTTCCAGATCGATAACCAGCCATTTTAGTAGCAGTTATAATCTTTTTCATGCAGCAATTCTGAAAAAAATGTTTACATACATTTGAAGTTGCTTTCTACCAACTGAATGAAAAACACTTCACATGGCAAATGATCTCTTATGGTTGTTGACCAATGCTCTGAGCTACTGCCTGGCTTTCAGAGTCTGAAGAATATGGAGGGGGGAGACTTGGAAAAAAACTGTCAGTCTTCAGTGTCTCTTGACTTTCAGCCAGATTGCAATGGCAGATGACTTCCTATTTGTGTTGAAAATCTGCTCCTTTGTAGGAGCAGGAAATCCTAACTTGTAATACCTCTAAATTGCAACTCCAGACCCCTTGGAAGTAATTGCATTTTATTGGCACAGTAAATTGCAGTGAAAATTTCAGTGTTTGATTAAAATAATTTGTAAAAGTTTTTGAGGACAAATGTGTGATAATATCATGTGACTGTATAGATAGGTTTGTTTCCATATTTTTGAAGGAAGCTAAGTAATGCTTCCCCAGAGCTGTTTGTTTAGAATAGAGAATGTAAAATGTTGGCCTTATTATTGCAGTGGTAGTGTTCAATGTGAAACGTGTGGTGTCTGAAAGAGACTTGTATATGCTTTAAAATCATAGCTGTCAAGTATGTCAGGTCACACAGATTCTTTCATAAAGAGTAGAAGCATGAAGAGCAGAGTTTAATGCTTTAATTTTGATCCTTCTTTTTCCCAACGCTGACTAGACTTTAAATCCCAGCCTGAACCATCCCCAGTTCTGAGCCAGCTGACCCAACGACAGCAACAGCAAACGCAGGCAGTTCCTGTTCCTCCTCCTGGGCTGGAGTCCTTCTCCTCCCAGGTAAAACTCCGTGAGCCATCGCCAGTAGACACCTCTACAGCTGTTAGCAAAATGCTACAGCTCCCCACTCTATCTATGGATAACCAGGCAGTGACTGCCCATCAAACCCAGCAGAAACAGATAAAACCACCAAAACGGAGGATTACTCCAGCATCCAAGGTGGGTAGTTGAGTGGTGGTTTGTCCTTAATACATGTAAAAACATGCAAAAGCTTGTACTGGGAATAGTGTGGCCAGCAGGACTGGGAAAGTGATTGTTGCCCTGTACTCAGCATTGGTGAGGTGGGCAGCTGGAGTACCGTGTTCAGTTTTGGGACCCTCACTACAAGCAGACATTGAGGTGCTGAAGCTTGTCCAGAGAAGGGCAATGAGGCTGGTCAAGGGTCTAGAGCACAAGTCTAATGAGGAACAGCTGAGGAAACGGCGATGGTTACAGACATGGTTTAGTGGTGGACTTTGCAACGCTAGGTTGATAGTTAGACTTGATGATCTTAAAGGTCTTTTCCAACTTAAAAAATTCTGTAACAATAGCAATTAAAACTGAAGTTCCACTCTGAATATTACAATGCACAAATATTTTCAGTGGTAGTGTAATGAACTACAATGTGGTAACTTACCATAGCTGCATTGTGTTGTACAGTGATCTTCATATTTCTCATAAATCCATTCCACATTTTTCCCTGATAAGGATCTTCCCTCATTACTAACCTTGGACTCAGAATCAGAATGCTTGCATTTTCTTCTGCTGCTTACAATGAAGTCATGAGACAGACTATACCAAATTTATTATGTTTTCATTTAACAACATAATATTGGAGTGTATTGTGCAATATCGTTTGAATGATATTGGCACATCATTTTATTTTGAGTCAGTTTACACTTACAATCTTGTGATGTTGATCTTTAGAGGGTGAAGGTCTTATCAAGAAACTAAATAAAAAATCTGATTCCCAGACTACACTTTCAGCAGAAAACAACATGTTCCTGAGCAAATACAGGATACTTTTTAAGCTTTGGTAGGAACGGGGCAAGCGAGATTGTACAAAATTAATTACTGTACTTTAAGGCAGTCTGCTATTTCTAGAGTCGCTGAGTGACTATGATTTTACTGATTGCAAAACGTCAAACTCTAAGTACTACTTAAGCTTTCACCTGCTGTGTTAATGCCTGTATGCACAACCTAAGCAACTGACCAAGGTTCAATGCACAACACAGCAGTGTCAGGGCATTTACATTAAGAAAAAATTAAAAAAAAAATAAATCACATCTGAAGGGGAGAAATAGCTTATTCTTTTCAAGAGAAAATAAAGGCAGTAGGAAGAAAGAAACCAGAGAAAAGGGTATTTTATCAAAAAGAGAAGGATTGAAAGACAAGTGTTGTTTTTCTTCTGTTTTTTAATTAATATTTTGTCACATGAAAATATATTGCTTTTAACTAAAAGCAGCTCTTACGTGCTACGAAGAAGCTGGTTGGAAATTCTCTAAAAATTTATATTCCATGGGAAAGCGAATTTCCTGATCAGTAGATACATATCAGCAAGGCCATCTTGATCATATGAATCCTAAAATAACTATTCTGAAAGCATAACTGTTGTATATTTAAATTGTCTCTCTCCTGCAAGATTTTTCAGATATACAAACATTCAAATACATTTTACATACCTGTTACCCAAATTATCTTAGGGTACAGCAAAATAATACCTCTGAGGAAACCTGAACTATGCATAGGGTATCAGATTTCTAGCTAAAATGTCACCAGAAGAAATGAGGATGGATAATTCATTGATGACTTCTGACAAACCAGTAGACTAGCCTAGAGACTTGCATGAATGTGAATATCTACATTGCACAGAGACAAAGCAAAAACTAGCAACAGAATCCAGCACTTCATTTCTCTTTCCTCTACTTGACAGCCTTTCATTCATGTCTTCCATTGTAGCATAAGGAATTCTCCCTGACCACTATTCCAACCCATTTCAGTGAAAAAAAAAATTATTCCAAGCCTCTTCAACCAATCTGCTGCAAAAGCAGAGTATTACCCCACTACAGAACTCAGTAGTAAAAATCTCATTCTCCTCTCCATTAACCAACCCATTTCCTAGGGTTGTGATGAAAACAATTCCCCAGGCAGATTTGTTATAATACTTCAGCTTCCCAAATCCCAATAAATTTTACTCAGCAAGAAGAGGTGACACATTAAGAAAAATGAAGAAGTCCCTCAAACACACAAACAAAATTGCTGATTTTTACTATTAACCCTTCAGGAACTGATTCCCTCAAGCAAAGGTGGAGAACCCAAGACTACCTCTTGCAGCCCAAATAATTCCCAAGATCCTGAAGCACATCCCAAGCCTGTCTCCCTCTCCATCTTAACCCTGTTATACCTTCTGCCAAAGCATTCAGTTTCTACGTGACCTTCATTTCTGGTATGTTTAAAGTGAGAGTGAATCATCCAGGCAGTATCAAAGGTGGTTTGGGCAGGATCTTGGCCACCTGCTGTGGGGTGCAGGATCCGGATAGCCTGCTCCTGCCTCTCTCCCTCATGTCTGCCAGCTACAGGCTCCCCTCCTAACTCCTCCCAAGCACAAGATGGATTTGCATCCTGTTTGGCAGAAACCCATCCTTAAGGTTGTTTTCTTTCTTTAGCACTCTTACCAGGGGTCCAACTGCCCACTGACTCAAACAACACAAAGCCAAAATCCCAATGGTTTACCCAGTGATACACTCAGAGCAACAGCCTACAGCATCCATACTGAGATGAGTGTAATTGCAAATCCACATAGTGAAAAGTTATCTACTTTTTTACGTGAAGAGACTCTCTCAGGTTTACAGAGTAAGGACAACAGTGGACTCCTGTATAGTAACGGGCACAGAAATTCATGGGGCTGGTCTCCAAGGGATTTGGAATCACCCATATCTCCTTTTAATTGTTAACATAATTTAAGTGAACAAGATGGCTGACAGTAGGTGCTGAATTTCTTAAGAGCATAAATATTTTATTTAACTTTCAAGCAAATCACTCCATCCACCAGCAATTTTTCAGAAAGTTGATTCTGTATTCACCGCAAAGCCAAACAGCTGGATTCTGCCATCATATATTTAAATAAAATGAGCTTACAAAGGAAACTGAATGTGCCATAATGTAAAAATTCCTGTACCAGTTCTTTAAGCCGTAAATGCTATGTACATCTCTAGATATGCTGAACTGATGGGAACTCCTGTCTTGTGCCAGAGCCATACTATCTGTAACCTCTCAGAAGGCAGATGATACCTTAATATTGTGGTGTTCAAATCACTGCTTAGGCCAAGTCCAAAGCACAAAAAAGACTGCTAGATATGAATCAGATCCAGCTCAAGCCCCTCTCCCGCCAGACAATATCACAGCCCAGGAAATTCTTGCATATGTAAGTTAAAATTATTTTCCATCTCCTATTCCCCTCCTCCATTATCTCTAACCTTCCTACCTGTCTTACCCCCTGTTATTTTCACAAGTCAATAAATTGCTTCACAACAATTTTACTATTTCTTCTACTATTGACTTGTTTCTTTAGCAAGCAGTAAACAACTCTGCCTATTATGAAAGTGTTCTACAGAGGCTGATTGCAGGCACAGGTTAGAGTTTCCTACCTGTCTTAAAATCTGGAGGTCTATAGTCACATTATCTTTGTTCTGGAGAAGAGCAATGTGCTGCTTCTTTCTCCCATGATTTAAGGAAGCAATACAGGGCAAGATTGCTCAGCAATGAAACTCAGTGGAAACCTAACACATTCATCTTAATATTATCTACAAATAGCAAAGAACAAGAGTGATATTCACAAGTGCTCTGATTTCACAGGCAAGGCCCCAGATTTCCATTGGTATAGAAGAGGCTCATTTCTCAGTCTTGTGATTTTCTTTATGATGCTTATACTTCTTGCCCATACAGTGACTGCAGACTGAAATATATAGACACTTAATATGAACAAATGTTTTAATTTCCTTCATTATGCAAGCCAGACATCAGAGCTGTATATAGAGGTACATTTTTTAATAAACATGATGTGACTGAAAACTTTTAATAAATTTTGAGCAGATTTTAAAAATCAGTATTCCATTCACCATAGCTATTACTATATATAACTGACTCATCAATCTAGTGGTACCAAAATAGCTTAAGTAACTTTAAAATATAGCAGCAAATGTAGCTTTCAATGTAACATAAAGCTCCACACAGAAAGCATTTGAGAACTTTCAATATATCTTATTTTGAGCTATTTTCCTCAGCCCTTCACTGTTATATATTTCACTACAGTTCTTGAACTCGAAGTAGTAGAAATTTCTTAGTTCTGTTATTATGACATTGCCTATTAGCACTCTGTGGCGGCCAGAAAGAACAACATCTGTGGACTTTCTGAAGTCTCCTTTGAGCAGATTGAAATGCTCACATGAGGAGCAGAGCAAAAAAACCCCAAAGTTGCATGTGGGGAGGCGCAAAGTAAAGGGCTATTTTTAAGCTTCCCACCTTGCTTAGAAGACTTACAAAATGTCGATGTCTAGCCCACATTTACTGGTGGTTTTATGATTTTTTTTTCTGTGCTACACAATGAAGTTATTTACTTGTGAGAAATACTGCCCTATGTCATCTCCAGCCTAGGAGACCAACAACTTACACTGTCCTTGGCAACATTACAGGACCTGCCACTACACCAAAATGAACTGTTCTTGAATGTCTCCAGCGTATTATGTGCAAATGTGCTTTCCTTTAGCGCTGGCCTATAACCTTGCTTGGCTTCTCTTTTTTTTTTCCTCTAGAACACACATGCTATTCTTGTACCGCATAGACAGCAACAAGCTTGTTTTCATAGAAAATGGGTTCATCACTTTGACAGCTGACAAAGTTCTGGGCCATATTGTCTCTTGATAATAACTCTGCAGATATTTTATTTTCTCCTGTTTGCCTACAAAAATGATTTATGGTGGCAGGGGGCATAAAGATAGAAAGTTAACCAAATCCAGCTTCAGCCCACTCTTTTGTCTGCTAAGAACTTAGGGAAACGTAGCTCGTATTCATCCCTGAATACCATTTGCGTTTCTGGGAATTGTAGAGTTGGTAGTGGGTAGGTCCCTGCAATGTCTCAATAGCACTGAATTTGCAGACATTTAGAGAACAATCAGAACTAAGAAATTTCCTGCCTTTCTCTGTCTGATATATCCTGGAGTGTTAACATGAACAGCAGCAAAGAAATCAGGAGATCTTCAAGCACCAAGTGGGACAGACTCTGTAAAGATGGGGAAAACTCTAGAAAAAGAAGGTTGGTGGACTTGGGAGGGCTTACTGGTCCCTTGGTTTGTGGATATCCCTAGTCACTTCCAGATCCGCAGTGCAGGTGAAAAGTAGGTCTACAGCAGCCCTCTTTATCTTCCCATCTTTCCATACTAGTGCTTTATTTTCTACCAAATAAAAATACTGGTGTGCGTGTTTGGAGAGACGTCGGGCAGACTTCAGCCGTGTCCTGAAGGCAGAAAAAAAGAGATGTAGTAAAGCCTGGAGCACCCAACCGTAATCTACAAATGCAGTTGTATTTCTGTTTCTGGTACCCCCCTGCTCTGCACTCACAGGCAGATGATTTCACCTCTGTGTGCCACCTTCTGCAGTCTGCCTTCCTCCATCCTTCAGCTTGAGAACTGAGACAACTCTGCATATACACATATACGTATGTGTGCAAGTAACTGTTTATATGTACAGACACACATGTAGACCTCCATATAATAGCAACTAACCTTGTTGAGACTGCAGGTTACCACTCCAGTGCAAAAGGGTGTTCCTTTTTTTTAATTTTTAAATGTTTTCAGGAAAGCAATGGTAGCTTTTACGGATAGCCTATGGATGCATGCAGTGGTGGCTCTAACACTCTCTTAGCTGGTGGCAATCCATCTCAGATACAGTGAGGGTTATTGCATGGGTACTGCACACTACACCCAGTTTTAGTATGTAATTCTGGGTCCATTTGTGCGTCTGGGCTTGATGTGAGCATATGCACCACCCATTCTTAGTGCAGGAGGAAAATAATGTTCGGAAAGAGTTTTCAGACAGTTTTTGAAGTTCTGGCAGGTCTGGACCCACACTATCCAGAAGGTGTGTATGGAAAGAGGAATAAACACTACAGTGACATACTTGTAATAGTCAGCAAGCTCAGGGGCACTTTTCCTGTGTGATTGCATTTCTCTAGCATTCTTCTCTGTTGTTTTTAAACAACAGCTAAAGGAAAGGATTTTGGAGCAAGGAGACTCTTTAAATGAGCATTTGTGTAGAACTTTGGGGCCATAGTGCTGAAAGGGAATTTGAAGTGTTATGATGTAGTTAAATAAATGCTGTCACACGAGATAAAGTTGCCTATTATAACTGCCTGTGTTGTATTCCTTGAAGCTTCCTTTCAGGCTGACATTCTTTCATGTATGGTCTTTGCCTAAATACATATGGATTTTTTTGTGCAAAGGTAACCTACTTTTTGATACACTTTTCCTGCTCTAAACCACTTTTCTGAACAGTTGTCCAATAAGTATAGCTAGCAATAGAAATTTTTCAGGGAGATGAACTCCATGCAGAAACATACTTGAGCTTTCCAGTGAAAAACAGATGCAACTTGAAGAGGGAGAAGGCTTAAAATCAGATTTCGAATGATTAATAGTAAAAAGGGCCAGTCAATATTCTAAAAATCTTCATAAAAAAGACAATGTTACTGAGGCTGAAAACCAAACAGCTTAACTGCACAGTAAGAGTGCATGCATCTCACTGTGAGAACGGGGAGATGTGCCTTGTTCATTAGCTCCTCTTTCTCTTGTAATGGAAAGTCTGACCCCTGTGTATTGAACAGGATTCACAACGAAAGATAAAAGGGCGTCTGTCATGACAATTTTTTCTCTGTTTTGAGGTGACAATGTAGCAGCCATCTCTTGTTTTGTTTGCTTTTTCTTCATCATTCTAAAACACTAGAGGTGATTTTTTTTCTTTCTTTCTTTCTTAAATACATTTAAAATTAATATGATGGATTGGGAGCAAAAAATCTTTGATTCCTGAACCGACTCCAGGATGAGTACTAGATATGGCTGGACAAAAAGGCAAGACTTCAGCCCTCAGTCAGGTAAAATGGTTAGATAAGTATGGTATTTAATCTCTGCTTAGTATGATGAACTTCCCCCTTGGTTTGCTTCCAAAGCTGGCTGGTGGGAATCTCACAAGTCATCAGTAGTTATCATGTTGAATCTGCGGAAGATGGGTGAATGCCAGGCACTTAAAGAAGGAAAATGCAGTGTCCATGTTTCTGAAAAAAGGAGTGACACTAAGGAGCCAGACACTTGTAAAGGTGTCAGCTTAGTTTCAATTTCAGAAAAATTGTAGGGAAAGAAATCATCAAGCCAACTATTTTTAAGCACTCAGAATTTGAAAAAAAAAGAAAGAAATGCAAAAGGAAACATGGATTAGTCTGACAAGTCTTTCTTTTGCCAAATCTAATTGCCTTATGTGACATGGAAACACTGTGATAGAAGGGAAGCAAAAGATGTCATATCTTGGCTTCTAGTAGTGTTTTGGATGACATGTTCATCATCAAACTCGGGGAACCACAAGAGGGTGAGAGATAAGATAGCTGGAAAACTGTAATCAAACCATAGTTATTCATGAGCCACTGCCAAAATGAAAGGGTATCCTGAGCAGACTCTCTGGAGTCTGGTAATATTTAATATTTTCTTTACTGTTCTAGATGACTGGACAGGTATTCAAATTAAATTTGCAGACAACACCGAAAGGGACCAATCAGACTAAACGGTGGCCAGCCACTCTGCTGAATGCAAGATTTAGAGCTCATAATGTTCTTGACAATTTTATATGAAAAAGTATGCTTCAGGGACAAATACAGGGTTTTACATTTAGGAGAAAATAGCTACATAAATACACATAAGAGAACCACAAAATGCTATCATTTGGTCATTTTTGACTCGTATTCTGTCTGATCTGCAACCTCAGGTTGCTGCAATAGCTGACTGGGATGCTAAGACAAAGATCAAGCCTGTGCATCATGTGAAATGGGTCTCCTGCTATAAGTGGTACTGATATGGCCATAGCTCAGGTACTTCTGGCTTTCAGCTTCACATTTCTGACCGTTTATGAGTTATCAAAAGATTAGAAGAGAGAATAACCAGAAGTTAGAGGAAGGTTGTCTCTGAGGAAGGATAAATGGCTATTCAGCCTAAAGAACAAAACAACACACAAGGGACAGAAGTCTTTAGATATGTAAAAGGCAGCTTCAGAGGAGCGGGGAATCACCTGTTCTTCACATTCAGAAGAGGGAAGACAAGTAACAAGCTTAAATGGCAAGAGGACATACTCCCAAACGGCATTAAGGAAGGTTTCTATAGGTGAAAGTCAGAAACCGTTGTCTGAGGAAGCTGTGGAAACCCCTTTGAAAGAACTGGTGGGATGCCTCTTGCCAGGAGTCACGGGGGCATAGCTGACCTTCCTTGGGTAGAAGGAGGGACTACAAACCCCATCACTTTGGGCTGGCCATTAGCACTGCGAACAACCATCGATCCCTATCTGGTCCGTCCTGGGGGATATACCCACCCCATGCTCCCTCCCTGGAGCCCGTGCTCTGTCGAGAGACAGACAGCTGACTGGTGATGTGTCTCAGAAGGACAACCCAGCAGGGGATACGGACAGTGCAACTTGGGCATTGCTTTTCTTCAGCACGCTTCACTTTGCACAAGCTTTTAGTTAGTAAAACTTTATGTATGCTCTTAATGTGTCTTCTCCTTTTTCCTTACAGATATTTATTCAACTGTTTAAATCAAGTTCTTGTGGTTCTTCTGTTCTCAAGATAAACTGCACTTACTGCTTTCTGACTTCAATAGCCAAGCTAATAAAAATCCAGTTGGTAGACTTAATTTTTTTAAGCTTTTATGAACTGAAACAGGAGAGCAGAAGGTTTTATGTTGATGCATAGTCATTGGTGGTATACGAATATAACCTGTATCCCATCCTGCCAGACGATGTTTTGTTGTTCTTATTGTCATTTATTGTTTAGACTAACAGGAAGTGCTGCCACTGTTCGTTTAAAATCAAATTAAGTAATTCTGCACTGATCTGGAAGAAAACTGTTTAGAAGAAAACAGTGACATTTGGAGCAACAGTAAAGAACTTTAAAGCTATGCTAATAACCTATCCTAGACTATGCCATTTTCAATGAATCTGCTGTTATTTAGTTACATGATTTTATTGTAATACACATGCAAAACTATTCTGGAGCTTAGAAGAAAGGTCTAAAAAAACATTAAAAAGAAAGCTCTGAAGTATCAGTATATATTTCTACTTGTATCTAAAAGAGGAAAAAATGTAGATAGTTACCAGAAGCTTAAAATCTAGCAGCTAGGTAATGTCTTAGATACGCAAAAGTCAATAGCGTATGGCTTAGTGTGAGAACTTTCTCAAATCAGCACCTCCCCACACCATGAACACAAATCTAAGCTCAGAAGTAACGTTTCTGGTATGAGAATCCCCCAATCAATCCACGCTTTATTTCTCTTTCTACATTGTGACAAAAACTTGGGGGCCATCTACCCTTTGCACGCACTCCCAAAATGAATTTTTTTGTATCCCTAATGCAACAACAAAACTTTGCCCAAACCAACAAAAGTTTAGTGGGGCTGGAGTAGCCTTGGCTGTCCTGCTGTTTTGACATACCAAGGTCTCAGACCTTCTTGTCTGATGTGTAGGTGGCTTGACTTCAACCTGAGAGAAGAGGACTGCTCCATGCATATGAATATGGGATTTAGGGAGTGTGAAGGAGTATAGAGAGAGGTAGGAAAATAATGTCCACCCTGGTATAGCCAAAGCCCCCAGTCCCCTTCCCAGTCAGAAAAACATTAGCAGCTCCACACCTTCAAATGCCAGACGGTTTCAGAGTTACGGCAAAGTACTGCAGAGAATGTTTAATAATAATATGTGAAATTTGATTTTCTAGCATTACCATGCACCTTATACAAATGAGTCCTTTAGCCTGTAGCCAATGTACCTATGTCTTTTTAGACCTTTGGAGACTGCAAGGTCTTTGCGGTAGAAATTTTATCTCCTTGGTAAAATATCCTGCATGCTTTTACATATGATTTAAAAAATAATAATATGACCAAAAGAGTTCAGTGCTTTCTCACTCGTGCACGTTTAGAATAGCTAAGTTTTAACTGGCATAGTTCAAAGCAGAATTTAATCCACATTTCACACTCTTGTTCTGGGAACGGCTGCTTAAGGGTTATTGCAGAAAAGCATGGTTAGTTAACTATGATCCTACTTGTCATATAAGCAAAACAGGCACTGCAGACCTGCTGGCTGTTGAAGGCAAGTAACACTGCAAGGGAGACCAACAAACTTGTGACAATGGGGAGGGCAATGGGTGCAAGGTTCAGTCTCTAGCAGCCTCTGGTGGCTGTTCAAATACAGATTTTTATATTTTTTAATGTTAATGGTTATGCAAACATTCTTTATTTGCTTTGTTTTGCAATTTTGATTTCATAAATTAATATGAAAAATTTGTGTGTTGTGAAAAAAATGTCACTGGTGTTGTAAAGTCTGGTTATCTCTGGAAGTCTTTGTTTCTTTATTGGAAGCTTATTTATAGAAGACATCACCTAAATATATTGGTTAAGTTAGAAGAATCTAGGTTAGAGATAGTCATGGTAAATGATTAATTACAAAGGATAACTCAAATGATTCTGAACAGAGATTTTTGAGTTGACTATTAGCAATGTAAGCTATATCAATACACTTCCTTTTAAATGAATAGTCCTGCCTTTTTCTTCTAATTTTATTGAATAATAATGTTTCATAATAGCAATAAAAAACTATAGGCAGTATATTCCTAGAAGATTATTAATCAGCTTTATGTCTCGTGTCACTCCTGAAAAATGCAGTAATTTTTGTTGGGTTATATTTCTTAATCATTACAGCTGTCACCCGTTGCAACTGCTGTAGTTAAGGCTGCAAATCACTATGCATTGCAGCTCCCTGTTTTCACAGACTCATAATTTTCCAGCACAGTCTCCCTTTAGTAATCAAATGTTCCATGTTTGGTCTATGCACACAGAAGTGAGTGTCTGGAAACAGAACAGCACCCCATCAAGCTATTTTATTCCCAGCAAAAGACCCGAGAGAAGGTTATAAACACTCTTTTTGTGCATGTAAACTGACCCATATGTTTAGACACATTATTGCTTGCACAAAACTCTGCCTGTGAGTACTATGCACTCTCTCAGGACATTCACAATTGTGCACTGCTCCTTTCAAAAGGAGGGAGTCCATTCTCCACTAAAATCATGCCTTTCAGTATCTTGAAATGTCATCAAAATCCCATCTTGAGTGGGACACATGCAGGGTTGGGTCAAGACAGAGCATGGCAAGGGTCACATCCTTTTCATCTTAGCCCTAAAACCTAAACCTAACACATGGTCTAATTCCTCTGTCCTCTCAAAGAGGCATCTGTCATTCCTCCATACACATTGAAATGGTTCTGCTTCTTTTTCCCATCCAGATATAGAGAGTGTCCTAGGTTTTGTTGACTAAGTCAATCTGATCTCCAAGGTAGGTTTTTATAATCAAGGTACTTCAATGAACATCTCTCCCTAAAAGTGTACATCTGATGACTGATAAAACAAGGTTTTGTGGTCTTCCCAGCATCATATTCTGATTTGATTTTGCTTTTTCTTTTCCTCCAAGGACAGGGTATTTTTAAAAGTGGCCAAGCATTTCAAATAGACATTTTTACACTCACAGTTGACTGAACAGTAAGTCCTTCAGACAATCTTAAAAACACTTGTCTGTAAAGCAGTAAAACTATGAAAGTTAGAAACTGTGCCACTGCATTTGCATAGAAGAAAAACATGTAAGATTTTAAATAGGAACTATAAATACAGATATACCTGTTGATACCTGTTCTTAAAAATTCTGCTAGCATAGGCCACAAATTATCATTAGAACTAGGCAGGAAAATTACACCTCTGCCCCATGGAGCTACAGAGACTCAAGCCCCCAGGTATCTATTTGATTTGAACACCTTTCTGTAACGTGGGCCAGGAGGAATCCCACTTAGCAGAGCATCTTGGCAAGTGAGTCACTTCTCAGCCTTTTCACCAGACTGCAACACCAGATGGCTAACACACAACTAGAAGGAAACCACCCTTAGCATCCCAGATTAGAAGACAATAGACCTGGCTAGTATTAGGTTTGAAGTGTTAAACCTGCGGATACACCTATGACATGACTGCAACGGCATATGGAAGGGAAAGCTTGGAGTATTATCCTGTGGCTGACATATCATTTATTAAGGCATCTTTCATTTATAACAACTGGTGGAGGATGAGATTTCCAATGAGAGTCTGTAATGAGCTTTACAGACTCAAGGTCACCTTGTGTGCTGCGCAGTGCTGGAAGAATAAAGGGTAGTCGTGTCTGCACAGAGTGAAGGGAGAGTGAAATGGCATCTGCGGTCTGGCAGTGGTACTTGCCAGTACCTTGTTTGCCTCAGAGGGGGGACCTTTGGGTCAGAAAAGGGTCAGAGAAAGCATTGACTGTGAACTTGAAAAAACCCAGTATTTCTAGAGCTACTGAAGTATTCTATTCCTGCTTACCAATCTAGGAGATATCTTATAATTGGGATATCTGGTGATCTAGTGATCACAGTCTTACAAGAAAACCACTAACCCTACACTTTACTTGTAGTCACACAAGCTGTGTGTTATTGTTCAACATCCAATAGCTTTTTGTTTGTTGTTGCCTAGAACCTGTGCAAAATCTTGTTCTGTTTGCTTTTGTTTCTTTAAATCATAGAAGAAAAGGTAGAGGTCACTGACTTCTCAGTTCTATTAATGGCTTGTCTGATGGAGAATATGAAGCCATTCTTTCAACAAAGTATTGCATAGGACCATTCTGTTTTGAAACAGCTTAATTTTAAGTCTGCTCTGAGAAAAGAGCCTTAGCAATTAAATATCATAGAGCACAACTGCAGGAATAACTAAATTAGTTTCTCTTGACACGAAAAATTTTCAGCAAAAACATGTTTATCTACTCAAAATATAAGCCAGAAGTGTGAAAACCACATACAGACAGCTGTGAGTGTTGTAAAGATCTATGCACAAAGGACCTACTCTCATTGCAGCGTTGTCCTGCCAGCCAGCAAAATTACTGCTCACATGAAGCAGCCCCTCCAGAAGACTGTCACAAGAGGCCTCGCTGTGCAGGCAAATACAAGTGAGCTTGTCTACTTTGCCATCTGTTACTGAGACCTTCTGTTACTGCTGAATCATTTTCTTCTCTCGGCTTATTTCAGGTTCTTAGCTGGTGTCTCGAGAAATGAGAGCTTGCTTGCCTCGCTGTCTTTGCTTGGGCTGTGAGCGAGCATTACTAACTGACATTTTCTATCACAGTGAGGCTGGAAGAGACAGATGCAAGAAGCCAAATGTGTCGTGCCTTGGTTGTTGAAGGTTTGGAATGCAGAAAGAAGATCCTGAATTTAATGGGAGCCTTACAGAGAAGCCTTGAAGGAGAGTGGGAACATGAGTAAGACTTGAGAGCCTCCAGCCTCCTGCAGAGGAAAAACAAGGCAGCAGCTGACTGAGACAGCTGAGTAAAGAAGCTACAAGGTAAAAATAGCAGCAGGCTGTCAAATAATCTGCTGGTGCTGGGCATGAGTGAGAAAACAGCATTAGGCTGTGGAGGGAGCCAAGCCAGGGATGCTTCATGGGAAAGGGGAGGCAGCTGCCAAAGAGCCGGCTCTCTGTGAGCCACATGACTCTCAAAGGAGCAGCAGTCTTGGGGCTGGTTTTCTACACCTGGATACAATTCTGTAGAGACAGCTTGAAGTCTCACTTTACAACAGCTTCAAACTGAATATTTGTGTGAACAAAGTCCTTTTATCACTGAGATATCAGCAGCTATTTAAAGCACTTCCTTAAAAGGGGCACTTGTGGGAGTTTTCTGAAGTGCCCTCTGGAGTACAGTATGTCTACCCCAAGGAGCAGGGATGTCACCTGTCACTTCCCCACTACTGCAATTGAAACAGGTCACTTCTAAATGGGAGGTACAGCACAGTAGGTACTAAACCCACTACAGCACTGTTTGTGCTGTAGGGCTGGGTGTCATGGGTTTTGCTGTAAGTGCTTTTGCTCATTCAGTAATGACTGCAGTGCAAAGGTGTCTCTGATGAAGGTCCTGCTCAGTGTGTTGATGGCCAAGGACTGAGGTCTGTCTGGTTTTTGTTTATTATTTCATGAACGCCAAAGCTAGTGAAGGGCATTGCAGTGAGAGTCACAAGTTGTTCATTTACGCAGTAAAAGAATAACATAAATATTTTGAAGTGTGGCTCAAACCAGCCTTCAGCAGAGAAAGTGTTTAAGCTCAGCAGACAAACCATGGTATGACCAACCAGGGTGTCATCTGTGATTGACTCCAGCTGCAGCTACTGTGAACTGGGGTGTTTGAACCAGTGAGCTTAATTGTTCCTCGCACATTCTTGGATAAAGAATGCTATAAAAATGCCAGGAATACCTATTCTAGGTTTCTAATGATCTTTAGTCTGTATCTTTTCACTTTCACCTTCTGTTCCTGAACTGCCCGAGGTGAAAAAGTCAGCCTGCGCCCCTTCAGAGAAAAAAGTATAATTGCAGTTGTTGTTGAGCTCAAGTTTGTAATTTAATCACAAGATGCAAGGCTGGAGTGGGCAGGTCATGTTCTAAGCCTGCAGCCCTGCAACCGCGCCGGCTTTGTGGCTCGGTAGCATCCCTGCTCGCTAGCTCACTGTGCTGCACTTTGGCTTGTGCTGGCTCCACACCAGCTTCGCAGACCCCCAGCCCACCCCACGCCTCCCCGCAGCAGCACCGGCCCGGCACCAGCACATTTTCACCCAACTTCTGCAACCTACCCTG